>OGOX01000538.1_pt1 | contig 28577 bp, 29 predicted proteins | sample 1552761 | NCBI WGS metagenome assembly OGOX01 (sample SAMEA2580212, study PRJEB22360) | human gut metagenome | biome: human gut; feature: human-associated habitat; material: faeces | place: Denmark | collected 2008/2010
AAATGGCTCTCCTGCGGTGTCGATACATGTATTGATCTTTAACTTCTTTGCCTTTGCAAAAAGATCGTTCATAAACTCCATCTGTAAAAGTGGCTCTCCTCCACTTACAGTGATGCCGCCCTTGTCGCCCCAATAATTTCTATAACGAACTGCCTTTTCTAAAATTTCGTCAGCTGTTAAAAGCTGTACGTCTTTCTTTGCCCATGTATCTGGATTGTGGCAATATTTACAGCGCAAATTGCAGCCATTTAAAAATACGAGATAACGAACTCCTGGTCCGTCTGCAGAACCAAAAGATTCCAAAGAATGAACAACGCCTTGAATCATAATATTTTTTTCCTTTCTTGTCTTGTTTTATAAATCACATTTACTATCATTTTCGTTTGTAGTAAAACAGGCGGGAGTGCCAAAGCACCCTCCGCCTGTATTAGTTTTATAAATTTACAGCAAATCTATTCTGATTTGTTCAGATCGAAATCAATCGAGTCTGTCACTACTCCTAATTACAGGAAGGAATGGCAAGTTCTCTTGATAACGTCGTCCTGCTGCTCCTTGGTCAGATCGATGAACTTAACTGCATAACCAGATACACGGATTGTGAAGTTAGCATACTCTGGCTTCTCCGGATGTGCCTGGCAATCCAGAAGCTTCTCAACACCAAATACGTTTACGTTCAGGTGATGAGCACCATTTGCAAAGTAGCCATCCATAGCCTGTACAAGGTTGTTTACGCGCTCTTCATCAGTGTTTCCAAGTGCACTCGGGTTGATGGTCTGGGTATTGGAAATACCATCCAGAGCCCACTCGTATGGCAGCTTAGCAACAGAGTTCAGAGATGCAAGCAGACCGTTCTTCTCAGCGCCGTAAGACGGGTTAGCACCTGGAGACAGTGGCTCACCAGCTGGACGACCATCCGGAAGAGCACCAGTAGCCTTACCATAAACTACGTTAGAAGTAATGGTCAGGATAGAGGTTGTCGGCTCAGAGTTACGATAGGTGTGACGCTTCTTGATCTTGGTCAGGAACTGTCTTAACAGCTCTACAGCGATGTCATCTGCACGATCATCATCGTTACCGTAGCGTGGGAAGTCTCCCTCGATCTCATAATCAACAACCAGACCGTCCTCATCACGTACAGTCTTAACCTTTGCGTACTTAATAGCACTTAAGGAGTCAACTGTGTGAGAGAATCCTGCGATACCAGTAGCGAATGTACGACGTACATCAGTATCGATCAGAGCCATCTCAGCTGCCTCATAGTAGTACTTGTCATGCATATACTGGATCAGGTTCAGAGTATTTACATACATTCCTGCCAGCCAATCCATCATAACGTCATACTTCTTAACAACTTCATCATAATCCAGATACTCGGAAGTGATCGGCTTGTATGCCGGACCTACCTGAACCTTTGTCTTCTCATCAACACCACCGTTGATAGCGTAAAGCAGACACTTAGCCAGGTTTGCACGAGCGCCGAAGAACTGCATTTCCTTACCGGTCTGTGTAGCGGATACACAGCAGCAGATGGAGTAGTCATCGCCCCATACAACACGCATAACATCATCATTCTCATACTGGATAGAAGATGTCTTAATGGAAACCTCTGCAGCATACTTACGGAAGTACTCTGGCAGGTTCTTGGAATACAGAACAGTCATGTTCGGTTCCGGAGCCGGTCCCATAGTCTCCAGTGTGTGCAGGATACGATAGTCGTTCTTAGTAACCATGGAACGTCCGTCTACGCCAAGACCAGCGATAGCCAGAGTAGCCCATACCGGGTCACCAGAGAACAGCTCGTTGTAAGACTGAATACGAGCGAACTTAACCATACGCAGCTTCATTACGAAGTGGTCAATGATCTCCTGAGCCTGGGTCTCGTTGATAACGCCATTATCAAGGTCTCTCTGCATATAAATATCAATGAAAGTGGATACACGTCCGATGGACATTGCAGCACCGTTCTGAGTCTTGATAGCTGCTAAGTATCCGAAGTACAGCCACTGAACTGCTTCCTGAGCGGTCTTAGCCGGCTCGGAAATATCGAAGCCATAGCTTGCAGCCATAACCTTCATATCCTTCAGTGCTCTGATCTGATCAGCCAGCTCTTCTCTCTGACGGATTACATCATCAGTCATAGTACCATCGCCGCAGTTAGCCAGATCCTTCTGCTTCTCAGCAACAAGGAAGTCAATTCCGTACAGAGCGATACGACGATAGTCGCCTACGATACGGCCACGGCCGTAGGTATCCGGCAGACCAGTAATGATCTTGTTCTTACGTGCAGCACGAATCTCTGGTGTATATGCATCAAATACGCCCTGATTGTGGGTCTTGTGATATACAGTGAAGATCTTGTGCAGCTCTGGGCTTGGAGTATATCCGTACATCTCGCAGGACTCCTCTGCCATTCTGATACCGCCGTAAGGCATGAATGCTCTCTTTAAAGGCTTATCAGTCTGAAGACCTACCACTTTCTCCAAATCCTTGGTACCCTCACCGATATAAGCAGCACCATAAGCTGTCAATCCTGAAACCACCTCGGTCTCCATATCGAGCACACCACCCTTGGCACGCTCTTCCTTCTGGAGCTCCTTCAACATACCCCAAAGGGTGTTGGTAGCCTGAGTAGGTTCTGCCAGGAACGACTCATCGCCGTCGTAGCTAGTGTAGTTGTTCTGAACGAAGTCACGAAGATTCACTTCACTCTGCCACTGGTTTCCCTTGAAACCTCTCCATTCTATTTTCATCATTTTCGTTTATCCTTTATTTTATAAGTTAATAAATATATATAATTGTACACACTGTCATTCTTCTAAACCAGTCAATTTCCACCTTATTATATATAGGTAAATTTCACCTTATTATATATAGGCAATTTCCACCTTAATTATATATAGAGGGATAAAAAAGCCCGAACACGTTTGTGCCCGGGTTTTTATACACCTTGTCCGCAAGGTGTCTGTACGTTGATGTTACCGATGAGTCCATCCCCACCAGCATTATCTTTCTTGGCCTGATAGCCTATATTTATCGTCGTTGACTTGATCATTCCTGTTACAATTTGATTTCGAGTGCAAAGATACGATAATAAAACGAGAAAAGAGAAGAAAACCCAAAGATTTTCTTCCCTTTCTCTTAAAATCCCTATTATTGAGTATTCAACCAGCGCAAATCAAGATATTTGTGCCATACCAATATTACATTTTCTGCAATTTCTTGAGATATTCAGAAGAAAACAAGCCCAGCGCAACGATATCGCTATCATTTCTGCCGATGGATTCATGCAAAAATTCATCGTTCGCCCGGGTCCATACGTTTGTGCAGAATGGGAAATAGAATGACTTTTTGTTTTTTTATACATTGATATGCCATTATGTGAATACTTTTGCGTATCTTTGCAGCAAAATACAAATACATTTTTTATGTTGACAGATATTGAAATAGCTAAATCAGTAAAATTGCGCCCCATCAATGAGGTTGCAGCTGAACTTGGAATCCATGAAGACCAAGTAGAGAACTACGGCCGTTACATCGCTAAGATTACTACGGACAAGATCGACACCAACAAGTTTAAAAACCATCATCTCATCCTCGTCACTGCTATCAGCCCTACCAAGGCAGGCAATGGCAAGACCACCGTATCTGTAGGTCTCGCCCTCGGTATGCAGAAGATTGGCAAGAAAGCTGTCGTTGCCCTGCGTGAACCATCTCTCGGACCTTGCTTCGGCATGAAGGGTGGTGCTGCCGGCGGCGGTTATGCCCAGGTATTGCCTATGGATAAGATCAATCTTCACTTCACTGGCGACTTCCACGCTATCACAGAGGCTAACAACATGATTGCTGCCCTGCTCGATAACTACCGTTTCCAGCACGAAGCTGAAGGCTTCAAGCTCAAGAAGATTCTCTGGCGCCGCGTGATGGATGTGAATGACCGTGGTCTCCGCCGTATCATCACCGGTATCGGTGATAAGAACGGTATCGAGACAGAGGCAGGATTCGACATCACTCCAGCTTCAGAGATCATGGCTATTATGTGTTTCGCAACAAGTGTTGACGACCTCCGCCGTCGCATCGACAATATTCTCCTGGGTATCACTGAGGATGACAAGCCATTCACCGTCAAGGATATGGGTGTAGGTGGCAGTATTGTTGCCCTCCTCCTCGATGCCCTGAAGCCAAATCTGGTTCAGACCACAGAGGGAACTCCTGCTTTCGTTCACTGCGGTCCTTTCGCCAACATCGCTCATGGCTGTAACTCTGTGATGGCTACAGCAGCAGCTCTCGAATATGGCGACTATGCCATCACTGAGGCAGGATTCGGTGCTGATCTCGGCGCAGAGAAGTTCTACAACATCAAGTGCCGCAAGACTGGTTTGCAGCCAGACCTTACTGTTCTCGTCGTTACTCTCCAGGCATTGAAGATGCATGGTGGCGTAGCTCAGGAAGACATCAAGAAGCCAAACGTAGCTGGTATGGAAGCTGGCTATTGGAACCTCGACAAGCACGTGAAGAATCTCCAGAGTTTTGGTCAGACAGTAGTCATCGCCTTCAATAAGTTTGCTACTGATACCAATGAGGAAATCGAGGTATTGCGCAAGCACTGCGAGGAAATGGGCTGCGGATTCGCTGTCAACAGTGCCTTCGCCGAAGGTGGCAAGGGTGCAATGGAGTTGGCAGAGCTCGTTGTGAAGACCATTGATGAGCATCCATCTGCTCCTCTCTACTTCACTTACGATGACGATGAGCCTGTAGAGAAGAAGATCGAGGATGTTGCCTTCAACCTCTATGGTGCCGGCAGCGTAACCTTGAGCGATTCTGCCAAGTCTATGATCGAGGAAATCAAGAAGTTGGGTGCCGAGAAGTTCCCTATCTGTATCGCCAAGACTCAGTATAGCTTCTCTACCGATGCCAAGGCATACGGTCCTACAGAAGGCTTCGAGCTCCACGTTCGCGACATCACCGTGAATATGGGTGCCGAGATGATCGTAGTCATCGCAGGTCCTATCATGCGTATGCCAGGTTTGCCAAAGAGCCCACAGGCTGAGCGCATCGATGTGGTAAATGGTGAGATTACAGGTCTTTCATAAGTCGCCCTGAAAGGGCAGAAGCTCCTAGCCCAGGGCAACACCCTGGGTATGAATAGATTATAAACAATTCGCCCTGAAAGGGCAAAAGCTTTCATAAACAATGCTTTTGCCTTTTCAGGGCGATTTCTTATCTCATACTGAATTCACAACCGCAATACAATTGGTTATAGAATTCATTCTGTCTCAGCAATTCTCCTCGGCGGTTCTGCAAACCGCCCTTTCTCCAGTTCATATCCCACCACTCTACATCCGGGCATCCTTCTACCGCAATATGTCCTGCGGCATCTATCTGCTTGATGTTCTTCCATCTCGATGAAGCCAGCGTGGTGGTAAGCAGATGGAATCCATGTTCCTGGGCATACCTGGCAGCATGGGTCAGACGATATTGGAAACACACCGAACAGCGGCTTCCCCGCTCCGGTTCCTTCTCCAATCCCCTGATGGTAGCCAGCCACTCCTCATGGTCATACTCATCCTCTACATAAGGCACCTGCTGCGCCTCCAGGAATCTCATCAGCTCATGCTTGCGGATATCGAACTCCTGCTGCGGATAGATATTGCTGTTGCTGAAATACACGGTTGGCTTCATGCCATTGCGAAGCATACACTCTACGATAGCCGATGAACAGGGTGCACAACAGGCATGCAGCAACACCGGCATTCCTTCAGCCTTGCTTCCATCTGGGAGAGTAAGTTTCACGAATTTATATTGTTCTTCTACGGGAATCTTCATTTTACTTTGAACTTTAAACTTTGAACTTTATGATGAGTATTCTTGGCGAATACCTTGCTTATTTCTTATTTATAAAAGTGAGCGGAAAAAGCGGGATTTCGCTTTTGGGCAAAAAAAACAAATGGAGTACAGTCTCTCGACACCCCCCATTTGCCCAAATATATGCGAAAACTGCTGCAAAGATACGATTAATTTTTGAGTTACCAAATTTTTAAGCGATAATTTTTCATCAAAATGAATAAATATCGATTTTTTAACCAAAACTTAACAGTTTGCATCAGCAAATTAACGTTTTTATTCAATTCTTCGGGGGCTGTGAGATATCTGACTACCAGTCTGTTTTCTAACCCAGGTCACGCTTCAGGGTGATGACCGTCATCTCCGGCCAGGCACCCAGTCGGAAAGGGAATGATCCGCCCAATCCGGCAGAAACATAGAGCAGCTGCCTGCCCAGCCAGTATTCTCCACCCCACTCCTTGAAAGCCATGTGGGCAGGAGTGAAGTTACCTATCTTCAACTGTCCGGCATGGGTATGTCCCGCCAGAGTCAGATGAGCTCCGGTCTTCTGTACTTCCCTTCTCCAATGGTGCGGATCGTGGGTAAGCACTATCTTGAAAGCATCCTTCGCCACTCCCTTCATCGCCTTCTTCAGGTTACTGCGATTGGTAAACGGAGGCTGTCCGGCATTCTCTACACCGATGATTTCTATCGAAGCCATACCGTGCGATACCGTAAAATGCTCGTTCATCAGCTGATGCCATCCCATCTCATTCTGCAACTGGAAGAGGAGTCTGCGGTTCTTTCTCAAGGCACTCAGACTGTGGTTGGTATTATATTCGCAGTAATCGTGGTTACCCCAAACCGAGAAGATACCATCGGGAGCATGCAGCTTCTTCAGATCTTCCACATAAGGTTCCACCTCATCGGCAGCATTATTCACCAGGTCGCCGGTAAAGAGCATCATCTCCACCCCTTCGGCATTGGCTCTCTCCACCACCTTTCTCACGAAGTCGGCACCCTTCGGAAAGGTACCGAGATGCAGATCCGTGAAATGCAGAATCTTATAGCCATCGAAGTAAGGAGGCAGATCGGCAGAAGAATAAGTCACGTATTTCACCTCCAGTCGCTTCCATCCCTCCATGAATCCATAGAGGAACCATCCCATCACCGCCAGGGCAGGCAGGATGGCGAAAAACCAAGGTATGAAGAATTCGAAGAGGATGAATACCACCTTCGGCATCACAGAGAAAAGGATGAGAGAGAAAAGCACTCTCACCGATGTGCGATGAAACTTGCCCAACTGCAGTCCCACCTCAGCCAGAATGATGAGCAGAGAGGGAATCCACCAGAGGATGGCTAGCGGCAGAGGCCACTCCCCCACTCCGATATGCCACAGCCAGACATCGGGCACCAGTGTCATTGCTCCGATGCCTACTATATACATAAGTGATCTGAAAAACTTCTTGATAACCTTATTCATCTACCTATTTCTATTAAGCTATTCGCTGCATCCCCAGTCAGGGCGCAACAACTTTCTGCAAAGGTAGTGTAAATTGAAGACACTACAAAATAAATGGGAATCTCAAAATTACATTTAACTTTCTTTTGCCAAATCAGAAGCAAGATTTCGCATCTTCAGGCATTTTATAGACAGAAAGATTTAAAAAGGAAAAGTTATGAGAAAGATCAATTTCAAGAAAATCGGGCTCGCAGTAGCCCTGCTGATGTCAGCATTCACCTTTCAGTCGTGTGATTCTGATGATGATACCAACTGGGATCAGGTTTTACCTAATGCCCTAGTAACTGTCAAGCAGAATGCAGATGCCTGCTATCTGCAGTTGGATGACAACACCACATTGCTCGCCAAGAACCTCAAGACTCCAGTCTTTGATGGCAAGGAGGTTAGAGCACTCGTCAACTATACAGCTACCGATGAGAAGAACGACAAGTATTCTCAGGTAGTATATGTCAACTGGATTGACAGCATTCTCACCAAGAAGCCAGCACCTTATCTCTCTACTCCGGCAGAGAACGATGCGAAGTATGGCAATGATGAGGTAGATATCGTTCGCGATTGGGTAACAGTAGCCGAGGATGGTTATCTCACTCTCCGTTTCCGTGCTCTCTGGGGCGGTCAGAAGCCACACATCATCAACCTTCTCACCGGTGTAAACCCAGAGAATCCATACGAGGTAGAGCTTCGTCACAATCAGAATGGTGATGCCAAGTATCGTGTAGGCGATGCCCTGGTAGCCTTCAACCTCAACGATGCCCTGCCAGACACCAATGGCAAGACTGTGAAGCTCACCATCCGCTGGAAGTCGAGCAATGGTAACAAGAAGGTAGATTTCAATTACTGTTCGCGCAAGGCAATCACCAATGCCAAGCAGCTGGACGGCTACAGCCAGACAAGTAAGGCTATTAAGTAAAAGATTGATAAAGTAAAACGCCTATCCCCTGATGCTTCTCTTCAGAGAATCCATCAGGGGATTTTTTATGCTATCGAAGAAAAAGCAGAGAGAGGGGACTAATCCCGATGCCTTGGATCCGGCTCCGCCACCATTGCCGGTTTTTCTTCCGGCAATTCATATCTCCTGATATGATGATCTTCCAGGAAGATATGGTTCAGCGTAAAGGCAAGCGACTCCAGGGTCTTCTCCCTGACAGCCGGTTTCAGTTCACATTCCCAGATGACGATGGTATGCCATCCCATTTCTGCCAACCGATGCAGCACCTCATGGTCCCTCTCCCGGTTCCTCCTGATCTTATCCTGCCAGAACTGGGTATTCGATTTCGGCACCACATAATACTTGCATCCTTCATGTCCATGCCAGAAGCAACCATTCACCAGAATGCAGGTACGATACTTCCTCAGCACTATATCCGGTTTTCCCGGCAACCGTGGATGATTGAGCCGATACCTGAATCCCCTAGCCCACAGGAACTTCCTGACAAGAATCTCCGGTTTGGTATCCTTGCCCTTGATTGCCGCCATATTATGGTGGCGCTGTTCTATGGTCATTCTATCTGGCATACGCTTTATTTATAAAGTCAAGGTGCTTTTTCTCATTCCTTGAAATCATTATCACCGTATCATCGATAGCTACTTAACATTGCAACATAGCAGCAGGAGTTATGTTCAGAACCTTGCATAGCAATCTTGCTATTTTTAAAGTAGGTTCCGAACGGCCTGTCACATAGTCGTTAATACGTGAAGGACTTACTCCGATTTCTGAAGCCAATTGCTTTTGAGTCATTTCCTTTTCATTTAATGAGAGTTCTATAAGTTCAGAAACAGAAGGTTTTCCGATAGGAAAATGTTTCTTTTCGTATGCCTCTACAATGTCCGACATTAAAGTCAGTTCTATGGCATTCTTATCATTGGATGGAGTTTCATCCGTTACCAATGGCAGGAGTTCTTCTATTCTGTTGAGAGCAAACTCATATTGTTCTTTAGTAATTCTTTCCATAATAGCTTTTATTAAATGGTGGAACAATCAATTTTATCATATTCACTATGTGTTCCGACAAATCTTACGAAGAGTCGGCCTATTGTAAATTTAATAACAACAACCAACCTATATTTATTTCCACGAATGTTGAATACGTAATGTTGATTACCTACGTAGTCAGCATCAGGAAAGTCTGTTCTTATATCAGAAAAATTGCACCATTCTGCTTCTTCAGCAATCTGATACCATCTTTCCAGAGCAACTTTTGAGTCTTCTCGCCCAGGGGTCTCGTAAAACTCTTTTAGTTTCCTATGCGAAATAATTCTCATAATTCTATGTTTTTAAAATTTCATGGCAAAGATATACAAAAATCTTGAAATACAATAGATTTTACCCAAAACATTCTGTTTTTTAAGATTATTTATATAGAATAAGAAAGGTTGATTTAATCAACAAATTCATTCTGCCACACTATGATAGGCTCCATACCAAGAGTAGAGAGTATCTTATAGAAGATTTCATTGAGACCTGTGCCCAACTCCACGATAAGCGCACCGGCCTGTATCTCATGAGCAATGGCTACATCGCCGAAGATTTCATTTACGAGAAGCAGAAAGGGTACTAAGCCACATTTTTATACCAGAGCCATCTGAGCCACCAGAGCCACCTTCCCCCCACACGTCCAGAAAGGGCAGAAGCCTCTAGCCGCCATAAGAACCCCGCAAGCAGCACGCCCTGAAGGGGCAGAAGCTCCTAGCCCAGGGTAACACCCTGGGTATAAGACCAATCAGCCTTGCGCCCTGTAAGGGCAAAAGCTTTCCAAAAACAAGAAAACTAAAATGAAAACAAGAGAAGAATACATAGCCCTCATCGCTTCTCATGCCGAAGAACTACAGAACACCTTCGGCATCACCTCCTTGCGTCTCTTTGGCTCTGTTGCAAGAAACGAGCACCACGAAGGTAGTGATGTTGATATATACGTAGAAATGCCATCCAAGTTTTTCCTTATGGTTCGTCTGAAAGCATATCTTGAAAAACTTCTAGGCTGCCCAGTTGATATTATCAGAAAGCATCACCACCTCAATCCCTTTCTACTTAAGGAAGTTGAGAGAGATGGGATTGAAGTGATAGCAGAGCGATTGATGCGATAAACTACCTCAGAGTCATTCTATCAGCCCTTCTATGTAAGGGCGGAAGTTTTGAGAAAAAGCCCCAAAACTTGCAGAAAAATATACCTAATCATACTTTATATCATACATTTATCAAAATAATCGAATTAATACTTGGTCATTTCACCGAAAAGTTGTACTTTTGCCTAAATTTCAATAAAGAAACAACATGGAAGATTACGATAAACTTATGGTTGGCGACCAATCTACTGACGGGCGCCTTATTATTGCAGATAAAGACAGACTTTGCTATCAAGTAAAATTAGAAAGCAAAGGTGTTTTTAGTACGCGTACCATATCCAAGCAATTGCTGGGAGAATTTATAGCCTACTATAGAAAGAACCCCGACAAAAAGGCCGAGGATGCCAGAGTTGAACTAAAAGAACTATCTGACATTGATAAATTTGAATATGGCTACAGTGCCACGTTAACAGCTATGGCAAAGATGGTTCTTGATCCAAAGAGCGAGCTTATAAGAAAGGGTATCTCTACAGATTCTTTTTCTACAGGAAGCTCTTTACCTAAAACGGCAGGACTTCAACAGATCTACTATGGTGCTCCCGGCACAGGTAAATCAAAGGCTATCAAGGATTTGACTTTTGGTGAAGACATTATTCGTACGACATTCCATCCAGACTCTGATTACGCCTCTTTTGTTGGTACTTATAAACCTATTACTGAAGAAGTTGTACTCCGAGATTGCTATGGCAAAAAAGTCATCGATGACGAAACAAAGGAAGTCGTAAAGGAAGAAAGAATTGCCTACAAGTTCATTCCTCAGGCTTTTCTTGAAGCCTATGTTGAAGCGTGGAAGAAACTTGGCTCCGGCAAGAAGCAATATCTTATTATTGAAGAAATAAACCGAGGAAATTGCGCCCAGATCTTTGGTGACCTATTCCAATTGCTCGACCGCAACGAATATGGTTTTTCTGATTATCCTATCGTTGCAGATAAGGATATGCAGAAATATCTTGAAAAGGAATTTGAAGGATGGGAGATTACGAATAAAGACAAAATCAATCAGCTCTATGGCGAAGCCAATATGGTAAGCCTCATCTTAAAGGGCAAACGACTTGTTCTGCCTTCCAATCTTTATATTTGGGCAACAATGAACACCAGCGACCAGAGTCTCTTCCCTATTGACTCTGCCTTTAAGCGCCGCTGGGATTGGAAGTATGTGCCTATTCGTGAAGGTCGTGACAAAGAAACCAATGCTCCTCTCAACTGGTACATCAACACGGGAGATAAGCAGTACAAATGGTGGTCATTTATCAGCAAGGTTAATAAGCTGATTGGTCCACTTACCAATTCAGAAGACAAGAAGCTCGGCTATTTCTTCTGCAAGGCAAAGGATGGCGAAATCGATGCCGATTTATTCGTAAGCAAGATTATCTTCTATCTCTGGAATGATGTGTTTAAGGACTATGGTTTCGATGACAAGGACTTTCAGGATGAAGAAGGCAAGATTCTGTCTTTTGATAGATTCTATCAGGATGTCAACGGCAAGACTAATGTTGATATTGCTATCGTTAAGCAGTTCTTGGAGAATTTGGGAGTAGAGGAATACTATTCTGATGAAAGAGAAGAAGAGGAGGATATTGATACTGAAGAAGAAGGAAAAAAAAATGGCAAAAACAACTTTTTTAAATATACTATAAACGGTTCTTCTCAGCAATATGCCAAACGAATTCTTGCAGCAAAACTAGTAGAGGAATATATCAAAATGAATCCTGATTTATCTCCTGAACAAGTTGTTAACAACTGGAAATCTTTAGGAAATATAGTACCACACTTCGTTGAAACTGAAGAAGAATTTAAGAGCAGAACCGATAAACCAAGAGTTGAAAAAATCAAATGCCAAAACGGCTATGTTTATGTTTCGAATAACGGTTGGGGAGGTATAGCTAAAATGCATGAACTTATGGATGCAGTAAATAAACAGAATTGGAATCTTTACATCCAAGAAATAAAGAGATAATGAGAATCCTCATAGAAGAACATCAGTATCAGGCTGAACAGATCAGGGATGTCCTGCACGGTATCGACGCCATGCAGGACATTGATGGCAACGTCAGCGTTAACTATGTTGGGTATTACTACAATACCCAACTGAACGATTGCGTCTTTATTTTACCAAAGGTACTGCTGGAAGACACTCCAGAAGGCGAAAGAGTTTTTGGCAAATACGCCCCAGAATCCATCGTCAACCTGAACCAGAACAACCCTCTTTCTCAACACGAGAAAGACTTTATCTATGAGTTCTCGGTCTGGATATACCGCACCATCGAGGTTTACAACAATACCACCAGAAACGGCATTGTTTATCACCAGAAAATAGCATGTCTTGGCAAAAGTACCAGACAAATTAACAATACATTCCTCGATATTCTGCTGGCACTTATCGACTTCAACAAGCATAACCAGGATTTCATCTTCTTCATTCTGAAGAACATTCATTCTGGTTACAACCGCATTCATTGGTCTAAGACTATATCTACCACAAGAGCCATTGTCTGCAAAAACAGTCCAGTTTATACCAATCCTGTTAACAGGAAGAAACAGATAAACTTCGATGAAGAATTACTGATTATTTTCTTTTCCATCCTGAACTATATCAGCGAAAGATATGGTTTCACCAATCATATCAACTGCAATTTCCAGTTAATCACAGGTTATCGTTTCAAGACTTATCTGGATGGATTAGGAAAGACCAGACTCCTCCAGATTAAATACAAGTACTTTTCTGATAAAGCATTATATCTCTGGCAGTTGTGCTATGATTTCTTTGACAACGCCAAGCGTATGAACATCCAGAAGGAACGTAAAGAGTATCTTCTGGTTAAGAGTTTCAATATCGTTTTCGAAGCCATTATTGATGAACTTCTGGGAGAAAAGAACATCCCAGCTGGTCTGAAAGAACAGGCTGATGGCAAACGCATAGACCATTTGTACACCTACCAGAACCTGATTACAACCCAAAATCAGGAGCCAGTTTATTACATCGGTGACAGCAAATATTACAAGCTGGGCCATGCCATCGGAAAGGAATCTGTATATAAGCAGTTTACGTACGCCAGAAATATCATTCAGTGGAACCTTAACCTCTTTATGAATGATGACAAGGATGATGAAGAGTTGCAATACGACAAGCGTAACTTTGGCAACGTACCAAAGCTCCGTGATGACCTTACTGAAGGATATAACATCATTCCGAACTTCTTTATCAGTGCAAAGATGGCAGAGAATCTATCTTTCTCAGATCAGATTTCGTCAACCGACAGGGAACAGAAGTGCTTCAATACTCAGCATTTCAACAACCGCCTGTTCGACAGAGACACCCTCCTGGTCTTCCATTACGATGTCAACTTCCTCTATGTTGTATCTCTGTATGCCCGTCATAATGAGCACCAGAAATTCTCCTGGAAGAACAGAGTCCGCAAGATGTTCCGAGATGAAATCCAGAAAATGCTGGATGAAAGATATGAGTTCTATCGCCTTACGCCGAAAGAAGGTACTCAAGTAGAAGAATTTGTCAGCAGGCATTTCAGAATGCTTATCGGCAAAATCTTCTCTCCATCAAAAGGCAATGATTATCTGATACTTGCGCTCGAAAAGAATAATTCTGATGAGAAGCTTAAAGAAGAGATAATAGAAGCTGTCAAGGAGAAATTCCATCTAGAGGAATTTGCCTTATCAGCTAACGGCAAGATTGACTAGCGTATTATAAGATACTTTCCACTACCCCAACATCCGCTGCAGCCCAGTCGAGATCTTTCAGCTCTTCTTGGCTGCACCACTTGCTATCAGCATGCTCCCTTCTCTTGAACCCATCAGCCTCAGCTTTTGGAGTACACAGATAAGCAGTCATTGTTATTGAGAAATCAGGATACTCGTGATTCACGGTCACCAACTCCTCTCCTACTTCTACAGGATACTCCATTTCCTCCATCAACTCACGAGCCAACGCCTGTTGAGAAGTTTCCCCAGGTTCTATCTTGCCACCAGGAAACTCCCATTTATAGCTGGTATATTCAAACTTCGTCTTGCCTTTCTGCATGCAGAGGTACTTGCCATTATGGCAAACAACGGCTGCTACCACATTATAATGTTTCATTGTCTTATCAACTTAAAATATCATCTACTCGATTTAAAATATCATTTACTCCATCCATTGGAAATCTTCCTGCAATTCCTGCGGCAACGGATTATCCATGTGAATATCATACAATATGGAACCATTCGTCGTTGCATCCTTTCTTGGATTCTCCAAATGACCAGTTCCGATATAGGTATATGGCAGAGTAATACCATTCTCGGCACTCACCTTTCTCACAAATACCAATACCCTTTTGGCTGCCCGCTGCAAAGCCTCATCCTTGGCAGAAATACGGGCAATACTTTCCCACTGGAAAACATCCGGAGACAAGAACTTGTCATTATACTTCAAATGATCATCCAGGGAAGCATCCTTCTTCAAACCAGCAAAGACATACATATTGCCATTTTTATAGTATGTGCCATACTGATTGTGCTTCGGATTCTCCAATATTTTCAAGAGCACCTGGTCCTGGCGATAATCCTGCCACAACAGGAAATCGTCTTTCGTGTCAGCATATCTTGCCTCATATTGCGTCAGCCCATAGTTGAGCAAATCTTGCAGATATGCCTCATATTCCTGTTCTCTTTCACCACACAAATGCACTTCACTCTCTTTTATCTTCACCGCATTTCCATCTTCCAGGAATCGCAAAGCATGCTCCAGTTGCTCATACTTGAAACCAGGAATCTCCTCCTGGACATTGGCTTCTATATGCGATAACCTAGTCTCTCCGCTCAGTAAATTCTTGATTACCAAATACTCATGCTCTCTTACCAAAGGCAAAAGACTTGAAAGATAGTTGATGCAAGCTATCTGCTCTTCTGAGAATACAGGTAATTCCTCTTCCTCTATGCCCTTCAAGAAGCCATAATAAGAATTGGTTTTCTTGGAGCCAATCTTTATCTTCATGAATTTCAAGAGATTAGGAGCATAATCACTATTCATATAATCCATGTGCGATGGATAAGACGGAGTCTTCAGATATGCCTTGAAATTCTGATAATCCATCTTCAGATAGTTGATGCGATTGAAATTCTCGCTCTCTATCTTGTCAATGATTTCTTCTTTAGAAAGATCGTCGATATGTATCTCAACACCATAATTGTCCAGACCCAAACTTTTGAAATCATTCCTTACCATAAACTTCAAAAGTTTCTTTTCCAAGATGGAATTTCGGGAAAGACTACCAAGTGCCAAGGCTATATGAACGCTACGCTTATAGCTGTTGCCGATGAAATCGAGTATCGTAACATAAGGCTTGTTGGCATACTTACGAAGTCCTCGACCCAATTGCTGTAAGAAGATGGTACTCGATTCCGTTGGGCGCAGGAAAAGCACCATGTTGACACCAGGAATATCCACACCCTCGTTCAGAATATCTACAGCAAACAGGATTTCCAAATCCCGGTTTTCATCTTGCAAATCATTGTAGGCACGAATACGTTCACCGGTCTTGTTCTTACCACTCAAGAAAGCTGTATGATAATAATCACCCAGATTATCAGCCATCATTCTAGCATGCTGGATGTTTCTACAGAAAGCCAGCGCCTTCAACTTCTGTCCTTCCATACGATGTTTCTCTATCTGTTGATGGATAAACTCACAGTTCTCTGGTGTAGAAATCTGTGATATCAAACGGCGTTCTCCTGAAGCAGTCAAGCCGTAATCAACCAGTTCGTCACGAATACCGAAATAATGGAATGGTACAATCAGATCATTGATGATGGCATCACGAAGTCGTAACTCGTATGGGATATTATTGCCAAAAATCTCTACTACATCCTGATTATCCATACGGTTCTCTGTAGCTGTCAAACCTAGCAGGAACTCTGGCTCAAAATAGTCGATGATTTTCCGATAACTGTCCGCAACAGCATGATGACACTCATCGATGATGATATAATCGAATTCCTTCTTATCAAAGAGTTCGAGTGAGCGACACATAGATACATTGGTAGAAAACAGAAAATCTTCTTCTGTTTCCTTTGCTTCCGCATTATACAAGCCGCAAGTTTTAGAGCCACCAAATACCTTTTGGAATGTCTCTAAGGATTTCTTCAAGATGGATCCCTCGTGCACAATATAGAGTAACCTGTCTGGGTTGAAATTGAGCGCATCAAATGCTGCCAGATATGTCTTTCCAGAACCTGTAGCAGAAATCACCAAAGCCCTCTCCTGTCCGATGGCACGGTAACGATTCAATTCTCGAAGCGCTTTGCGCTGCATATAGTTAGGCTTGATATCGGAATTTGCCATGTCGTAATCCATATCCCAACGCTCTATCGCAAAACTGAGTTTTGTAGAGTAATCCTTGATTCTATCCTGTGATAATTCATAAGTCTGGTTCCATAGGTTTTCAAACTCATTCATTGCATCAAGATAAGCCTCAGTATCACGGTCGCAGTTTACAACCAAATCCCACTCTATGTTTTTCAACAAAGCATAGCGGGTGATATTGGATGACCCAACAACCATCTCGATTCCATCTTCCATCTCAAAGAGATAGCCCTTGGAGTGGAATCCATTGGTAGAATAGTTTTTCTCATCGTGGAAGCATTCGTCATCCAGATGGCATTCAAAATTGGGATATCGGGTTAGGCTCATGAAAAAGTTCAAGGATTCCACATCCGTGAAGTTCTGATAGGTAGAAGTGATGATTCTTCCTTTGGCTCCACGCTCTACAGCTGCTTTGATATCTTTAGACAGGAGTACCAGGCCGGCTTTCTTGATAAAGCTGACCGAGAAATCAAATGCCTTGCAGCGACGCAAGTTCATCTGAATGGTTGACAAGAAGGTTGTCTCTGTATAATTTGTTAAGAATCTCGATTTCATAAGCCTTGTATTTTATTTCAAATGCAAAAGTACAAAAAAGATTCCACTTACGTTTCTTTTCTCATATATTTTATCAGAATGATTGTAATATTCATGATTACGGATGATTATAGTTGAAGAGATAGCTGCGGTGTTACTAGGCTCAGCAGACGTGCAGAGCCTAGTGGCAACAGTCAAGAAGATATATTCTTGCAACCAAGAAGAAACATTCTTGAAACCAAGAAGTCCCATGCTTCATCAAGGAAAAACCAACTCATAATTGGTGCTTCTTCCTCCCTCTCCTGTGGGTCTCAATATACCCTTGGCTATCAAATCCCTGATATCACGATTGGCGGTATCTTGAGAGCAATGATTAATCTTATACCATTTAGAAGAATTCAGCTTCCCTTCGAAACCATCAAAAAGCATATTGAGAACCTTACGCTGACGCTCGTTGATGGAAACAGAACGATGCGTATCCCAAAATCTGGACTTGCGTAACACTCCTTCAGTTTTCTCAAAAGCTGCTTCCAACGCTAACTTCAATGTCTGTAAAAACCATCGAATCCAAGGTGTCACGTCAAGACCTCCTTTCTGTGCCTGCTCCAAATATTGATAATAATCTTTACTATGATTCAGAATTTCAGAAGAAAGACTGTAGTATCGCTGGGAGGTCTGATCGGCACGGGATAACAACAATTCCGTCAACGTTCTGCAAATACGACCATTACCATCATCAAATGGATGAATCGTCACAAACCAAAGGTGCATCACGGCTGTCTTTACCAACGGATCAAGCGTATTCTCAGAATCAAACCAGCGGAGAAAATCTGACATCATATCTGGTACATCCTTGCTTGCCGGAGCTTCATAATGTATCTTCTCATGACCTAATGGTCCTGAAACCACCTGCATAGGCTCTTCACCCTGTCGCCAATCGCCCACCAGAATTTTATGGATGCCACTTCTTCCAGTAGGAAACAAAGCTGCATGCCATGAGAATAAACGCTCGGCATCCAACGGCATATCATAATGCTGCACTGCATCTATCATTACCTGTACCACTCCTTCTGTATAATGATCGGAGTTTTTCAAACCTTCATACTCCAGTCCTAATTGACGGGCTACAGACGAGCGGACACTATCTCTATTCAATTCCTCACCTTCAATTTTTGCAGAGTGTACAATTTCCTGAGTCATAGACTCCAACATAGACAGGTTCTGTTCTTCAAAACCGAACATAGAAACTCTACCCAGCAATTTACCTCTTAGCAAATTGATTTCTGCCAAGATATTGCTGAAGCTGGTATCATCCCATTGCATGTGGGGCCAACCTTCTTGCTGCCAAATATATTTTGTTCCTCTCATCATTGCCGCATTTTTAATCTTTCATTTTAAATGTACCTGCAAAAATAGACATTTTTATCGAATATTGCAAGTTTTGCGGAGATTATTTGGCTTATTCTCCGCAAATTTGCGGAGAATAGCAACAAAAGGATGAGAAAGTCATATATAGTCGTACAACTAAGAGGTATATAGTTGTACGTTTAAAAGGTGACGCCACTAGGCTCAACAGACGTGCTGACTGCAGTCAGCAGACCTGCCGACTAGGCTCAGCACGTCTGCCGAGCCTAGTGACAACGTTCAAGAAGATACTTCCTTGAACCCCGAAAGATATATGCTTGTACCCCAAACGATACTTGCTTGAACCCCAAAAGATATGTTCTTGAACTCCAAAAGATATGTTCTTGAAACCCAAAAGATATATGCTTGAACCCAGAAAGAAACATCCTTGCAATCAAGAAGACACGTTCTTGCGACCAATTACCAGTATCGTTTTTTAATCTTCCTTGATAATCCAATCACTTATGGTACGCTGAGTGCTGTCGTAATTTACGCCAATCTTAAACAAACGCTTGCCATCAGCAGAATATGGAATCAGGTATCCCTTTTCATCTATCTGTCTGATAGCTTCCTCAGCAGAACCATCATACTTCAACTCGAATACAAATACGGCATCCGGCATATACACCACAGCATCAGCCCTGCCTATCGCACTGTTCTCTTCTACCCTCATATGGGCACCCATCAGATTGAAGATAAGATAGAAAACCGTCTGGAAATCACGTTCACTCTTGTTGCTCAAACGGTTGGAGATGCTGGCAAGATAAGCCTTCAGCCGCACCATCGCCCCCTCTACATCTGTATCATAGAGCTTTTCCAGAAAATCACCCACCAGACTGTTATTATCCAGAGATATTGGCGATAGATAGTTAGGCGCAAGACTCTTGAGCATACCTATCTTCACCTCTCTGTTAGGATATTCCAAGGTATAGCGATGCAATATCGGATTATACTTCTTGATGGTGAGATAACCGCTCTGATAGAGCAGCGGAAGTGCTGAAGTCATCATTTCCGGTGAAACATCAAAGTCATCTACATCGCATGATTTCTTTTCAATATCCATTACATTGACGTGATACTTCTGCAGCGTCTTGATAAGATAAGTAGGTGTGCCCGAACCAAACCAGTAAGGAGCTATATCCCGTGCATTCAGTGCTTTTACCAGACTGAACGGATTGAAGACATCTTCTGATTTCTTGCTGAAATGATAGCCGTCATAGAATCTTGTCAGCTCCGCCAGACATTCCTCATACGTCATGCCCAGGGCTTCGCCCAATGCCTCTATATCCGGTTTCATCTGTGTGGTAAGTTCCTTCTTGCTGATACCACAAATGGCAGAGTACTGGTCAAACATACTGATATTGTCGAGATTATTGAGTTCGCTGAAGATGCTGAGCTGGGAGAATTTCGTGATACCCGTAATAAAGGTGAACTCCAAGTATGGGTCGAGCTTTTTCAAAGGACTATAAAAATTCTGCATGATGCGGCGAAGCGGCTGCAGGTTTTCCTTTTCATGTACCACATCCAGCAATGGGGCATCGTATTCGTCGATGATGACAACAGCCTTTTCGCCCGTCTGCTCATAAGCACGCTTTACGATACCATCCAACCTTTCGTTAGGGTAAAATTCTCCTTCTCCTTTACCATAAAGTTTCTCATAAGGCAAAAGCTGCAGATTCAGATAACTGTTCAAGGCATCTGCATCAAAGTGCTTGGCACCGCTCAAATCGAAATGGAGCACAGGGTGCCTTACCCATTCCTTCTCATAATCAGCAATAGCCAATCCCTCGAAAAGTTCCTTTCTTCCCTCGAAATAGGCTTGGAGAGTAGAGGCAAAAAGCGACTTTCCGAATCGTCTTGGACGACTCAGAAAAACGTACTTCATCTTTTTCTCTCGAAAATCAACGATGTATTGGGTCTTATCTATATAGAGATATTTACCCTCTCGGATATTCGAGAATGTCTGTATTCCTACAGGATAGAAATTTACTATTTTTGCCATATTCTTACATGCTTTACATTTTGCGCTGCTAAGTTACGAAGAAAATCTGAAATAGCCAAGAATAAACACAAACATTTATTCTGCATCTACCAACACAAATGCAAAAATAGTACTTTTATCCGACAACTCCAAATAAAAGGAAGAAAAAATCTTTTTCTGAATGAAAAATTTGGTAGTTACTGAATAAAGCTGTAACTTTGCACATCCAAACGGAAGTTCAGAACATCAAGAAAAAGATTAGTAATTAAAAAGCAATATAAACAACCATAGTATGGCAATGACAATGCACAAGAAACATCATTACCGCGAACTGCTCTCGATAGGTTTTCCTATCATCATCGGACAACTGGGAACCATCATCCTGGGATTCGCCGACACGCTGATGATCGGTCATCACAGTACTCCCGAACTGGCGGCAGCAGGACTGGTAAACAATATCTTTGGTCTCGTTTTTGTATCCTATATGGGATTCACCTACGGACTCACTCCTATCATCGGCAGACTCTACGGAGAGGAACGCACCGACGTCATCGGTCAGAAGGTGCGCAACTCCTTCCTTGCCAACATGCTGACGGGAGGCATCTTCACCCTTGCCCTCATCCTGCTCTATCTCAACCTGGCACATATCGGACAGCCGGAGGAACTGCTGGAGCTTATCCGCCCTTACTTTCTGGTGAATCTGGCATCGGTGCTCTTCATGGGTATCTTCTATACCATGAAGCAATTCCTCGACGGAATCGGACAGACCAAGGTGGCGATGTGGGCGATGATAGGCGGTAACATCGTGAACATCCTGGGCAACTGGGTGCTCATCTACGGTGTGGCTGGCTTCCCGGAACTGGGATTGCTCGGAGCCGGAATCTCTACCCTGGCAAGTAGAATCCTGATGGCACTGGCGATGGTTGGAATGGTAGTGACCTGCAGGAAATTCAGAACCTACAGTTATGACATTGTACACAGTTGCGTAAACAGGAAGGATTTCAAGGAGATGAACCGACTGGGCTGGCCGGTGGCTCTCCAGCTAGGTATGGAATCGGCTGCCTTTACGCTGAGTTGCGTGATGGTAGGCTGGCTCGGCACCATTCCATTGGCAGCTCACCAGGTAATGATTACCATTTCCCAGCTCTTCTACCTCGTACTTTCGGGTATGGCAGCAGCCATGGCCATCCGTGTGAGCCACTTTATGGGTCAGAAAGACTATGCCGCCGTTCGCCTCAATGCCTACGACGGATTCCGACTGAACCTGCTGTTCTCGCTCTGCATGGGTCTGCCGGTATTTCTGCTCCGCCACCAGATAGGTGGATGGTTTAATGATAACGTAGAAGTACAGGCGTATGTAGCTACGCTGATTATCCTGATGATGGTTTTTCAGTTTGGCGATGGTCTGCAATACACCTTTGCCAATGCGCTTCGAGGCATTGCCTGCGTGAAGCCGATGGTGCTCTATGCCTTCATCGCCTATTTCGTCATCTCATTGCCATTGGGTTATACCCTCGGTTTCCCTTGCGGCATGGGATTGCTGGGCATCTGGATTGCCTTCCCGTTCGGTTTGACCATAGCGGGCGAAATGTATCGGAGAAGATTTGAGAAGGAATTGAAGAAGATAGAAAAAAATAAATAAACCAAGTCGCCCTGAAAGGGCAAAAGCTTTGAAATTGAAAGCTTTTGCCCTTTCAGGGCGACTTGGTTTTTGCCAACATTACCCAGGGCGATGCCCTGGGCTAGGAGCTTCTGCCCTTTCAGGGCGTATTGGTATAATCAGTATTCTAAATGAATCTTACTCAGCAACCTGCTCAGCACGATCATCTACATTCTCACCCTCTGTTGGAGCAAGAGTAGCCTTGAAATCTGTGATACCGTACTTAGCGAGGATGTTGTACCACTGGAGGAGCTTCTTGATGTCGCTGTCGTGTACACGGTCGCGATCGTAGTTAGGAAGAACCTCAGCGAAGTAATCGTGAAGCTCAGCAGCAGGAGCCTTCTTGTAGTTGAAAGAACTTGGCTTGCCCTCTTCCTTCTTGCTTACGCTGTCGAGTACCTCCCACAATGGCACCTCGTCTGCATCTGTGTACATAGCGATGTCACCAAGGCTGGTTACACGGTCTGTAGCGAAAGCTGGTACACGCTTGTGAGTTTCGTCGAGAGTCTCAACGATAAGAGTTCTGTTACCTCTTGATACCAATTTGTAAAGGCCTGGTTTGCCTGCAATTGAAAGAATTGTTTCCATTGTCTATTATATTCTATTTTTATTTTTTAATATGATCAATTATCTGATGGATTGAGCAGATTGAGCAGATGCACTACCTGCGCTTCTACATCCCTCACCCCATCATTCACGATTTCATAATCCGAACGGGCTATCAGCTCTTCCTGCGGCATCACGGCATCTATCCACTGCTGCGCCTTCTCCTGAGAGATATGATCGCGCTGCATGATGCGCTGCAGACGAACGGCAACGGGAGCCGAGACACATACCACCTTGTCGAAATGGGTACGACGATGGAACCCACTATCAAAGAGGATGGCACTCTCCATCCACTCACAGTCGCTCTGCTCGAAATCACGTGCCACTGCGGGATGCACCACATCGTTTACCGCCTGCTTGTTTGCCTCGCCTGTCAGGATAAACTGGGCGAGCACCGGTTTCTGCAAGATACCATCGGCACTGTACACCTCCTCGCCGACCAACTTCTTCAAGCCCGCCTGCAAGTCAGCATCCTGCCTCATCAACCGCTTAGCCCCGGCATCGCAGTCGTAAACCCTGATGCCGTGCTTCTCCAGGATTCTGCACACATAGCTCTTTCCGCTACCTATGCCCCCCGTTATAGCTATCTTCATAACAATGAATTATAAATTGTAAATTATCAATTATCAATCATCATTGCTGTTCCAGCAGATAATCCACCGTTTCCATTTCCAGCGATGCCTTGCTTACCGAACGAGGCACACTACGCAGCTGCAGGGTACACTTATCTGAAGGATTGGCAGCGATTTCATTATAATCCACTACCACCGTAAACTGGCTAGGCTTGATGGTTCTGAAGAGACTAGCTCCGATGGTGAACTTCACCGACACCTTGGACGGGAAAGTTCTGAGTACCTTATCGGGCGGCATATTGATAGCCGTAATCGGAACATCCACCATTTCCTCGGTCAGGACATCCGGATATACAGCCAGTCGAACCATATCAGGCATTACCTTCACGCCTCGAATCTTCTTGATGCGCACATTTTCCCGGATGGTATCCTGGAGATTGCGGTAATAGAAAGGTACGATCTCTACAGACTGAATCTCATCGAGCTGTCGCTTGTTGGCATATACGGTAACCGTAGAAGGGAAAAACTCGGTATGCGCCAGATAATATCTCTTGCTGGTCGTGATATTTCCCCTGAACACCACCGGCACCTTCTTGGAAGCACCATAGGTGAAGTAGAAATCAAACTTACCCGGCTTTACCTGCAGGAGTTTGCTCGAACCATAGAGCTGCGAAAGAATCTGCTTCTGGACATCAGCTACCGGAATCACACCCTGTCCCTCTGTTTCATCTGCATAGTTGTTAAACTTGAAATTAAGCGGACGGAAAGCATAGGTTATCAGGGTGAATCCCTTATCACGCACCGTAATACGCACAGTATCAGGCAAATCTCCTGTTATCACCGCATTACGTGGTGTTCCCACCAGGCGCATAGGAATTTTATATTCCCTCTCCATGGTCTCATTGAGCGTCATCATCAACCAGAAGGCGCCACTGAGAGCGAGAAAGAATAAAAAAATCAGAAACTCCTTATTCAGGCCACTGAACAGGAAGTTTCTGACAGCCTTCAATATGTTTCCAATACTATGCATCAGAATCCTATGAATAGACTACTATGCGTTAGGAGTCTGGCTAGCTGCGTCTGCGAAAACGTAACCCTTAGCTACAGTGATGACAACACCGCGTGCAATCTCTACATCTACTGTATTAGCCTGGAGATCTATGCGCTTAACTGTGCCATACACACCGCCGCCAGTAACCACCTTTGTACCCTCTGCCAAAGAATTCTGGAACTTACGTATCTCTTTCTGCTTCTTCTGCTGAGGACGAATCATGAAGAACCACATGATAGCGAAGATAGCTACCATCATAATGAGGAAACTCATGCTGCTACCACCAGCAGCAGCCTGCAATACTAAATTTGTCATGTCTTTATTCTAATTGATTAATGTTGTTTATTCTTGAATATCACTATATATGATCGAAAGTATTCATATATATAATGTACGCGCGTACATTATATATACTCTCTATACATTAGCCTTCCTTATGTCCATGAGGTCCATGAGGTCCATGATGACCACCCTTGCGCTCAGGCAACTCCTTCTGGATCAAGCCACGAGAGATGAGGAAGCGGGCGATGGTATCGAGCATGCCGTTTACATAGCCACCACTGCGAGGAGTACTATAGAGCTTGGCAAGATCTACATACTCATTGATGGTAACCGTAGCAGGAATGCCAGGGAAAGTCATCAGCTCGGCAATGGCAATCTGCATGACTACTACATCCATATAAGCCAGGCGGTTGAAATCCCAGTTGCGGCAAGCATCACCGATATAGTGCTGATAAGCATCGCAGTTGAGCAATGTAGCACGGAAGAGCTTGCGGGCAAAGTCGCGGTCCTCTTCATCCTTATATTCTGGAAGCAATTCCTGATCAGCCTTGCTGGTTGGCTCGAAGCGCTTGATGGTCTTCAGCACGAAGGTATCGATGATATCCTTGTCATCATTCCAGTAGAGGCTCTTCTCCTCGAGCAAAGCATCGAGATCATCATTGTTCAGAATGAAGGTCTTGTAAGCACGGCGCCAAAACTCGCGGTCGTATGCATAATCGGTAAGTTCCTCCTCATGATCCTTGGTCATGGAACCGTCAATATAGCTGGCATAGAGATCGCTGGAGACGATGGCAGTATAAATCTTGCGTACTGTTTCGATATCCTCTTCCCAAGAAGACTTCTTCACATCAGCCCAGTCGGCGAGCATCTTGTTCTCTTCCAACTGCACAGCAAATCTATTGTATGCGAATCTTGAAGAAGGCTCTGGAGCACCCTCACGCTGAGCACGAGCCACCTCTACCTCATAGCGCTTCTGTGCCTCCTGGGTAAGAGCTACTATGAGTTGCAACATATAGTTGTACAAGTCATACGACTTAGAAAGAGCAAACAACAGCTCCTTTTCAGCATTATCAATATTATGATTGCTGTTCTGATAGTATGCGTAGGTTAACTGCACAATCTTACGTCTTATCAAATCCCTATTAATCATTCTCTAATAATTTAAAAGATTTATTTATATAATTACCTAAAACAGTGCAAATTTACATATTTAATATATAATATGCAAGAAAAGGGGCAATAATTTCTATTTTTTTAAGGTTAGGTGATGAGTTTTAGATATTTAACGGGCATTTTGGAGAAAATATCGCCCAGAAATTTGCATATTCCAAATAAAAGTAGTAATTTTGCACCCGCTTTACGAGAAACACTCGCGAGGCATGCTTCAAACAAAGCTAATCCGTGTGATGGCGAGTTAAGGCAAAATTATTTTTTTAACAACTTAATTTAGAGTAACACAAATGAAAGAGATTAATGTAACAGGTCAGAAGCGTACAGACCTTGGCAAGAAAGCTTCTAAGTCATTGCGTAAGGAAGGTTTCATCCCATGTAACCTTTATGGTGAGAAGAAGGATGCAAACGGTGCTCCTGAGGCTATGTCATTCGCAGTTCCATTCACTGAGTTGCGTAAGATCATCTACACTCCTCATGTATATGTAATCAACCTCATCATCGACGGTGAGAGCCACACAGCTATCATGAAGGAGATCCAGTTCCACCCAACAACAGATGCTCCTCTGCACGTTGACTTCTACGAGGTGAACGATCAGAAGCCTATCACTATCGGTATCCCAGTTAAGTTGGTAGGTCTTGCACAGGGTGTACGTGATGGTGGTCGTATGAACCTCTCTATCCGTAAGATCAACGTTACAGCTCCTTACCAGGTTATTCCTGAGCACCTCGATATCGACGTTACAGAGTTGAAGATTGGTAAGAGCATCAAGGTAGGTGACCTCTCATTCGAGGGTCTCGAGTTGGCTACAAGCAAGGCTGTTGTAGTTTGCTCTATCAAGATGACACGTAACGCTCAGCTCGCTGCACAGGCTGCTACTGAGGAGGAGGAGGCTTAATCGATAGTCTTCAAAGATTTTACGAACCTGAGTAAAGCATTATCAAACATTGGATAAATATTTGATTTGTGGGCTTGGTAATCCTGGCGACGAATACGCTGATACCAGGCACAACACAGGATTTATGGTATTGGACGCTTTTGCTAAAGCGTCCAATATTCATTTTGAGGATAAGCGATATGGTTTCGTTGCCGAGACTACGCTCAAGGGAAGAAAGATTATCCTGCTGAAGCCTACCACCTTCATGAACCTGAGTGGTAATGCAGTGAGATATTGGCTGAATCAGGAAAAGATTGACCAGAGCCGACTCCTGGTGATCAGTGATGAGCTCGCCCTGCCTCTCGGCGCTTTCCGCCTGAAGGCTAACGGAAGCAATGGTGGTCACAACGGCTTGGGACATATCCAGCAGCTTATCGGTCAGAACTACGCCCGACTCCGTATGGGTATCGGCAACGATTATCCTCGTGGCGGACAGATAGACTGGGTACTTGGCAAATATACCGAGGAAGATATGAAGCAGCTTCAGCCTGCCATCGACCTGGGTGTGGAGATTATCAAGAGCTTCGTATTGGCAGGTATTGATATCACCATGAACCAGTACAACAAGCTAGGGAAAAAATAGTAATGAAAGAATCAGCTAGAATAGACAAGTGGCTTTGGGCAGCCCGCATTTACAAGACTCGCAGCATTGCTGCCGATGCCTGCAAGAATGGCAGAGTAACTGTAGGTGGCGTAACCCGTAAACCCTCCTTCATCATTAAACGTGGCGACGTGGTGAGCGTGAAGAAAGCCCCTATTACCTACTCTTTCGAGGTGCTCGACTGCATAGAGCAGCGTGTAGGAGCCAAAATGCTCTTCGGAGTCTATAAGAACGTGACCGATCCTAAGCAATATGAATTGCTGGAGATGAGTCGCATCAGCGGATTCGTAGATAGAGCAAGAGGCACTGGTCGCCCAACCAAGAAAGAACGCCGTGCCCTGGATGCCTTCGTTGATCCAGCCATGTTTGGATTCGATGAAGAAGACTGGGACGAAGAAGAAGAATAAAATAAAACTCCCCCTACACTTCAAAGAGTATAGGGGGAGTTTTCTTGTGTAGTCATAATTATTTTCCTTTAAGCCGAAAGGCTTTTTTCTTTCTTTTGCTTCATTGTATCATAGATACCGATTCCTAATCCTACCAAACAAAGCAAGAAAAGGGTTCCTAATATAAGCCAAGTATTAAGTTCATGAGCATCCATATTCATTTTCCTTTCTTTTTATTATTATTATTACTTGATTTCTTAACCAGCCACAATCCGATGCCAAGCATTCCTAACATCAAAACTATAGAGGCTATAATAGTACCTGCGGAATTCATATCCCCCAGGAAAGTCGCAAGCAAGAGCGCCGTCAGTATATATTTGGCAACGTCCATTAACCATTTTCCAAATTCTAGTCCCATACGCTATACTTTTACCTCTGCAAAGATACAACTTTTTATGATACAATGCAAGAAAAAGGGGATAATAATTTCTAAAAACATACGATATGGGAACAAGTATGCTACATTTTGTAATACGATGGAAAATAAAGCTTAAAAAGTTTGGAGCGAATAG
>OGOX01000541.1_pt1 | contig 28518 bp, 26 predicted proteins | sample 1552761 | NCBI WGS metagenome assembly OGOX01 (sample SAMEA2580212, study PRJEB22360) | human gut metagenome | biome: human gut; feature: human-associated habitat; material: faeces | place: Denmark | collected 2008/2010
ACTACCTTGTCAAACCGGTCAACTGATGCAACTAATTTTTTACACATTACTAAGTTGCCTTATCATGTGGTATTCAAATCAGGTGGATTCACAAAGTTACAGAAAAACCTTAGTATGGCAAAACACGACACAGGAAACAGATAATAAAGGCCAGCCTAAATTTTGCTTTTCTTGCTGATTTTGTGTAAATTAGAGGCACAAACCTAAACACAAAACCAGCTATGAGAATCCTAATCGACAACGGCCAAGGCCGTGAAACTCCAGGCAAGCGCAGCCTCGACGGGAAGCTCCGCGAGTATGCCTACAACCGGCTCTTATCCGGCCGGATCGTCCAACGTCTGCAGGCCCTTGGCCTCGATGCGCAACTCCTCGTTCCCGAACAGGAAGACATTCCCCTACCCGAACGTTGCCGCCGCGTGAACGTACACTGCCGGCGCCTGGCAAAAACAACGTCATCCTTATCTCGATCCACGTCAACGCAGCTGGTCACGGCGACCGTTGGATGGACGCTACTGGTTGGTGCGCCTTCACCACCCGCGGCGACACCCGGGTCGATGCCCTCGCTACCAGCCTGTACGAAGCCGCGTCACACCATCTCCCGGGCAAGCACCTCCGTACTGACTATACCGATGAAGATCCTGACATCGAATCTGACTTCTACATCCTCCGTCACACCGCCTGCCCTGCCGTCCTGACAGAGAACTTCTTTATGGATGCCCTCCCCGACTACCACTTCCTCCTTACCGAAAAAGGCCAGCAATCGCTTGTTGACCTTCATATGGACGGCATCTGTCGTTATTTGTCTTCAGCCACATAGCAATCTCCCTCAATTCCCTCATTTCCCCCACTTCCCTCATTTGTGCAATGTTGGGGTTTTATTATCAAAATATAACCCGTATCTTTGTAGAAAAATACCACATCATTATGTCTACTAATAGAATACCGAGCAATTGGAAGAATTGCGCTACCTGCTCCCATTGGCTGGGAAGACAATCTGCAGACTTTTTTTGCCAGTGGGTAGAGTACGATACAAATGAAAAAGGACATTGTGTAGGAGGAGGATTCCAAGGATGTGATATGCCAGGCCTTGCTTCATGCTCCCAGTGGGATCAACGATTCAGGAGATAGGTTATACTCATTTAGCAAGAGCGGGTTATTATCGCTTCTTTGATTTTGTTTACATCAAAGTGTCTGCATGAATACCGAAGATATTGTCCAAAAGATAGAGCAATACATTACAGAGTTTTGTAAACAACACGAAGAACATTATTACTCTGCTTTCAAAGATGCTCATTCGTCCTATCAAACCTCTGCGGCTCGTCATTCTGATTCAAGATTAGCAAGGATAGACGACATCGTTGGCAACCTTGAGGGCAATGTTGGTATTATCTTTTATTCCAGGCCCCTGATTCCAGCCGCATATCCCTCGTTACAAGGACTGATTGTTTGTTTCCGTTCCTTTAGGTCGGAAATCCAGAGATACATAGATTACATAAAAAAACACTACGATCTCAATAATGCTCTACCGTCTCATATAAGCGATGTTTTAAATATCTGCGGGGAACTCCATTTGTTCTGTGATGAGGTCCTGAGAATATCGACAGAACTGGATATGCCATCCGCATATATTAAGTGCCGGGAATATTTGTACTCTGATAATATAGATGGTTTCCTGGAATGTATAAACCAGGTTCTTTCGACAATCCCGTATAGCATTTTCAAAAAGAACGTTAACGAGTCATTTTTTCATGTATGTCTCGTGTTGTTGCTGACGCTTCTCGGCTTTAAAGTTAATGCCGAGGAAGCTATTTCAAAGGGACGAATAGATGCAACGCTCATTCTAAACAATACAGCATACATCTTTGAATTCAAGTATTCTGCTTCAGGTATTAATCTCTCAAAGAAAGCGCTTCAACAGATTATCAAGAAGGGATATACAGAGAAATACAAGCTATGCTCGAAAATAATACAAGGAATTGGAGTTTCATTTTCTACGAAAAACCGGAGTACAAACGGCTACATTCGAGATGTTTTGTGGCAATCCGAGAACTAAACCAAAAGACAGAGTGTCGAGAGATTCTCGTTATTCTATTTTTTCGCCACCGATTAAGTCTTCTTACTCGTCTAAGAGGCCATACTTTTCTGTTTCTGACATATAGGGTTGATATCTGGCTATCGGGAGGCTCTTTCCGGTCTCCTTGTCTTCAACCATTCCAAGCGCACCAAACTGTAAACCGAAATCGTCAATAAATGTTTGGATATGCTCGGCCCTGAGCAACTCGCGTGAATCGTAGGGTATGTCAAAATAACGAGTTCTCCAGAACGGAGTATCATCATCATGTATTACAAGACGTATTAGGTCTGCAGCACCTGGAGTACTGTCTGCAATAACATAATCTACCAAGTTCGGCGGAAGTTTCCCCTTGAAGAAATCCATAAGAAAAGACTTTGCATTATTTAACTTGGCATCACGCAATCATGGATCGCCTCACCGCTAACGCAGTTCGGATTGAACTCAAAGGTGACTCATTGAGAAGGAAAAATCAAAAAAAATAATTACTTTGCCGAACCGAAAGCGACCATATCCGAAGTGGTACATTTGAAAACGCTCCAGAAGGTACATTTAATGTGATATAGTCAAAACAAACGCCATTCCTCGGTTTCTAATATTCCAAATCTTCCAATTGTGCAGCGCAGTCTTCCTGGTTTGCATAGCGTTCATACTCTTGCATAAGTTTGGTGAATATTTTGGAAAGTCTCGGATATTTAAACTTAACCTTGTCTCGATAACCATTGAACAATGCTACCAACGACCGTTCCTGGGCACCGCCTTCTGCAAAAGCTCGCATTGTAACACCTCTGCTATTAAAAATCCTCATTCGAATATGTTCATCAACCGAATCACTTTTCAATTCTTCTACTATTTCCCCGAGAATGGCCTGTGGGTATGAGGCATTCCTTGGGAGGTTACCCAAAAGACTACCTACAACCATATCGGTCACTTGAGAACGATGACGTTCCACGGATAATTCATATAAACGGTATATATATGTGCGAAGTGCGTCAGAATTCACATTCCCTTGACTATCAACCCCTGGACAACATGGGAAATTATGCAAGATTTGGAATGCACATCTTGTCATCACTATCCTGTTATTTATCTCCGATTCGCTTACCTCCTCCTCATTCCCATCATCAGATTTATATACCATTACCATCAACTCTATAAGCAATTCAGGCTTGCTCATCAGTTCTTTGATAAGACGTAGTTCGCTTATATTTCTACGATGCTCGAAAGCTTGATAAGCAAAAAATTCGATTTGAACCAATGCTTGGACAATCTCGGGATCTTCTGACTTATCCAAATCTTCTATCACATTATCTATGTAGTACCAATCAATTTTCGGGGTAAAGTCTTGCTGACCACCGAATATAAGACCTTTGACGACATTGACTTTAAGAATATCGGGTATCAGTTCAGAGTCTTTGTTATGGTATATCAGTTCCAACGCTTCGTCAAAGCGGTTTACCCAAACAAGTTTATCAATAATTTGTATTGGATTAGGAGTTTTAATATACGCCACATTAATATTTTGCCAGTAGAGAGTTTCTATTTTTTCACCGTAGTCATTCGCAATGATAGCAAACATTTCATTGTACCCAGGAGCATATAAGCATACAGACAAGCAAGTATTGCCATATGCTCTTACATCTTCCACAACCCTTACATAGTCATCTTCACCCTTTTGAAAGAATAGATTCCGAAAAAAAGTCTGAAGGAATGTAAGGTCGAGTATATTCTCGCCAAACTTTTCACAAACATCTTGCAGCAAGTTGTCACCATATAGTTGTATCATGCTATTGACTACAGAATTAGGACATTTTGCAGCACTTAACAACTCCCATAGACCATTCCTGCCTTTTTCTGAAAGAATTTCTTTAACAGCCTTGTTTCGAATCTCCTGCTTCATCCGACATTCCTCTTTAAAGTCCATCTCTCGTTTTTGAGGAAGACGTAGATACATATCCTCGAACATCCATCGATATTTCATGACAACATTCTTGGACTCGATGTCAGAAAGTAGTTTCTTATATGGTTCAAGTTCTTTCTCTGACAACGCCCACGCAGCCTCTGGAATAGAAAGGTGATGAATCAGTTCGTCACGAAGAGTATGTTCTACTACGTCACTTTCACAAAAAGTATCTTTTTTCTCGGTAATTGCATCAAGGATATCTGTTCTACAACAACTCATCCATTTATTAGTCGACAGTTTTAAAAGCGTACATATGTCATCTTCTGAGAAGGTTGTACAGTTCAATAACAATTTTGTCACTGCTTTCACATTATCGATTGGTACCGGAATATATTTAGGAGAAGAAAGATCGCTAAAATGTCGCCACTTATAAAAATGTGTCTGAGAGAATGTCTCAGCTCCCAAACTATTTAAAATAAGGAAACACAACTCACAAATCAGAGTTCTAAAAGAAGAAGAGAGAGACGTCAGCACTTCTATCTTATTTTCAAACTTGGCGAATGTTTGCGGCAGTTGGAAACGAAAAATCTCCGCAAGCGAGTTTATCGGCTTGTTAGCATAATTACTCTCGTTCTTATATGTAGAAAAACGCAATAGAAAAGAGGTGGCTCTATAAATATAATCTTCATCCCAAGCTAACATCTCAAGCGCAAAAAGAATTTCTGTATAATATATATTCCAACCTGTCAACCCCAAACTATACTTCTGTGGAGTAAATACAACATCATAAATATCCTGTCCTGTCTCTTCAAGAAATCCTAAAAACGCTTCAGGAGAAGCCTCCGCTAAAAGAGTGAAATACGTTCTGTTGGACAAAAAACGCTGTAGCGTCCAGCCATTCAGTAGTTCTCGTACCAAACCATCAACCCAAACATTTTTATTGCCACTATCATCATTTATCAATGATAGTAATATCAAAGATTGATATGTTCCCTTTTTGACGTTAGAAGAAAACTGCTGCTTAAACTGCCACATTCTCCATCCATCAGAAGTAACTTTGTCTACCGCTTCGGGATCGTCGTCAGCAATCAACAATTCACATACTTCTTTCAGTTTTGCTAAATCACCGTCTGTTAGATAAACCGAAGCATATGCCATAGCATCCATTGGAGACCTCAATCGCCAGACTGTTCCGATATGCGCTATCGGAGAATCAGACATTAATCTGAATCCTTGTAATATCTTGGCATAATCCGAGTATGTTTTCCCAGATAATTTCTCTACGAGTTTCAAATCCCCTGGTACATTTTCGTTCCATTGCCCCAATAGGATTATTGGCAATAAGGCAGATATTCCATCACTATTCGCCCATTCCGGCTTTAGCTTGTCAATCTTCATACGGCGCCTCAAAACATTTACATCCCTAGCCGTATCTGTTGCAATCTTTCTAGCCTGGATTGAATCAAAACCACAATCTTCAATAGCCTTAACAAAGCCTTCTCGTTCCACCCTTGGTAACTTCACTGCTGTAGGCACTTGATCCTCAGGGGTTACAGCGCAGATTACTGTATGATTATGCGACAATGCATAGGACATATTGTCTCGCAAGGTCGTGATAATAATCAGATTCTCATAGTGAGATACTAAATCATCAAAAGTATTTTTGTCAGTTACAACGATTGTTTTTGCCTGTAGTTTATCAGCATCATTGCAAGTTACAATTGACGCTAATACAAATGCAACCGCTTCCGACTGCGTTAATGCCTGAATTTCAAGAATAGACAGCTCAAAACACGCTTTTAACACACGGTCAATGACCTGATCCCTTCCTGCTGTTACTATTTGGTATGGCAGAGAGTACTTATCGCCAGAAGCCCACTGCATCCAATAAACATCAGGTAACTGATAACCTCCGGCGTTCAGAATATTCAGTTTGTCTGCCAACCATAATCCGACTGTGGGACATTTCTCAATCCAAACTTCAAGTTCTACTGCGGTGTAAACCACTAACTTCTTCCAACCTTTTTGATTAGCAATAATCCACGCATCTGCTCCAGTCCATTCTCGAGGTGTAACAAAAACAAACGTAGAGTCCGATTTTATATGTCCGAGAGGGTTCGTTGCACGTTTTGTTATATCATCGTTCGCTTTGGTCTGAATATCCTTATTCACTCCACACTCCCAAAGAGATTCCCCCTTAGGAACTAAATCTATCGGTTCTTGACATGATACAATTCCATCCCATCCAGGCATATGCACAGCATCACCACTGGGGAAAGACAGCCTCTCTAACTGCTTCACGGAAGCACAGATAAGACGTCTTATCAATTCAGGCAAGAGAGACTGACATTCTTTTGTGTCAGCCCATTGCTTCAAATGTGTTGATGTAATGACTTTCATAGACTATATTATTATTACATTAAAACCTCTATACTCTTGCTTCCAAGTCAGGAGCTTATGAGCTTTCAAGTCAATCATAGCTGACCACATTCCCTTAGAGACCAAAGGATACTTGTTTTCATAAAGTTCACCCAACCAATTATCGGTATAACTACACAGCTCCTCATTGAATGGGATGTAGATCATAAGGTAGTACAATACTATCGTTATTTAAACAGGTACATTGTTGTTCTTAGTTAAGACCAAGCTGCCTGACGAATGTAGAGCTTGCTTGGTACTGTACGGTTGATTCCTTGGTGACGACGGTGGTAGTTGTAGTCGTCAATAAATCTCTTGATTCCAAAGAACAGATCCGCGCCGTTTTCCTCCGGCTGGATGTAAATATACTCGTATTTTATCGTTTTACAAAATCTTTCTATCCAGATATTGTCTTTAGCACGGCCGCGGCCGTCCATGCTGACCTTCATTTCAGAGTGCTGAGAGCAGGCGTCAGCCCATTCCTTGCTCGTAAACTGGCAGCCCTGATCGGAGTTGATTATTTCCGGTACTCCATGCCTTGAAATGGCTTTTTTGAGTACCTCTATGCAATTTGACGTATCGAGTGAGTTGTGCAGGCTCCAGCCTACAATGAAGCGACTGTAGACGTCTATTATTGCGGTCAGATACATAAAGCCGTTCTTCATGGGAATGTATGTGATATCAATGCTCCACACATGATTCCTGTGGTCAACCTTGAGTCCTCTCAGCAGATAAGGCTTGATATATTTGGCTGTGCCCAAAGTGCTCAGTGAGCGCTTCCTGTTTACGGCCTGTATGCCCATCAGGCGCATTAAACGACGCACTCTGCGGAGACCGACCCTAAAGTTGTTTTCGAGAAGAAAGTCTGTCATACCCACTACGCCTTTAGCTGGGTGCTCAATGTGTTCCTTATCGATCTTCTTCATAATCTGCAGGTTCTCCTCGCTCTCGCCTTTGGGCTTGTAGTAATGAGCCGTGCGGCTCAAGCCAAGGATCTTGCACTGCTTCTGGATGCTGACCTTGCTCTTCGGGGAAATCAGTCGTCTGCGGGTATCTCTATCCCCAATTTCCTGGATACCCGCTTGGCAAAATCCAGCTGCATCTCCAGATCGCCTATCTTACGGAGATATCGGTCCTTCTGCTTCTCGAACGCAGCTTCATCCATCTTCGGGGTTTCGAAAACTGCGGCTGAGTTCTCAAGGAACTCCTTTTTCCAACGGCTGATCATCACTGGTGACAGCTCATACTTTGCTGCGAGTTCATTGAGTGTCTCGCGCTCTTTAAGGGCCTCAATGGCCACTTTTGCCTTGAACTTGGCGTCGTACTTTTTCCTTGTCTGCTTCATGGTGCGAAGTTATTGTTTTTTAACTTAAGCACCTGTATTAAAATCCGGGAGTATTATACCCCACATTCTGTGTACTTGTAAAAACAGAGGTTGTACCCATTAAAATGAATAGTCACTGATAATCAGTGATGTAAATATGCTGCGTGGGAAAATAATAACATCTAAAAATTATTTTCCGTGTCTACTTCTCGCGCGCAGTGCACGTCCGGTACAAGTCCGGCAAAACTCGTTGGAAAAATTACGGCTAACTGCCGAAAAGTCGTTAGAAAAATTACGATGGGTATTTGAAAAGTCGTTGAAAAAAGTGTATTTTTGCTTCCAGATAAAGTGTCATACTATGCTGAAAAGGAAAATTGAAGACGATCTCATTGCGTGGAAAAACAAGCCTGGGCACAAGCCTCTGGTAATAATGGGCATCCGCCAGTGCGGTAAAACATATATCTCACGGCACTTCGCTGAGCAGAACTACAAGAATGTCGTCTACATGAACTTCATCAAGCAGCCGGAGCGAATCAATGCCTTCGTCGGATCAAAGGATGTGGACAGCATTCTGCTCAACTTGTCGGCGCAGATCAAGGGCGTCAAGTTCATCCCCGAAGAGACCTGCCTGATCTTTGATGAAATCCAGGAATGCCCCGAGGCCAGGACTTCGCTCAAGTTCTTCAAAGAGGACGGCCGCTTTGACGTGATTGCCACTGGCTCCCTGCTGGGCGTCCAGGGCTACGGCGATGAGCTCAAGAAACGGCGTCGCAAGATGGTTCAGAAGAAAGATCTGGGAATCAACTCTGTTCCTGTAGGCAGCGAGGACATCATCGAGATGTACCCGCTGGACTTCGAGGAGTTCCTCTGGGCCAACGGTATGAATCCGGATGTCATCGAGGCTCTCCGGAAGTTCTACACGGAGGAAACGCCGGTTCCGGAAGGAATCCACGTGGCCATGAGGCAGTATCTGAACCTCTATGTCGCTATTGGTGGTCTCCCCGCCCCCATCAACGCATTCCTGACCACCAATAATATGAACGCCGTCAGTGAGGAATACAAGGGTATCTTGAAGGAGTACCGCGACGATATGGTCAAGTATGCTCCGGACAAAGACAAGCCCCATATCCGCGAGTGCTTCAATTCCATCCCCAAGCAGCTGGCCAAGGAGAACAAGAAATTCCAATACAGCAAGGTTAAGCCCGGCGGACGAGGTGAAACCTATCTTGGCTCTCTTCAGTGGCTGGAAGACGCCGGCATTATCTGCCGCTGCTACAATACCGATATCACCGGTCTCCCGATGGAAGGCAATGCCAAAGACAATGTGTTCAAGGTTTACACGGCAGATATCGGTTTGCTCATCGAGATGCTGGGTCCTGGGACCAGGGCGGATATCCTGCAGGGCAACCTGGGAGGATTCAAAGGCGCCATCTTCGAGAATCTGATGGCAGACACTCTTCACAAGAAGCAGCAAAGCCTGTACTACTTCCTGAAGGACTCTGGCCTTGAGCTGGACTTCCTCGTCCGGATGAAAGGCGAATGTGTGCCACTTGAAGTGAAGGCCAAAACGGCCCAGGCCAAGAGCGTCCAGACTGTCTTGAAGCATGCGGACAAATACCATGTGAAACACATCATCAAATTCGGCGACTACAATGTCGGCCGGGAAGGACAGCTGCTCACACTCCCCAACTACATGCAGTTCCTCCTGGACCTGGAGCCAGAAAAAATCGTCCTCGAACCAATCGACGTGGACGCCGTCAACGCCCTAGCAAAGAAGATCCTTGGCTAATTTGAGAACCCTCCTCGTGCTCTGAAACTATGATGGAACGGAATAAAAGATGTAAGTGTTTACTTTGTAAGCGTGCATTCTTACGATATTGACCCCTCGAAGAGGGCAGGGCTTTCAAAGAGCAGTCTCTGTTTGCTTGCAAACAGGCAGCAGCATAATTGCAAAGATATTACTTTTTCTTTCTCATCGACTCTCCTTGGTTATGAGTAGCTTTCCATAAGACAGGGACTTCGTATCGTATGGAAAACCGTTCAGGCTTCCTGACTATGGAAAAGGAGGGACGGTTATGATAAAGAAATCCTGCAGGAACGCATTGAAAGAGGCGCTGGATATCTATGAGTCCGCCGCTCTATAATATCGGTTGGCAGCCGATGAGATGATGGAGAATATTGACCAGTTCTGGGAAGATGATGACGGGGAGAGGATGCGCAAGGCTAGTAATGCGTACGATGACAGCATCCTCACCCTTGCAGATGCAATACGCTTCGCCCTGGTCACTCCGGATGAATACGATGTCTCCCTCCGGGCACGCACCGAGCGCGTCAACGCCTGGTGCCGGCAGCTGGGCAAACGCAATGTCTGCCTGGTCTCCATCCACACCAATGCTGCCGGCAATGGCAAGCAGTGGATGAACGTCCGCGGCTGGACCTGCTACACAAGTAAAGGGCAGACGGCCGGTGACAGGCTTGCCGATTGCCTGTATCAGTCCGCTGCGCTCTGGCTCCCCGGCCACAAGCTCCGGAAAGACTACTCCGATGGAGATCCCGACTGGGGAAGCGACTTCTACATCCTGAAACACGTTATGTGTAGCTTCTCATAATCTGTACCGTGACGCAAAGCAATATACTGGCCTGTGCAATTGCCAGTCAAGGAATAGCGGCACCTTGGATTTCGCCTTTAACATGTCGCTATCCACAATCAACATTGCGAGACAGTTCGGAACTCAATACAGCACCACTCTTTCGGTCGGAGATGTCAAAGTGCTGCTGCACAATGCTGCAATGGTCGAACGATTATTTTCCATGTTTGGAAACAGCCCAAACTTGAAGATAAATAACACTGATTTCAAAGAACTATTATTCTACGGCGTTCGCGCCGCGGCGTAAAACTTATAAAATTAACGAACTATTGTAACCTACCTTTTTACAAAATTTGCCATAAACACATCAGTACTTAAGTAAGATTTGACTATCTTTGCAAATAATTATCTCCATACATATGGAAACCAAGACTATCACAAGACATTTAAATAGACTGTTGCTGGACCCTAACAACTATCGATTCATTGATCGTCCAGAATACAAATTTGTATCAGATGAGCATATTGCGGAGGAGCGAATACAGCAGCGCACAACAGAATTTCTCAAAGGGAGGAACAATGAGAACATATTGGACCTGATAGACAGTTTCAAAACGAACGGCGTACTACGCCAAGACCCTATCCAGGTGCGCCCTTTAGGAGACAATTTCGTTGTCATAGAAGGCAATCGTCGCACCGCAACGTTAAAATACCTATACGAACAATTCCAGCAGGGAATGGATGTCGGAGTGTTGACAGAAAAAGACTTCAAGAGCGTAGAGTTGATTGAGTTGCAGGGACAAGATCGCCGCCATGAACTGATCGCTATGGGACTCAACCACATCAGTGGGAAAAAGCGTTGGAGCCCCGTGAACCAGACCCGGCTAATCCGAGACTTGCTTGAAGAATGCAACATGACCGAAGATGAGATATGTAGTGCATTAGGCATCACAAAACATTACCTGCGACGCAGTATGCGAACGCTGTCCTTGATAGAAAGATACAAAAATAGCGATTACGGAGATCAGTTTCAGACGGATAGGTATTCCATCTTCGAAGAGATCATCAAGAATACCGCATTGAAAAACTGGCTGGGGTGGAATGATGACCAACATGCCCCTTCGCACCTTGACCGCGAGGAACGACTGTTTTCATGGATATCGGTTACAGAACACGTGCAAAGGGACGAAGAGACGGGATATGAGCAGATATCCAAACTAGAACCTATTGTTACTAAGAGTCATGAAATTAGAGAATTAGCAAAATTTATTGAAGATGAAAAGGCTCTAATCCGGATGGAGGAGAATCGTAGTGTTACAATCGGTTTTGCCTCTAGCGAGGCCATAGGCGAAATGCGACTGCACAATGCAATTGACAATATCGATTCAGAGGTAAATGCCGTGCTACGTTTCAATGACTACCTCTCAAACGATGACTACACACGCATCGGCAGGCTGAAGACAAAACTGGAAAGGCTACTACCTTCATCAAAAGAAATACACATCAGCTCGCTGAATAGCAGTGTTGTACCGCGTTTCCAGCAGGTATCAAAGCACTACTCCAACTTGAATATACGTAGATACCGCAAGATTTCTGGCCTGAATATCGAAAAGTTACGCCAGCTCAATCTTTTCGTCGGGAAGAACAACTCAGGTAAAACGACTCTACTGGAAGCTGTCTACCTACTGGCGCAACTCAACGATCTGAATGCCTTTCTCAACCTGGAGCGTTTTCGTGGCAAGTTCTTTCGGGATTTCAATGCCCTATGGGTCGACAGAAATTTCATCTCTAACATCGATATTGCTGGCCATTTCAATGATATAGAAACACAAGTCCGTATATCGAAAGAAGAAACACAAGAGAATATAGATCGAACTTCATATATCTCTACTATACGGGTTGATGCGAATGCCGGGGATGACGAGTTGTCCAGCTACGTACACCTGTATTTGAATCGAGAGCCGGAACTCTACTACCAAAAGGCCCAAAAGTTATGCCGATCGGCGTTTTCCAGCCCGTACCGCTACAACGATTCAATACTGCGAGAGGCACACGCATGCGCTGTAAAAAACAAACGTATTGACGAGATCATAGATTTCATTCGCTGCCATATTGACTCTACCATCGAAAAAATCGAGTTACTTGACATCCATGGGGAAAATCGATTCTTCGTTACATCGAAAACGCATGACAATAGTATCGATTTAACCAAGTATGGCGAAGGATTGCAGCGCATTTTTGAAATCGCTTTACTGATTTCCTATTGCTCTAATGGTATCTTGTGTATTGATGAGATAGACAGTGCGATTCACAAGGGATTGTTAGTCCGCTTCGCAGAGTTTATACAAAGACTGGTCTATGAATACAACGTCCAACTCTTTCTCTCCACACATAGTAAAGAATGTGTGGATGCCTTCTCTAAAGCGCAACAGGAGAATATGATGGCTTTCGCCCTAGAAACAACACAGGATGATGTTGTGGATTTCCGATATATGGAAGGAGAGAAGCTCAATGAACTTATAAACATTATCGACCTCGACATTCGGTAAACGCTTATGAACAAGATCTTATTTGCATTATGCGAAGGACCGCATGACGTGGCCTTCCTATATAGAATATTGCGAGTGAATGGCCTTAAAAAGTATTCGAAGACAATCAGTGAGTTTCCCACTCCACTAGATAAATATCTTACCAAGGAAGCGGCAGGAGAAAACCTAGAACGGTTGAATCTAGAGGAGATACGAAATAGGCGTCTGCCATCAGAAGTTCTAGTATATGATGATAATGCACTTGTATTACTATATGCTATCGGGGGTGATTCTAAAGCTGATTCCCGAAAAAGGCTGCTACAGGACATAGGATCCATGTATGGACGTATTCTTACAGAGAAAGAAATCAGTACAGGAGCAGCGGCCGAGTGTTCAGTACTGTATTTTTTCGATGCGGATCACAAGGGAATAGATAGAAGATTGCAAGAAGTTTGTACAGAACTATCAAAAATATTAAAGCAAGATGTTTCACTCTCTGAAGTTCCACAGCAATATCGGCACGCCAATGGCATCACCTATGCCGTCCATATTTTCGCTGAAGCGGAAAAGCAAACCGGCAAATTGGAAAATATTCTCCTTCCTCTAATGCAAAAGGATAACGAGGAGATTTTCATGAAGGCTGAAGAATATGTAAAACTGCATGATCCCCAAAGACTTCCACGACTGAAAGTAAAATACGACAACGGGCACCTTACGGAAGTGCGTGATAACAAGAATAAGGGAGAATATGACCGAGACAAATCGATCATCGGTGTAGCAGCTCAATTGCAGAACTCAGGTGCTACAAACGCAGTTTGCATTAAGCATAGCGATTATCTGAACCGAGACAAAATCGTTTCTGACCACTCCTGTATGGAAATTTGGCATGCATTTAGAGCATTAATCACTCCCTTAAATTCACCGACTGATTTATAAAGTTGGATTTTCTCTCCCTTCAAACACTTTTCCATCAAAATTGAGGCTTGAGAACTACACTTTTCCATAAAACATCAACCTTACTTTATCCCCGTATTCATATATACGTTCATTAAAGTAAAGTCAAAATAAGGGAAGAAAAGAGATGGCTGCGCCACTGCAAATGGCTGAGCCATTTTTCTTTTGGCCGTAAAATTTATGTGTGCTCCTGGTGCTATTAAGGCCGAGCAAAATACCTCTTCGACCAGACGCAATATCTCCACAATTGGAGCTCGAATGCAGAATTCGGAGCATGACCACCCAAGCGCGTGAAAAGAAGGGCAAAAGTCGACGGATGCCCCCACTTTTCGGAGCATGCGCACCCACTTTTGTAAGGAAAGCGCTTGAGGGACAACGCTTTTCGGAGCATAGCCACCCACTTGTTCGTTAACTTTGCAGCTCAACCATAAATTGAGCAAGCCATGGCAGGTAAATGTAAAGAAATGAACAAGATCAAGCAAGCGTTGCGTCTCCATCTTGACGGAGAATCAAACCGGTCGATAGGCCGTAAACTGGACCTGTACAAGGGTACGGTCAACAAATACATCACTCTGGCAGAGTCCTGCGGGATACCCATACCGGCACTTCTGACCATGGAAGAGCCAGAGATTGAGCGTGTGCTGACGGGCGGCAGTCTGGCGTACAGCGACGGGAGGTTCCAGGACCTCAAGGGGCGTCTCCCATATATCGCATCTGAACTGGAGCGGAAACACATGACGATGTATCTTCTCTGGCGCGAGTACCGGACAGGGAATCCGGACGGGTACGGTTACACTCAGTTCTGTTATCATGTCAATCAATATACAGAGGCACAGAAGCCATCCTTCGTGCTGTCGCCGGATAGGGAGGGTGGCCAATACCTGTTCGTGGACTTCGCCGGGGACACGATGTCCTATGTGGACATTGAGACCGGCGAGGAAGTGAAGTGTCAGGTCTTTGTGGCCACACTTCCGGCGTCGGACTACGGCTTTGCGATGGCCGTCCCCTCGCAGAAGGTGGATGACTTCCTGTATGCCACAGAATGTTGTCTGCGCCACATCGGTGGAGTCCCGAAAATCATAGTCACCGACAACCTCAAGTCGGCTGTCGTAAAGGCGGACCGGTACGAGCCGGAGGTCAACCGCTCGATGGAAGACTTTGCCGAACACTTCGGCTGCGTGACCATACCTGCCAGGTCGGGCAAGCCAAAGGACAAGGCGCTGGTCGAAAACCATGTCAAGCTTACCTATCACAATGTATATGCTCCGCTGCGCGACCGCCGGTTCTTCTCCATCGAGGAGCTCAACAAGGCGATCGCGTGGCAGATGACGCTTCACAACCAACGGCGGATGCAGCGTCTGCCGTTCACCAGGGAAGAACGCTTCATCTCCATAGACAAGCCCGCCTTGAAACCGCTGAGGGCTGAACGCTTCGAAATAAAATACCGCTGCGAACTTCTGGTCGGCACCAACAGCTTCATCTACATGGGCCGTACGAAAAACTACTACTCCGTTCCCTTCAAGCACATCGGACAAAGAGTAAAGATCATTTACACGAGGACGCTTGTAAACATCTACTCACCTCAAGGAGAGAGAGTCGCAGCCCATATCCGTTCATATAAAATCGGAGAATATGTCTGCGATCCTGCCCACCTTCCTTCATACTACGGCAACTACGTCCAGCTGTCACCGGACAAGTATATCTGGCGTGCCGAGCGAATATCCGCCCAGTTCGCCGACATCATCTGGGGTGTCTTCGCACAGAACACGACTGTCCCTCCCGAGACCTTCTACAAATCCTGCGACGGCCTTTTCAGTCTCCAGAGGACAACGGACCCGCAACTATTTGAACGCGCCTGCAGGGCGGCTCTGGAGCGCAACCGCTGCAACTACGGCTTCATAAAGAACCTGATTGAAAGCAAGTGTGCCGGCCTTCCATCCGAGGACGAGGAGCCCACGCTTTTCCCGGCCGACCATGACAACATCCGAGGAAAGGAATACTTCCTATAACCCACTAATATCATTACAAATGGAAAATCAAATCTTCCAAGACCTTAAGGGTCTGCACCTGTCCGGCATGGCAGAATGCTGGCAGAGCCTTCAAGAAACGCGGAAACATCAGGAAATCGCCCTTCAGGACGGTCTCGTGATGCTCATCCAGGCGGAACACGATCAACGGGCCGCAAACAAAACCGCAAGGCTCATAAAAAACGCCCGCTTCCGTTACGATGCGAGTATCGAACAGGTACTCTTCGATTCCGCAAGGGGAAGGGATCAAGGACGTATTATGCAGCTCGCATCCTGCGAGTACCTACGCCAAGGAGCGTCCGTGCTCATCACCGGGCCCGCCGGTGTCGGAAAAAGTTACATCTCCACAGCACTCGGCTACCAGGCCTGTCTCTCCGGCTTCCGCGTTCGTTACTTCAACATGAACAAACTCCTGGAGGCCATACAGATGTCACGCATTGAAGCCAAGGCCGCAAAGTTCTTCGACAGGATGGCCGAGGTGGATCTGCTTATTATCGAGGACTTCGGAATGAAGGTCCTAGACGGCCAGCAGCTGATGGACTTCATGGAATTGATCGAGGACCGGCACGCCCGCAAGTCCACAATCATCACCAGCCAGTTGCCTGTAAAAAACTGGTATGACATCCTGGCAAAAAACACCACCGTCGCCGACGCCGTGCTCGACAGACTTGCAAAAACGGCTCATAGAATCGAGCTGTCTGGTGATAGTATGAGAAAATAATAGTACCTTTGACATACCAGGCTTGAAAGTTAACTCAAGTGGGTGGTTATCGCCGAAATGCCTGGGTGGTCATCACTGAAATCCGCACTCGAAAATTTTTCACTTGCGAAACTTGAGTCCTTTAATGAGAATTTTCAACTTTAGATATACTATCCTCATATTTAATAGCATAATCCATTAACTCTGTTATTTTTTTCATTGGCATCACTCTAATAGTATCATCGTTTTCATTCACTCTAACGACCATACCTATCAATTGGCAAGTATTATTAAAAACAGGTCCACCACTTAAACCAGCCCAATGCTGATAAACGACTTTATTAGGATAGCTTAATATATAACAACCCTCATCATCAAATTCTTTAAATTTCAAATCAAAATGAATAACATTACTTCTCTCAAGTCTTATACCATTCGTTATATCCCATTTTACGCACCCTTCAATTAAACAATAATCTGATTCCTTCAATTCTGATATACACTCAGAATTAAGTATTATTTTCTCTTTTCCTGCAGCGACCTCAAAATTAAGATCTGGAACTCGAATTTCATGGGTTAAAAATGGAATTTTAAATGAATTTGAAAGAATACTAAAAGTTACATCTTGCATATCAGGGATTTCAAATGACAATTCATCTCTTATGTCAATCTTATCAAAAGAGAACAACCCTCCTATTGGAGTAAGCGCCGTCGCTAATTCCTTTGTACTATTTTTATTATTTAAAACCCAAACAAAGTCGTCTTTTCCTAAACGTAATCCTTTTTCAAAATCATCAATATGAGCGACATGGTCTGCTGTAACAAAAAATAGCCTATTCCGATACTGTAAAAAGAAACCACTACCATACCCTTTAATATCCGAAGCACCATCATCAGAGCTTACAAGTACCTGTTGAGTCGCTAACCAAGCAAATTCAAATACAGAATTCATATATCACTCAATTAAATAACATATTGCAAATGTACTAAAAATCTTTACGTATATTCCACTATCTTGCGATATATATTAGTTGCACACAAATAGATACAGATAAATAACCAGATATACAAAAAACAAACTAAACTTAAGCCATATGCTGAAGAAAAAAAGAGGGACAGAGGGACATATTGCTCTAAAACCATAAATCAGCAGAAATGAAATTGTATTAGTGTTTTCTTTGCAGATTGTCTCCATTTTTTTGTCCTTTGTTTGTCCTCTAGCATGAAAAATTGCCAAAACTATACCTGATTATCAATATTTATGAGTTTATAACACATATTGCTCTAAGGTTGATATTAGTTTCCAGCCAAAATATACAATTATCTATGGCCCAGAAGAAGAAAATAGAACTCACGCGCCTGCAGGGTGGAATCGCTATTGCGAGTTTCTCCAGTGGTGTGACCATTGCGGCCGTGTGTCTCTTCTTCATTCCACCGCTTGGCGAAATTGCGAGTTCTGCTGTAAGTATCGTCAGCGAACTGCTTGTCCTCTGCGGCACTATCTTGGGTGTCAAAGCATCATACGACGTCAAGTTTCGGAAGTTCGAAGCCGAGCTAAGAGACGTCCGTGAACACGAAACACAACCTACAACCTAAACCCAGCTATGAAGCCCTCCGCCCTTCTGGCTTTCACGCTTATTCTTGCTGCTTGTGGTACTGCCCGCCCCGTTCTGGAGTCGGACAGTACCCGGGTGGAGGTGAAGACCGTGGTGGAGAAAATCATCGACACAGCCTACGTGGAGCTGCCGGTGATTGTTGAGAAAGTGGCCACCCTGGACACCGCCTCCATATTAGAGAATAAATACGCCAAATCAGAAGTCATAGTGCCTGGTGGAGTCCTTACCATTCACTGGCCACTAAGCCCGTCAGACAGCCTGTAAAGGTCGAAAAAGAGATAGCTTGCCGCGACTCTCTGGTTTACCGGGACCATGTCGTCAAAGAGGACATCTATATCGAGAAGGAACTCACCTTCTGGCAGAAGTTCCGCCTGAAGCTCGGCTCCTGGCCCCTCGTTCTGATAGTTATTGCAATACTATACCTTCTATTCCTTTTGTTCAACAACTTCCTAAAACTTAAACGCTTATGAAGTACATTCCTTCTATCGCCTTCGAGGAGATGAGCGGATCCGCCAAGGGCGTGACTGCCGCTAAGATAAAGAACCGGAAGTACATCCGCAACCGCGGATACGGCGGCTTCGTCCGCACTTCCAACCAGGCCAAGGTCAAGGGCGACTTCAAGAGGCTCGCCACCATGTGGAAGACCCTCGCGAACGACAACATCCTCGCCTGTAACAAACTGGCCCTCTCCCAGCAGGGCCGCAGTGTTCTCGGCACCGGTGCCAAGATCTCCGGCGCCAGCCTGTTCACCCGCCTGAACTACTGGATTGTCGCTTGCGGCGGACAGCCGGTTCTCGTACCTCCCACCCTCCTGGGCGTGGAGAACCCTTCCTCCGCCACCATCGTGTGCGAGGGTGACACCTTCACCTTCAAGCTCGACCAGGCCCTCGCCGACAACGGCGGCATCTTCCTGGTCATCGAAGCCACCGAAGGCCAGTCCAACGGCGTCTCCCGTGCCCACAGCAAGGCCTCCAGCATCAAGCTCGTTGAGGAACCCACCGCAGCCGCCATCGACATCCGTGCCGACTACGTGGCCAAGAACGGTGCTCCCAGCGCTGCCGCCCCGAAGATCTTCTTCCGCTACTACTACGTCAACAGCTCCACCGGTGAGAAGTCTGGCGCCATGCTGGCTGAAATCACCTGGACCGCTGCTGCCGTAGGTGGCGAGCCCTAGTCCATCCTCCCCCGGTTCGTCCGGCTTAACCTAAACCGCTAGCCCTCCGCAGTCGCGAGACTCCGGAGGGCTTTTGATATCTTTTAAGAAAGACCTACTTATTCAATGATCTGCTAATACAAACATGGAATATACGGATCTTTGCTATGGATATATGCATTTGAAAGTGCCACTCCCACCGGTGAGATCTCAAAATGAACAGGAAGATTATTCCACCATTTTCGAATACGAGATAGGACTGGATACTTTTCCCACTCCACCCAAAAAGCAGACTTCATTTCCTGATTATTCAAATCTATTCTAGCCATCAAATCAATCGCTTTACTCATTACTTCTTTTTGAGCCGGATTCAATGGCACCTGAAGAACATCCCCGGAAACAACTCTAGTAATTACAATACTATCAATGTCCGGTTTTATGGAAAGAATCATATGGTCAAGTCGTAACGGGTGAGGGACCAGGCAATTAGTCCCTAACGAAACACTCTTAAAACTAGCCTCTAAATCTCGATATTCATCAGAGTCCTTCGGGAGACCTGACACAAAATACTGACTTAACCTTTCAGGAAAGTATTCCTCACACTTTTTAAATGTATTCAATCCTCTGCTGCCCAGTCTGATCGCAGATACCAGATCCAAATGCTCCATCCATGTTATACCTTCAGGTAAAGACATATCAGAGATTATTTTCGCATATAGGCGATTCAAAACGTTGAGTCCTTCATTTAATACAACAGACACAGGCGAGAATTTCGACAAAGCATAAACAACTGATAATCCAACTAACGCAGAATCATCAACCTGATCGACAATTTCTATTGCTTTGGTGATTCCGAGCCGACGTTCTCTATCAGCGTCTTGCTCCACTCGATGAAGGAGCAATTCAGACAATAATTCGTAGTCTGCAACACGATCCGATGAAGCGGCCGATATTTGTGCTTTTCTCAGGGTAATCTGAAAAGAGGGATCAGCAAAACATTTAAGAGAGTTATCGTGCTGAATCAATTTCGGGAGCACCTTATCCTCTAATTGCTGGACTCTATCATTAGCTATTGCTATGGCTTCTGATGTCCAATTCTGCATTGCAATTGCATACTCCTCCTTGCAAATGCTCCTAGCACGGGCTTCGTCAATACCCGTAATAGTAGTATAATAGTTCTGAATCGTCCCAGCTTGAATCTGAGTGGAATTATCTCCCGCAGATTGGGTTTGATTAGTCTTTGTCATTATGGATGCCTATCTGAATTTGAGATGAGTTCTTACCTGCGCGTTGACTCTGCCGAATCTTTGTCTTCTTTACTCCGATCTTGTATCCCACAGTACCGCCTAAAAGTAAACCGACAAGTCCAGTAACGATGGCAGTTCCTATACCGTCGAAAATCCAAGAAATATTACTCATTGCTATAATCATTTGATTCATATAATATTGTGTGAAAATTTAAACTATTTCAACCCTGAAATATCTACTCGGTATTGAGTAACAGTTGGATCAGATTTTTCTATGAACATCACCATATAGACCGGCACATAAGTAATTCGACCATCAACTGATAGATTGTCATTGTTCAACACCAGTGCTTCCTGGATATCATACTCATCGCAATCCATAATGTTGGAGAGGGCACGATGGTAAGTATAATCCTTCCCGGACTTAACCTCGATGGGAAGAATCCTGCCCCCCTGCTCTATGACAAAGTCCAGCTCTCCCCTCTTCTTGCTGTTGTAGTAATAGGGCTCCAGACCGTGTGCGACAAGTTCCTGCGCCACCACATTCTCATAGATAGAACCGAAGTTGATGTCCTTATCGCCCTTGATAATCCGCATCTGGATGCCGTTGGCATATTGGGCTGCCAGTAGACCAATGTCGCTGAGGAAGAGCTTGAGAAGGTTGCGGGAGCGAGACAGCAGCAGAGGGACCTTGGGCTCCTCTACATTATACACTGGTATGGCAACACCAGCATGCTTCAGCCAGAGAAAGCTGTTCTCATAGCGTTCATACTTAGCATTCTCGTTGAGGCGCTTGAGGATAAAACGCTTGTTCTTGGCATTGAGTTCCGGCGGAATCAGGTTGAATATCTCCTCGATATACAATTTATTATCCGGATCGTACTTGGCTATATCCTTCTTATAAAGTTGAATAATCTCTTGCTGTACCGCCAACACATCCTGCAAGTTATTACTTTCAAGATACTTGCTGACCGCTGCCGGCATACCCCCTACAATCAGGTAGAGCCGGAACAGATCCATCATCTTGTTATGGATGAATCCATCGACCGGAATCCTTTTCGTCCAGGCATCTTTTAGCGTGGAAATAACATTTTCATTGATTCCCACACAAGTAATGAACTCTTCGAAATCCAAGGGAAACATCTCCTTCACGCCCATATAGCCGACAGGGACTGAACGGATATCTTTCAATTCCACACCGAGCAGAGAGCCACTCAAAATATAGCGATATGAGCCTTCATCCACCAGAAACTTGATGGCGGTCACAATATTCGGACACTCCTGAACCTCGTCAAAGAATATCAACGTGTCCCCTTTTATCATTGGCACATTCGTGATGGTCGACAAACGCATCAGTATGTCGGCGCTTCCCTTAGCATCCTTGAACAATCCAACGAGATCGGGATTCTCGATGAAGTTGATCTCGATGAAACTCTTGAAAGTCTTGCCGAACTCGCGGATGGAATAGGTCTTTCCGACTTGACGTGCACCCGTTATCAGTAATGCATTAGAAGATTTTTGGTAATAATCTTTTAAATAGCTGTCTATCTTTCTATTAAGCATACCACATCCTTTTTTCCAACGCAATTTATGGACAAATTTCCACTTTTCCAAAGGAATTATGAGAATTCCTTCCACTTTTCCAAAAATAAGGAGGCCGACAGTCTCTGAGGTGAATACGATGTAAACACCAACACGTCGCTCAACTTTCTTGAGGACATCACATAATATGCATATATTTCCTCTAAAAAACTGTTTCATTTTTATGTGACGGGCGTAAAAATCGCAGATTTTTATGTAAGTTTGCATTGAACATCTGAGTTCTAATGGCATTTTTCCACATGAATCATTTCTAAAAATTTATGTATGAAAACTTTTGAACCTAAGCCGTGGGTAGTGCCACAGCCTGTGCTGATTATCGGCACATATAATAAAGAAGGAGTCGCGAACGCAATGAATGCCGCCTGGGCTGGACAGTGGGACGTGAATGAGATTATGATCTCTATGGGAAAGCACGCCACCACAGACAACCTGAAGATTGACGGCGAGTTTACCGTTGCCTTCGCTACCAAGAAAACCATGGTGGCTGCTGATTTCGTAGGCATTGTTTCCGCCAAGAACGACCCGAAGAAGATGGAGAGGACGGGATGGAACATTGAGAAGGCGACGAAGGTCAATGCCCCTGTATTCACCGATTTCCCGATGACTTTGGAGTGCTGCATCAAGGAGAAGTTCAATGAAAGCGAAACAGGCTATTATCTCGTCGCCGAAATCGTCAATATTCTTGTAGATGAAAAGTATTTGGCAGATGACGGAAATCCAGACATGGAGAAGATGGAACTGATTGTCTTCGACCCTATTCATCATGGCTATATCCAATTGGGCAGCAAAATCGGTAACGCTTTCTCCGACGGCAAGGCATTGAAATAACCTGATGGAAACAGAAAGAATTTTACTTCGCCATTGGCAGGAATCTGATGCAGAGGCGCTCTTCAAGTACGCCTCCGACCCTGATGTTGGACCACGTGCAGGATGGCCGGCACATAAGTCTGTAGAAGAAAGTCGGGAGATAATCCGGACATTCTTCCATAATGACACGACATGGGCAATTGTGTTGAAAGAGACAGGCGAGGCTATCGGCTGCATCGGCTACTACACCCATGAAACCAGCAACATCCCTATCGGAGAAAACGACTGCGAGGTGGGCTACTGGATAGGAAAGCCTTATTGGAACAAAGGAATCTGCACCGAAGCCTTGAAACTGATGCTTGACTATTGCATCCACGAGAAGCATTTCGAAAACATCTGGGCGGATCATTTCACCGGCAATCCCGCATCGGGAAAGGTCATGGAGAAATGTGGTTTCTCAGACACCGGAATGCTGAACAGATGCAGCCAGCTCATTGGTGGCGACAAGGAAATGGTCAAGATATTTAAGTACAAAAGATAACAAAAGTCTCATAACTTTCAGTGCCAGACAGACCGACTTGGTGCGGTTCGGAGAATTACAATCGCAAGGCTTCTCTGCTGAGGTTTATGTAAAACGAATATATCCGCAGATTATTGTATATATTTTGCTATCCTCTGCCGGAAGCAATTCCTCGGGGCGGATTCCGCGCTTCTCAAGCATTTCCTCACACTTTGGTTATTCTGCAATGCAGATGGACTCGATAAAAGTGCATCTACTTGTGCGCTTTTCTCCATCATATAGCCAACAGATACTGCCAAGTTTTGCAACTGACCAAGAGTCTGGAAATGGTCATCAGTATTGCCGATACAAATATTGAAAGCCACACGACGGTATAGTTCCTGTAGGTTTCGCTCCACATCAGTACAGCTCTGAATAATAAAGTCGACTATATCCTCCGCTCTCTACTTGACTTTAATGACCGTTATTTGTTTTTTATTCCAACAGAACAAATTGCCACTTTTGTATAACCGATATGGATCGAGAAGTACAATTCCTCCTGAACAATATGCCGGAAGACAGCGGCAAAGTGCTGGTCGTCATAAAAGATGAAACGATATAAGGCAAAATGTCCACATCCACATTCTTCAGGTTGTGCCCCCCGCCACGCACCAAAAACCTGTCTGGCTGATTAATATTCATGGTCAAAGAATATCTTGGTGAGTTCCTCGAAAGAGTCAAGCCGTGTGATGTTCGGATGGTCAAACTCTTCCGTCACCTCGTGCCGCCACATGGTGTGAAAGGAATATGGATGCCGTAGCCTCCGATCTCGATGATCGGCTGGATATCGGACTTGAAGGAGTTGCCGACAACCGCTATCTGAAAAGATGGGACAAGTTCCACATGGCTGATGTCAAGATATTCCTTGATGCCTTTTTTGTGACCACGATAACCCGGTAGAAGTATTTGTCAAGCCCGGAGCGCCTGATTTTGTTCTGTTGGTCAAGCATGTCGCCCTTCGTCATGAGAATCAAGCGGTAACGTCCTGTCTTGTCCAGTGCGTCCAATGTCTTCGCGACACCAGGAAACGGTGTCGCCGGAAGGCGGAGCAATGACTTCGCACCATAGCCCAGAATCGGCATATTCGCCGATTCAGTCATGTATAGCTCCTCAGACAGTTCTTCCGCCGTTCCATATTCCTTCAACTCCTCCGTGAATACCTCCTCCGCCCTGTCGAAGTATGTCTGATTGTCCCACAGCGTATCGTCCGCATCGAAGATTATAACCTTGACTTTATCTTTCATCATGCCTCATGTTTTGGTCTCATAATCAGCGAAAAGAATCCTAACCGCAATCTACCTGTAATCCGATTCAGCCCAGAGATTCCAAGGCTTTTCAGGAACATAGTACTCTTTGATGCCGTAGTCGATGTTGGCCTTGTGGGCTTGGCTCAACTGGTGACGGCGGTGGATGCGGTACGTCCTTCCGTCTTTGATGAAGTAAGCACCCGTCTGGTGGAAACGAAACGGAACCTCTTTGGCGACGCACTGAGAACGAAGATCAAGGATCCAATCGAAATCGCACGGCCTCGCCCCGACACCGGACTCACCACTGACACTCACCTCCTCTATCGTGTCATCCAACCATCGCGAGATGTCCATCCGCTCAAGCATCGGAGCCACAATAATCGACTTGTGCTTGATCGGAAGATTCTTGAATATGGGAAGCCGACGCTCGGCCATAGCCTGGTTCTCCACCGTGCAGCCGATGATGACATTCTCGTACCCATCGCCCCAGTCCGGAGGCAGACACCGTTCCAGACGGTCAATCCGTTTTGTAAAGAAATAGAACATACAGTCGCTCCGAAAGCGCATCATTTCCCAACATTCCGGCCTCCACGGATCCGCGTCCTCCAGCAGGAAATCCGAAGTGAAGCACGTGAAGACAATCTTGCCGGAAGGAATCTTGAAAGTCTTGTCCCGCTTTCTTTTGACCGGCAGATTGAACGCCGCCGTCTTGCGCGCGAGGTTGCTTGCGATCTCGCTCCCGTACATCTCGTCCTGCCGATAGACATAACAGAACCTGCAGCCCGGACTCACCTTAGTGCACCCGTGCCACGGATTCCAATCCGCGAATATGCTCCACTCCTCCGCCATTAATGAATATACCAGTTTACCTGCTGTCTTGTTTCAAAACTCTCGTCATTCACGCAAACGACCAAAGGCCCGCCGAAATCCGAACTTTCGATACGGATGTTCCTAGCGAAAAATCCCAAACGTCTTCTATATGAACAATCAGCGACAGCGCACCTAATTTGCTTGGTTAATAAATAGAACTTCCTTGGTTAGCCTCCTTTGGTTCCCTACGAAGGGTTATATCTCTATACAAGAAAAAGTTCACACGTTCCGTCCACCAAAACGGTGATTCCCCGGACAAACATAACTCAATTGCATAAAGGATGGAAAAAACTATCTCCTCGGAATTTTTTACAAAAAGCTTTCAGGCGATAGGCCTTTTCAAGGCATCAGGTGGCGTATTGGGATGAATTGCGAACGACTTGGAGGTTTACTTTTTCAGCATCAAGCACAACTGGGGACGTTCTGTGGCATATAGGGCTGAAAGTGTTTTGTAAGGATATTTTCTGGTCGCTTCGACAAGCTCTGCAACCAGGTATTATTCTATGGTATTCAGCAGATCACAATCGTTCAGGCGATCGAAATCTGATTTAAACAAGCGATCTTGAATGATTCGGTACTTTTCAAATTCGGATTCAGCAAAACTTTTGGCAAATTCCGCAGTAATCTTTCCGGCATCGTTCAATATAGCATCACCACCAGCTTCAAGGATTATGTCTATGCGTTTAGCCCAGTCTTCCATAGTCATCGGAATATGCCTGTCTGCCATTCTCTCGGCCATATCCAAAACGGAGTTGACCAATTTTCCCATATCTTCCAATTCCACACCATTCAGGTAATTCTTCGCTATACTGACATCTGATTTCACAATCTTTCCATCCGGAGCATTCTCCCAGGTCGTCAAACCCATATGTTCCTTACCTGCATCAGCTCTTTCCACAATCAGTTCTGCGGCGGTGTGGCCGTGAACGGCAAAGTGAATTTTATTCTGTACCTTTTTGTAGAACAATCTTGTTGTGGGCGCGTCACGGTTATAGTCAACAGCTGTGGCGTAAATGTCGGTCAGTTTCTGGTAGAATCTTCTCTCACTCAACCGAATCTCACGAATCTCTGCAAGCAGATGTTCAAAGTAGTCTTCTCCGATGAAGGTTCCATTTTCCATCCGCTTTTTATCCACAACATAGCCTCGAATTGTGAACTGTCGCAAAACACTTGTGCACCACTGACGAAACTGTGTGGCTCGGATAGAATTGACACGGTAGCCTACCGAAATAATCGCATCAAGATTGTAAAATTTCGTCATATACATTTTACCATCCGCCGCAGTCGCCGAGATTTTCTCGGTAACTGAACCTTCTTCAAGTTCACCAGATTTAAAGATATTCTTCAGGTGCAAGCCAATATTATCAGACGAGCAGTCAAATAGCATCGACATTGCTTTCTGAGTCGCCCATATACTTTCATTCTTATATAGCACCTGAATACCTTCCTCCTTCCCTTCCGCTATGAAGGTGAGAAATTCAGCCGTGCTGTTTCGCACTAAAACATTCTTCATCATCTATCTTTCTTTCAACAACTTAATCATATCTACACAAAAATAATGAATAGTCCCGGCAAATACAAGTCACTTGACCTCCAGGTTGCGCGGGACAAACTGTACCATATCGTCGGTTTGTCCGGCGAATACGGCTTTCAACGGACAAAACGTGTTATATGACCAGTTTATCCGGTTAATTGAAAAACCTGGTACCGGAGAAGCCTTTTGACGTGCCCTACTTTCTACTTCTCCTCCATAAAGAGCTCACCTTTGAGGTACTTGACGCTTTGGGTGGCGAAATTGTAGCCTCGTGAACCAGGCTTGGCGACTTTCAGGTACTTCTCGTACCATTCGAGGGCGGATTTGTAGTCTTTTTTCTGTTCGTAGCAGTAGGCGATGTTGGTAAGGGCGGAGATGATTTTCGGATTGTAACCGTATGCCTTCTGATAATGAGCGATAGCCTCGTCCCAATGGAAAAGTTTCGCTTCTCCGAGACCATATTGCTGATAAAGCCTGAACATAATCAGCGGATCCGGCTGAAGCATGTTCATCGCCTTGTCAAGCCACGGTTTGACCTCCTTCTCAAAAGAACGGTTGCTGTCGGCATAGACCGCCGCTATTGAATATGCCAGATTAACATCGCTTGAATCAATCTGCCAAGCCGCAAGCAGTTCTTCCTGCGCACGATACATGACCTCCGTGTGCCAATAGCATTGTCCGAGATAATAGTGAACCGGATAGGAATCGTTACCAAGTTTCTCCTGACGCTCAAAGACATCGATCGCAGGGGCATATTCATTCTTGGAATAGTGTGCCAGACCTTTGATCGGGGCGATGGTGAAATTGTCGGGATCCAAGGCAAGATATTCATCTGTCAGACGGATCGCACCATCATAGTCCCGGCGAGAGAGGAGAATCCGCGCGGCTTTACTCACTACGCTTTCATTCAATGGTTTAAGAGACAGCGTGAGCCGATAGTATGTCAGCGCGGAGTCCAGCATATCCGCCTGATTGAACGAGTCCCCCACCAACGCGGCGATGGCCGGTATCGTGTCAAGTTGCAGCACCGCCTTCCCGGCCTCAGCGCTCTGGGCGAAAGCCTTCATCCTGTAGAAAGTCTGCATCTGCTTGACTTTGTACAGGATGTTCCGCGGGAACTTGGAGGTCAGCAGGAAATATGTCCCAGCAGCGGACTCGTAGTCCCCGTTCTGGAAATGACAGTCTGCCAGCTCGGACAGAATCTCCTCATCAAAACGGTCCGGAGTGACGAAAGCGGACAATCTCTCGATCGCCTCGTCAATTTTGAATATACTCTTGAGGTACCGGGCCTCACTCAAGGCCGCGTTCCGGTCTGACTGTGGATCGGCCACTTGCGCCGCCCCGAAATTAGGGGGCGCGATCAGAAAGCT
>OGOX01000556.1_pt1 | contig 28231 bp, 21 predicted proteins | sample 1552761 | NCBI WGS metagenome assembly OGOX01 (sample SAMEA2580212, study PRJEB22360) | human gut metagenome | biome: human gut; feature: human-associated habitat; material: faeces | place: Denmark | collected 2008/2010
CGTCGGGCTCATAACCCGAAGGTCGTCGGTTCAAATCCGGCCCCCGCAACCAATTTATTAGAATATCAGAAACCGCAACGCTACCTTTAGCTTGCGGTTTTTTCGTTTTTACGCTTCCTTATCCGTTTCAGTGAAGCCTGAAACAATGAGTAAACCGTTGATCCCCCCAATCAAAGCCATCCATCTTATTTATATATTAAATATATACCCCACCAATGAACTTCACTTACATATTCTATAAATCAATTTGTTTTGATTATGTTAACATTTCAATATCACAACTGGAGGCTACACTTATATAATTATTGTACAAAAAGCACACAATTTTTAATTAGTAGAAAAATTAATAATTTTTTGTGGAAGCCCGGGCAATAATTTTAATGAATGCTTTAATAGACTCCCACACTACCCAATTTCTTAAAAACGCAAATTTGTGAAGTTTATCTTGTTATTATTTTAAGTTTCATGCCAAATTTTCTCACCAGATAAGGCTGCCCTCTCCCGAAAAATAATCAAGAGGCTAAATAATATCTAAAATGATACAACTGTATCTATTCCCCAGAAAAATACATTATTCATTTTTATATTTTCCTAATCATTGCTTTTTATTTAAATCACCCGATAATCCCGTGAATATAATTATGTCAATAACCATCAGAAAAAGTGGATGATGAGGAAAAGGATATGGCCGACAGTTTCCAGAATGAAGTTCCCGCCGCTCGTGTAAATATCAAGCTTGACCTGCATACAGGCAATGCTAAAAAGAAAGTTGAACTCCCCCTCAAGCTTCTTGCTGTTGGCGATTACAGTAACGGAAAAGAGCAACGTCCGCTGTCCGAACGGGACAAGATTGATATCAATAAAAACAACTTCAACAGTGTCATGGCTGAGTTTTCGCCTGCGGTTAATTTAACAGTAGAAGACACACTAAGCGGAAGCGGTAATGAGCAAAATATCGCGCTTGAATTTAAAAGCCTGAAAGATTTTGAACCCGAACAGGTAGCAAAAAATATCCCACAGCTTCGTGTATTACTCGCTATGCGCAATTTATTACGTGACCTGAAATCCAATCTGTTAGATAACGCAACGTTTCGACGTGAACTGGAAAATATCCTGAAAGACCCGACGCTCAGTTCAGAACTGCGTGATGAACTGGCGAAAATTGCGCCGCAGGAGAACGTTTAACCCGAAGTGATATTCAGGTTAAACCGGAGAAGAAAGGATCACTGAAAAGGAAATGCTGATGTCTGTACAACAAGAACATGCCACCTCTGAAACTGCAACACTGACCACCACTGAGTCCGGCGGCGTTTATCAGTCCCTGTTTGATAAAATTAATTTAACCCCGGTGTCTTCCATTCAGGAAATAGATTTATGGCAAAACAGCGAAACACTGGCGGATGCCTCACCCGATGGGCGCGTGACAGCGGCGATTCACGTTCTACTTTCCTGTCTGGCGAAATCAGGCGAGAACGTGGTCAAGCTCGACAAGAGCCTGCTGGATTTTCATATCGACGATTTGGATCAGAAAATCAGTAAACAGCTTGATGCGGTCATGCACCATCCTGAATTCCAGAAAGTCGAGTCGCTGTGGCGCGGCACATGGTTCGTCGTACAGCGCACTGATTTTCGCAAAAATGTCAGAATTGAATTGCTGGATATCAGCAAAGAGCATCTGCGTCAGGATTTCGACGACTCCCCGGAAATCATTCAGAGCGGTTTATATCGTCATACATACATTCAGGAGTACGATACGCCGGGTGGCGAACCTGTTGCCTCATTAATTTCCAGCTATGAATTTGATAACAGCCCGCAGGATATTGCCCTGCTGCGCAATATTTCCAGAGTGTCTGCCGCTTCCCATATGCCTTTTATCGGTTCTGTCGGGCCGAAATTCTTCCTTAAAAATTCGATGGAAGAAGTCGCCGCGATTAAAGATATCGGCAACTACTTTGACCGCGCAGAATATATTAAATGGAAATCGTTTCGTGATACCGATGACAGCCGCTATGTGGGATTAGTGATGCCGCGAGTGCTGGGCCGTCTGCCCTATGGGCCGGACACGGTGCCGGTACGCAGCTTTAACTATGTGGAAGAAGTCAAAGGCCCGGATCACGAAAAGTATCTCTGGACAAACGCCTCGTTCGCCTTTGCCGCCAATATGGTGAAGAGCTTTGTGAATAATGGCTGGTGCGTGCAGATCCGTGGTCCACAAGCAGGTGGCGCAGTGGCCGATCTGCCCATCCATCTTTACGATCTCGGCACCGGCAATCAGGTCAAAATTCCGTCCGAAGTGATGATCCCGGAAACCCGCGAATTTGAATTTTCCAACCTTGGCTTTATTCCGCTCTCTTATTATAAGAATCGCGATTACGCCTGCTTCTTCTCGGCAAACTCTGCCCAGAAACCGGCGTTGTATGATACCGCTGACGCCACCGCCAACAGCCGTATTAACGCCCGTCTGCCCTATATCTTCCTGCTGTCCCGCATTGCGCATTACCTGAAAATCATCCAGCGCGAGAATATCGGTACCACCAAAGACCGCCGCGTACTGGAACTGGAACTGAACACCTGGATCCGCACACTGGTGACGGAGATGACCGATCCGGGTGATGAACTGCAGGCGTCTCACCCGCTGCGCGACGGTAAGGTTATCGTGGAAGATATTGAGGACAATCCGGGCTTCTTCCGCGTCAGACTCTTTGCCGTGCCGCATTTCCAGATTGAAGGGATGGATATCAACCTGTCACTGGTTTCCCAGATGCCGAAAGCGAAAGCCTGACCGGGAAGTGGTGTGATATGAAAATTCATCGACCACTGTGGGCTGAGGGGACATTCCTGTCCTCTCAGCAGTTTCAGCAGCAGGCCCGCTGGGAAGCGTTCAGCAATGACAGCATTGCGCAACTTTGTATTCGTCATCCGTGGGGGATCGCGAATGTGCTCTTTGACCGCGATGCCCTGATGTCCGGAAAGCTGAAAACGCAGGCAGTACGCCTGCGTTTTGCTGATGGCACGCTGATCGATTCTGACGTGAGCGATGTTCTGCCTCTCGCCTGCGATCTGCACGCGCTGACGAACGACAGCGCGGTTGTTCTGCTGGCGCTGCCGCTTGCCCATGGTAACGGCGGTAATCTCGGTCAGGGTGAGCAGACTGAAAGACCGCTACGCTATCGTCAGGAATGGCAAAAGGTACAGGATATCTTCGGCAGTGACAGTGAAGATATGGCCGTTGAGCGTCATGCGCTGTCCCTGCGCTTTGCTCATGATAACAATCAGGATTACATCACCTGCCCACTGGCGCGTCTGGTGCGGGATGTTCAGGGCAACTGGACACAGGATGAGAGTTATATTCCGCCGTTACTGGCGTTTAACGCCCATGACGGGCTGGTACAGCGTCTGGACACGCTGCTGTTGCAGCTACGGGCCAAATGTCAGCGCCTGATGGCGATGCGTCGGGAAAGCAACCAGCGTATGGCGGACTTCGCCGTCGCCGATGTCTCCCTGTTCTGGTTGCTTAACGCGCTGAACTCCGCCGAGCCGGTGCTGAGTGATTTCCTGCGCTACCCGGCGGTTCATCCCGAACTGGTCTGGCGGGAGCTGGCGAGGCTTGCCGGAGCGCTGCTGACGTTTTCCCTTGAACATAACGTCAGCGCCGTTCCGCCCTATGTCCACGAATCGCCGTCCACTGTCTTTCCGCCACTGTTCTCCCTGCTTAGCGAACTGCTGGAAGCCAGCCTGCCGTCACGGGTGATCGCGCTGGATCTGGAATCCCTGCCGGGCAACCGCTGGAAAGCCGACCTGCACGATCCGCGCCTGCGGGAAGAGGCCGATTTTTACCTGTCCGTTCGTTCCTCACTGCCTGCGCATCAGGTACTGCACCAGCTACCGCTGGTCTGCAAAATCGGTGCGCCTGATGACGTCACGCTGCTTATCAACGTGGCGCTGAATGGTGTTCCACTGGTGCCACTGACCTCAGTTCCGGCAGCGCTGCCACTGCGCCTGGAGAATCAGTATTTTGCGCTGGATATGCACAGTGACGCGGCTAAATCGATGCTGGAGTCCGGGTGCTGCATGATTTATGCGCCAGGAACCATGGGCGACCTGAAACCTGAACTGTTTGCGGTGCTGCGCACATGAAAAAAGAGACGGATATCAATATCGACGCGCTGCTGCGCGACACGTTTCTGACGGTGGTGGAACTGCGTCAGGGAACCACCGTGCGTCACGGTATGGAGCTGTATCGCCACTGCCAGCGGCAGGTGGAACTGGTCCGCGAACGCCTGAAAGATGCCGGGTTCAGCCGTGAGAGCGTGGAGCACATTACCTACGCGCAGTGCGCCCTGCTGGACGAAACAGTCCTGAGTCGCAGCGGCATGGACGACGGTCAGGCCATCTGGATGAAGGATCCACTCCAGTCGCATTTCTTCAACACCCTGCAGGCAGGCGAGCTGCTGTACGAGCGGATGAAGCAGGTGTTGCAGGAGCCCGCGCCTGCACAGGCGGTGCTGACCTGCTTTCACCGTGTCCTGCGGCTGGGATTTCGCGGGCGTTATCAGGATCCGGTGGCCCCGGAGCGCGACCAGCTTATTTCGACGCTCAACGGGCTGGTCGCGCCATTTGGCGTACTGCCGGAAACGGCGGTACTGAACGTGCCGTTATCCACCCGTCAGCACCCTTTGCTGCATTCGCCGTTTTTCTGGCTGGTAACGCTGACGCTGCTACTGGCCGGTGTCTGGTGGGGGCTGCACCACTGGCTGAACGTGCTGGTGGATGAATTGCTGCCGCAAAGCCTGCGGTAAAGGGAGTCGTGAGTGAGGAACACGCTGAAACAGGCCGTCGTGCTGTGGGGAATGGTGTTACTGCTGGTGCTGTGGTCGGTGTTTATCAGTCCGTCTGGCGTACTGAGATGGGCCGGGGCGGCGGCTATCGTTCTGGCGGTTGCCGCGTTGCTGATTTACCGCGCAGGCAGGCGTGGACGGAGATGACCGGCGATGCCGGGTTGTCATCGCTGCCGCCGGAAACGTACCGACAACCGGTAGTGCTGGTCTGTGGCGATATGTCGGCGCATCTGTTCACTGACAGCCCGGTCCGGCAGGTTTCAGAAGGGCTGTATCTGCATGTTTCTGATGAAGAACAGCTTGTGGCGCAGGCGGAGCGATTACTGACCCTTCGCCCGGCGTGGGCATCGCAGCTTGCCGTGGCGTATACCGTCATGCCCGGCATGTACCGGGATGCGGCGGTTCTGACCGGACAACTGCGCCGGTTCGCCCACAGTATGGCGACAGTGCGTCGCCGGGCGGGCGTAAACGTCCCCTGGCTTCTCTGGAGCGGGCTGTCCGGCTCGCCGTTGCCGGAGAGAGCGAATTCACCGTGGTTTATCTGTACCGGCGACGAAGTTCAGGTAGCAACATCCACAGAGAACGCGATGCCCGCGCAGTGGATTGCACAATCCGGCGTACAGGAGCGCAGTCAGCGACTCTGTTACCTGCTGAAAGCTGAAAGCCTGATGCAGTGGCTGAATCTTAATGTGCTGACGGCACTGAACGGCCCGGAGGCGAAATGCCCGCCACTGGCGATGGCCGTGGGGCTGGTCACCTCGTTGCCAGCGGTGGATAACAACCTGTGGCAAGTGTGGATCACCGCCAGAACCGGCCTGACGACAGATATCGCGGACACCGGCACAGACGCCACGCTGCCGTTTCCGGATGCCTTGTTACGGCGGTTGCCGCGTCAGTCGGGCTTTACCCCGCTGCGGCGGGCCTGTGTGACCATGCTGGGCATCACCACCGTGGCGGGTATCGCCGCGCTGTGTCTGTCAGCCACGGCGAATCGCCAGTTATTACGGCATATCGGTGACGATCTGCACCAGTTTTATGCCGTTCCGGCGGAGGAATTTATCACCAAAGCCCGTCGTCTGTCGGTGCTGAAAGACGATGCGGTCATGCTCGATGGGTATTACCGGGAAGGAGAGCCACTGCGTCTCGGTCTGGGGTTATACCCCGGTGAACAAATCCGCCAGCCGGTATTACGCGCCATTCGTGACTGGCGTCCGCCTGAGCAAAAAATGGAAGTGACAGCCTCGCTTCAGGCGCAGACCGTGCATCTTGACAGTATGTCGCTGTTTGACGTCGGACAGGCCCGCCTGAAAGACGGCTCGACAAAAGTGCTGGTGGACGCACTGGTGAACATCCGGGCAAAACCGGGCTGGCTGATCCTCGTGGCCGGATATACCGACGCCACCGGCGACGAAAAAAGCAATCAGCAGTTATCGCTGCGACGTGCCGAAGCGGTGCGCAACTGGATGCTGCAGACCAGCGACATCCCGGCCACCTGTTTTGCCGTACAGGGACTGGGTGAGAGCCAGCCTGCGGCGACCAACGATACGCCACAGGGCCGGGCAGTCAACCGGCGCGTCGAAATCAGTCTTGTTCCGCGTTCTGACGCCTGTCAGGACGTGAAATAAAACATACCGCCGGAAGAAGGCGGTGCTTCAATCACACTAACAAGGAGAGTAATTCTCATGGCTATTCCTGCTTATCTCTGGCTGAAAGATGACGGCGGCGCGGATATCAAAGGTTCCGTGGACGTTCAGGGGCGCGAAGGCAGCATCGAAGTGGTGGCGCTGGATCACGATGTGTACATCCCGACCGACAACAACACCGGCAAACTGACCGGTACCCGTACTCACAAACCCTTTACGTTTACCAAAGAAATCGATGCGTCCAGCCCGTATCTCTACAAAGCTGTGACCACCGGCCAGACCCTGAAAACGGCAGAATTTAAGTTTTACCGCATCAACGACGCCGGTCAGGAAGTGGAGTACTTCAACATCACGCTGGATAACGTCAAGCTGGTCAGAGTCGCTCCGCTGATGCACGACATCAAGGAGCCTTCCAAAGAGAAGCATAACCACCTGGAACGCATTGAGTTCCGCTACGAAAAAATCACCTGGACTTACAAAGACGGCAACATCATTCATTCCGACTCGTGGAATGAACGTCCTTCCGCCTGATAACCGTGGCAGACAGGAAACTGTCTGCCTTTCTGTTGTGTGCTTTGCCCAGTGCCGCAGGCACCGGTACTGAGCAAAGCATACCCACAATCTGGTGATACCTGATGGGCCTGAGTGAGGTAACGGCTATGGGCGGTAGCGTACCTGAACGCAGATCGCAGGAATACAGAACACGATAAGGAAACCTTCTATGACCGGAAATCACCCCGCCGCGCTGCTGCGTCGCCTTAACCCGTACTGTGCACGGGCGCTGGACGCTGCCGCCTCACTGTGTCAGACCCGCGCTCATGCGGAGATAACCATTGAACACTGGCTGCTGAAACTGCTGGAGCAGGGAGAAGGCGATATCACGGTGATTGCCCGCCGCTATGAATGGGATATCGACACGCTCTGGCAGTCTCTGCTGGCACATCTGGACACCTTACCCCGCTCGGTCCGCGAACGTCCGCAGCTTTCTGAACCACTGACGGCGCTTATCAGACAGGCGTGGTTGATTGCTTCGCTGGAAGGCGACGACCCGCAAATCCGCAGCCAGCACCTGCTGATGGCGCTGACAGAAAAGCCGATGCTGCCCGCCTGTAATGACCTGTGGGTACTGCTGAGCCTGAGCCGCGTGCAGCTTGAGCGGCTGCGTCCCCTGCTGGATGCGCAGTCGGATGAATGTCCGGCACGTCAGCCACAGGTCTCCGAACTGCTGACATCCGCGCAACCAGAGGCGGCAACGACGGACGCACCGGGAAAAACGCTGGCAGGGAAACAGGATGACGCCCTGCTGGCGGTACTTAACCGCTTTACCGAAGACGTGACGGAAAAAGCCCGCAGCGGGCGAATCGATCCGGTATTCGGGCGCGACACGGAAATTCGCCAGATGGTCGATATCCTCTCCCGTCGCCGCAAAAACACCCCGATTCTGGTGGGAGAACCGGGGGTGGGCAAAACCGCGCTGGTGGAAGGGCTGGCGCTGCGTATCGCCGAAGGTAACGTGCCGGACAACCTGAAAACGGTGCATATCCGCACGCTGGACCTCGGTCTGTTACAGGCTGGCGCGGGCGTTAAAGGTGAATTTGAGCAGCGGCTGAAAAACGTGATTGATGCGGTACAGAAATCACCGGAGCCGGTACTGCTGTTTATTGATGAAGCCCATACCATTATCGGTGCGGGTAATCAGGCAGGCGGCGCGGATGCGGCGAACCTGCTGAAACCGGCGCTGGCAAGGGGCGAACTGCGCACCATCGCCGCCACAACGTGGAGCGAATACAAACAGTATTTTGAGCGCGACGCCGCGCTGGAGCGCCGCTTCCAGATGGTGAAAGTGGACGAGCCGGATGATGACACCGCCTGTCTGATGCTGCGGGGACTGAAGGCCCGCTATGCACAGCACCACGGCGTGCATATGCTGGACAGCGCCATTCAGACCGCCGTGCGGCTGTCGCGCCGCTATCTGACCGGACGCCAGTTGCCGGACAAAGCGGTTGATTTGCTGGATACCGCCGGGGCAAGAGTCCGCATGAGCCTTGACACACTGCCGGAACCGTTGACGCAGCTCCATGCGCGACTGGCGGCGCTGGATATTGAGCGGGAAGCGATTGAGCAGGACAGCGTGTTTTATCCCGAAGCCAGCCCGGAGCGGCTGGCGGAACTGACCGATTTGCGTGATGAGCTACAGGCAGAAGCCGGGCATCTGGAAGCGCAGTATCAGCAGGAAAAGCGGCTTGCGCAGCAGATTATGGCGTTGCGTCAGGAAGGGACAGACAGCACTGAACTGCAACAGCAACTGCGAACACATCAGGGCTTTGCACCGCTGCTGGCACTGGATGTGGACGCCCGCGCCGTCGCCACTGTGGTGGCGGACTGGACCGGCATCCCGCTCTCTTCCCTGCTCAGGGACGAGCAGAGCGACCTGCTCAGTATGGAACAAAGCCTTGAAAACCGCGTTGTCGGGCAAAGCCCGGCGCTCTGCGCCATCGCACAGCGGCTGCGGGCGGCTAAAACCGGCCTCACGCCGGAGAACGGCCCGCAGGGGGTATTCCTGCTGACCGGCCCCAGCGGCACCGGTAAAACCGAAACTGCGCTCACACTGGCCGACACCCTGTTTGGCGGTGAAAAATCCCTTATCACCATCAACCTCTCCGAATATCAGGAGCCGCATACCGTCTCCCAGCTTAAGGGGTCTCCTCCGGGCTACGTTGGCTACGGTCAGGGCGGCGTACTTACCGAAGCCGTTCGCAAACGCCCGTACAGCGTGGTGCTGCTCGACGAAGTGGAAAAGGCGCATCGCGACGTGATGAACCTGTTCTATCAGGTATTTGATCGGGGCTTTATGCGCGACGGCGAAGGCCGGGAAATTGACTTCCGCAACACCGTGATTCTGATGACGGCTAATCTGGGCAGTGACCACATCATGCAGCTGCTGGAGGAAAAACCGGACGCCACGGACGCAGACCTGCATGAACTGCTGTACCCCCTGCTGCGCGAGCACTTCCAGCCTGCACTGATGGCGCGTTTTCAGACGGTGATTTACCGCCCTCTGGGACAGGAAGCGATGCGCGCCATTGTGGAAATGAAACTGGCGCAGGTGGTTCGTCGTCTTCGTCAGCACTATGGGCTGGAAACGGAAATCAACGACAGCCTGTATGACGCGCTGACCGCCGCCTGCCTGCTGCCGGACACCGGGGCGCGTAATATCGACAGCCTGCTGAACCAGCAAATCCTGCCGGTCTTAAGCCAGCAGTTGCTGGCACAGCAGGCCGCGCACCGTAAACCAGCCCAGCTACGGCTTGGCTGGGATGAGGAAGACGGGATTGTACTGGAGTTCGCTACGGAAGAGATGCAATAACGGAGGCTGTCATGGGTATTCAGAATTTCGACCATTCACACCACAAGCTCAAAATTCGCGGCCTGCAAAGTCCGGTGGATGTGCTGACCTTCGAAGGTCGCGAACAACTGAGTACCCCGTTCCGGTACGACATTCAGTTCACCAGCAGCGATAAAGCAATAACGCCGGAGTCGGTACTGATGCAGGACAGCGCATTCAGCCTGACGGCACCGCCGGTACAGGGAATGCCGGTGCAGGCCCCCCTGCGCACCCTGTACGGGGTCATTACTGGCTTTAAACATCTCTCCTCGTCACAAGATGAAGCCCGTTACGAAGTCCGTCTTGAACCCCGTATGGCGCTGCTGGCCCGCAGTCGCCAGAACGCCATCTACCAGAATTTGACGGTGCCACAAATCGTCGAAAAAATCCTGCGCGAGCGGCACCAGATGCGCGGTCAGGACTTCGTGTTTAACCTCAAAAGCGAATACCCGGCCCGCGAACAGGTGATGCAGTATGGCGAGGACGACCTGACGTTTGTCTCACGCCTGCTGTCGGAAGTGGGTATCTGGTTCCGCTTCGCCACCGACGCCCGGCTGAAAATCGAAGTTATCGAATTTTACGACGACCAGAGCGGCTATGAGCGCGGACTGACGCTGCCGCTTCGCCATCCTTCAGGGCTACACGACGGCGCCACGGAAGCGGTGTGGGGGCTGAACACCGCATACAGCGTGGTGGAGAAAAACGTCACCACGCGGGACTACAACTACCGTGAAGCCACGGCGGAGATGATGACAGAGCAGCATGACGCCACCGGGGGCGATAACACCACCTACGGCGAAGCCTACCACTATGCTGACAACTTCCTGCAAAAAGGCGATAAAGAGGCAGCGGAAAGCGGCGCGTTTTATGCCCGTATCCGCCACGAACGCTACCTGAATGAACAAGCCATTCTCAAAGGCCAGAGCACCAGTTCACTGCTGATGCCGGGTCTGGAAATCAGGGTTCAGGGCGACGACGCGCCAGCGGTGTTCCGCAAGGGTGTGCTGATTACCGGCGTGACGGCCAGCGCGGCGCGTGACCGCAGCTATGAGCTGACGTTTACTGCCATCCCGTACTCAGAGCGCTACGGCTACCGTCCGGCGCTAATCCCCCGCCCGGTAATGGCCGGAACGCTCCCGGCGCGGGTCACCAGCACGGTGAAGAACGATATTTATGCCCATATCGACAAGGACGGGCGCTATCGGGTCAACCTCGACTTTGACCGCGATACGTGGAAACCGGGTTATGAAAGCCTGTGGGTACGCCAGTCGCGCCCGTATGCGGGAGACACCTACGGCCTGCACCTGCCGCTGCTGGCGGGAACGGAGGTCAGCATCGCCTTTGAAGAAGGCAACCCGGACCGACCGTATATCGCCGGGGTAAAACACGACTCGGCACACACTGACCATGTGACCATCCAGAACTACAAGCGCAACGTTCTGCGCACCCCGGCCAATAACAAAATCCGGCTGGATGATGAGCGCGGCAAAGAGCATATCAAGGTCAGTACCGAGTACGGCGGCAAGAGCCAGCTAAACCTCGGTCATCTTGTTGATGCCGGGAAACAGCAGCGCGGCGAAGGCTTTGAACTGCGTACCGATATGTGGGGCGCAGTGCGGGCGAAGAAAGGCATCTTTATCAGCGCCGATGCGCAGGACAAGGCGCAGGGTCAGGTGCGCGAAATGGCTCCGGCGATGGCAATACTGGATGGCGCACAGTCACAGATGAAGTCGCTGTCCACGGATGCTGAAACCGCAAAAGCGGATCCTGCCGATTTGTCATCACAGATAGCGCTGTTGCAGCAGAGTGTAAAAGATCTGACGCAGGCGGCAATCCTGCTAAGCGCACCCAAGGGCATGGCGATCGCCAGCGGAGAGCACCTGCAACTGGCCGCATCGAAAAACCTGATCGCGAACGCAGGAAATCACGCTGATATCGGTGTCGTGAAGAATATGTTTATCGGCGTGGGTCAGGCGCTGAGCGTGTTTGTACGCAAAGCGGGTATCAAACTGTTTGCCAATAAAGGGGCGATCTCGGTACAGGCACAGAACGATCTGATGGAACTGTTGGCACAGAAATCGATAGAGATCACCAGTACGGAAGATGAGATCAAGATCACCGCGAAGAAGAAAATCACCCTTAACGGCGGTGGCAGCTACATCCGGCTGGATGCCTGCGGGATAGAAGCGGGAACGCCGGGAGAATATAACGTTAAGGCCGGATATTACGGGCGTAAACCAAAGGCGAAGCTGACGCCGGAGCTGATGGCATTTCCGGTGATTAAGTCTGAGGATTTTAATCAGATCTTTATTTTGCTGGATGAAAATACTGGGCAACCACTTATTAATTGGCCCTATGAACTAGAACTGGAAAGTGGGCTAAAAATGAGTGGGATTACTGATGAAAATGGAAATACAGAACTAATATCCTCTGATAAGGAGGAGGTCGTTAATATTAGTGTGTTTGAACCCGATGAGTTTTTAGACGATGACATTAATTAAGACATATAGCGAGAATATAACATGGCAGATAAATCCGAAAAGAAAAAAGAAACCACAAATAAATCAGCAAAAAAAACACTAACGAAGAAGAGCGAAAAATTAACTCCAGCAAAAGACACCGCACCAAAACAAGTGAATGTAGATCCAGCTATAAGATTGAAACAAATTCGTCAACTTGTCCGTAATAATAATAAATCCATCATGGGAGAGGATTATATTATTTGTCAAATCTATAAAGAATCTAGATTTAAGCAATTTGCAGGTAAGAATAAACATAATGCGAAAGGCTTAATGCAAATGCAACGAAATGCAGTGAGGCAGGTTTTTAAATATCGACAACAAAAAATAAAAGGAAGAATGACGACTGATAAAGAGACAAATGAAGCTTTCGCTAATGCTGATACATTTTATAAATCTGATAAAATATTTGATGAAAAAGAAAATATTAAGATTGGCACAGAGTATTTGCAATACTGGATAGATAAAGAAGCAACAATTGAGGAGGCATATCGGGCATATCGTGGAACAGATGAAGCATACTATTCTGTTATAAAACCTTGCGCTGAAAAACTGGCTAAAGATCCTGATAACATACAAATACTAATGGAGGGAATAGGAAGATAGTATGCGCATTATGTTAATATTACTTTGTTTTTTTTCTTTCCCCTGTTTTTCAGGCGATAAGATTAAAATCGTGAAAACCTGTCAACTGAAAAAAAATGAAAGTGTGCAGTTGCTTTCCCTTAGAACCATTGACGGTGATACATTATATCTAAAATTCAGAAATGTTATCACCGGGGCCTTTTTAGATACTCCAACTAAAAGTTATGATTTTTTTGGAGATGTGGTTCTTTCTCAGTGCATAAATGGTTCTCTTATCTTTGCGCTGGAATATGGTTCTCCATATATAAAAGGTTGTCTGGTAACTGGTTGGGAAAATGGGTTTAAAGGTAAGAACTCTCCTGAAGGCTTTTGTTTCGCAGAGAGAAATATTCCCGAAGCGGTATGGTTTGGAAAAAACAATATTTTAATTATCATCCGAAACCAAATGGATGTTGGGACATGGAAAGGGAAATATATTATCTATGATAATGCGAAAAAGTCAGGAGAAAGAGCATACTCATCAGATAATCTACCATCAAAAGATGGTTACATAATTTTTGCATTAAATAAAATGACTCTATAGATAACTTTAAATTTCACTTGGTTATTAACTTCTGGCCGATAATGCAAAATAAAGGGATGTACTGATGCCTGTCCGACTTAATACCATTCCCGACGCAGAATCCTATCCCGCACCGCCAGCCCGCATTAAATGGCTGTCAGCCTTATTACTGATGCTGTCTGTTGGTGTGGCAATAACCTCATTATTCGCCAGCGATGAACTGGCAAAAAACGGCCCGCATTTCTGGGGGCTGGCCTGCGGTGTGCCTGCCTTTATCTGGTCGCTGGTTGCTTCAGTTCGCTGGTTGTTTTTTATCACGCAGTACATTCGGGCTGATGCCTGGAATAAGCGCCGGGAAGAGGTGATTTTGCAGGAAACGCGACGGGGACGACGGGCGTTGCAGATACTCAGTTTTTCCGTACAAACCGCGCTGAATGGTGATTCCGTTGCAGAAACTACAACAGCATTTCTGGCGCGTCAGCAGGTGTTGAATACTTACGCTGATTTGCGCGGAGAAGATACCGTGCGTCGCAGTGTCATTCCCGTATTAACCAATAAACCGGTTACCGGGCGTTTATCCGAAATTATTTCCCGCCTTTTTATTGATATCAGACCGCAATTGTTTCTGCTGCCCCCTGATTTTCATATCAACGTACTACTGGAAATTGATGCGCCGCTTTCAGGGGCCTCCGTGAGAACTATCTGGCAGGACGAATGGCAAAAAGCCGGACTCCCGGAAGCCCGTCTGTTTTCTGCCCAGGAGCCGGGGCTGGCCGCCGTGGACGACTGGCTGGACAACTTTATTCAGGAAAAGGCCGTACTGCTGGTGATTTCTGTGCGTCTGGAACCGAAGAACCCGGAACGGACGGCAGAATCCGCCACCGCGCTGTTGCTGGCAAACCGGTTGACGCAAACCGCGCTGACGCCGCAGGCCCTGCTGCATCGTCCTGAATGTATCACTGATGCTGAGATGATGACGTCAGGCATGCACAGGCGCTGGACTGGATGCCGGTGCAGCCAGATGCAATATCCGGCATATGGACTGCCGAACTGGACAGGGAACAGCGTACCGCGTTGTTATTCCTTAACCAGTCGTTTACTCAGGAAGCCCTGATGTACGAGCTGGATGCCTTTCTGGGGCGCTCCGGCCCGGCTGCGCCGTGGCTGTCCGTCGCCGCTGCGGCGCTGGCGGCAGTGCATTTACAACAACCCCAACTGACGCTCAGCGGCGTTCAGGGTGGACATTATTCATGGGCGACCGTGGTGTCGCCATTCGTTTCCCCACAGGAGGCATCATAGTGGTTCCGGGATTAAACCGTCTCCGGCCCCGTTCTGTTTCAGGGCCTGCCATCGTCATGACCGTGGCTGTTGTGGTTGCGCTTTGCACGTTTATTCACCGTAAACCGGCATTGCTGGGCGTTGAACCGGGTAGCTCACAGCAAATGTACTGGATGGCTGGCGTGATTGCCGCAGGCGTGGTCTTTCTGATTATCATGGGGGTTTATCATCTGCTGAACCGCCACGCTGCCGTACAGAACTTTGAACTCCGCAGACAGCTTGCCGCCGGAGATGACTATCGTGCGGTGACGACAAAGAAAGCCGATAGCCGTCATCCGGCAATGGTGGAACTCGCCGCCTTCCTGCGCGACCGCTACGGTCCGTTCTGGCGGCGTAACGTCCGCCTGCTGCTGGTGACCGGCGAGCCTGAACAGGCAGAAGCCATCGCGCCGGGGCTGACCGGGCAACACTGGCTGGAGGGCGACCACACGGTGCTGATATATGGCGGCAGGCCATCAGCGGAGCCTGATGTCACACTGCTGACCGCCTTAAAAAAACTGCGCCGCAGCCGTCCGCTGGACGGCATCATCTGGCCACTGACAGAAGAACAGAGCCGCCAGACAGCGCAACTCGACAAAGGCTGGCGCGAGCTGGTTAACGGCAGTAAGCGACTCGGTTTCCAGGCCCCACTCTATTTGTGGCAGGTCTGTGACAACGGTGATTATCAGACCGGGCGCGTCCTGCAAAGCGTCGGCTGCCTGCTGCCGGAAGGCTGTACCCCGGAACAACTGGCTGCAATGCTGGAAGCACAAACCCTGCCGCTGACGGAACAGGGCATGTCGCAGCTACTGACCGATAACCGCCATGATTTTCTGCTGCGTCTGGCCCATACCCTTGCAGAACGGGGTATCGCTCACTGGCAAAGCGTCCTGAAACCGCTGCTGGCAGGTGGCGCATTCTCTTCCCTGCGCCTGCGCGGCCTGATGTTCAGCCCGCCGCTTGCCGCCGTGCCGGAGGCCGCACCTCATGCCTGGCTGCCGTCGCCGGTCTGGGCTGGCGTCACCGGCGATAACGCACGGGGGCGTACAGTGGGCTTTCCGTGGCTACGCGCCGCGCTGATGTCCGCTGTCTGCGTGCTGGCGATATGGGGGGCCGGAATGACGACCTCGTTCTTCGCTAACCGCGCGCTTGTTCAGGAAACCGGTATCCAGACGGCGCGGGCGCTCGATACCCGCCTGCCGCTGGCAGAACAACTGGTGGCGCTGCATACCCTGCAGGGCGAACTGGAACGCCTGCAATATCGTATCCGCGAAGGTGCGCCGTGGTATCAGCGTTTTGGCCTTGAACGTAACCAACAACTGCTCGCCGCCGCCTTTCCCGGCTATGCGCAGGCGGCAAACCGGCTGGTGCGCGACGTGGCCGTTGACCATCTGCAACAGCAACTGAACGCCTTTGTCGCCCTGCCGCCCAACAGTCCTCAGCGTACCGCCACCGGTGAACAACGCTATAAGCAGCTTAAGGCACTACTGATGACTTCCCGCCCGGAAAAGGCCGACGCTGCCTTTTTCAGTACCACGCTGATGGCAGACAGCCTGCGCTACGAGAATATCCCGGAAGGTGTGCGGCAGAGCGTGTTGCCGTCGCTGCTGACCTTCTGGATGGCGAACCTGCCGGAACACCCGCAGTGGAAAACCTCGCCGCCACCGGAACTGACCGGCGCGGTGCGTAAAATCCTGCTGCGCCAGATTGGTGTGCGTAATGCCGAAAACACTCTCTACCAGAACGTACTGCAACAGGTGTCCCGCAACTACGCCGATATGACGCTGGCGGACATGACCGGGGATACCCTCACCGAATCTCTTTTCAGTACGGAACAGACGGTGCCGGGGATGTTCACCCGTCAGGCGTGGGAAGGACAGGTCAGGGAAGCCATCGGGCAGGTGGTGACGGCGCGGCGCGAGGAAATCGACTGGGTGCTCAGCGACCGCCAGCAGGATACCTCTGCGGATATATCGCCGGATACGCTGCGTAACCGTCTCACCTCACGCTACTTTACCGACTTCACCGGAAGCTGGCTGGCGTTTCTCAACAGCATTCGCTGGAAAAAGGAAGACTCGCTCTCCGGCATTCTCGACCAGCTGACACTGATGGCCGATGCCCGTCAGTCGCCGCTGATTGCGCTGACCGATACCCTCGCCTGGCAGGCGGCGGCAGGCAGGGAAAACCGTGGCCTGTCAGACTCGCTGGCGAAATCGGCACAGGAACTGTTTAACGGCAAGGAGAAAACGCCGCAGCAATCGCGTGAAGGCGACGTGCCTGTCGGGCCGCTGGATAAAACCTTCGCTCCGCTGCTGCGGTTGCTGGGCGATAAAGCCGGAGGCGGCGACAGCCAGCTGAGTCTGCAGACCTACCTCACCCGCGTTACCCGTGTGCGTCTCAAACTGCAACAGGTGACCAACGCCCCCGACCCACAGGAGATGACCCAGCAACTGGCGCAGACAGTCTTGCAGGGCAAAACCGTTGACCTCACCGACACCCGCGACTACGGACGGTTAATCGCCGCCAGTCTGGGCGAGGAATGGAGTGGCTTCGGTCAGGCGCTGTTCGTCCGCCCGGTGGAGCAGTCGTGGCGGCAGGTGCTGACGCCTGCGGCGGACAGCCTGAACCGCCAGTGGCAGCGGGCGATTGTCAGCCACTGGAATCAGGACTTCGCTGGTCGCTACCCGTTCAAAGCCTCACAGAACGATGCCTCCCTCCCCCTGCTGGCGCAGTATCTGCGCGATGACGGGCGCATCAACCAGTTTATTGCCGCCAACCTTTCCGGCGTTCTGAAACGTGAAGGCCGCTACTGGGTGGCGGACGCCATGAACACGCAGGGGCTGACGGTCAACCCGGACTTTATCCGCGCCCTGAACCGCCTGCGCGACGTGGCTGACACCGCCTTTGCCAGCGGCGATGCCGGAATACATTTTGAACTGCGGGCAAAACCGGCCCGAGACGTGATGAAGACACATCTGGTGATTGACGGGCAGGAACTGGAGTATTTCAACCAGAAAGAACGCTGGCAGCGTTTCAACTGGCCGGATGAACAGTGGCAACCCGGCGCATCGCTGAGCTGGACCAGTACGCAGGCGATGGAACGCATACTGGCGGATTACCGGGGGAGCTGGAGCCTTATTCGCCTGCTGGAACAGGCGCAGGTGACACCGGTGGACAGCAGCACCTTTAAAGTGGTGTGGAAAGCGCAGGACGGCCTGCCGCTGAATTACCTGCTGCGGGTTGAACAGGGTAAAGGGCCGCTGGCGCTGCTGGAACTGAAAAACTTCCGCCTGCCGGGACAGGTATTTCTGACCGGCAGGAGTATGAAAGATGCGGAAGAATACGGGGAAGACGCCGATGAGTGAACTGTTGCAAAAGCTGACCCGTAGCTGTTTTGTCGACCGGGATGCACTGGATGTGGCGCGAACACAGGCAGCGCTGTGGCAGACATGGCTGCTGCCGGTGACGGCAAATACGCCGGTCGGGGAAGACCCCGGCTACCACGACGATTTCCTGCGTATCCGCGACGAGATGAACAAACTTTCCGGCGCGGATACGGACCTCATCTGCCAGCTTGCCGAATCCCTGCTGCTGACGCAGGCAAAAGACGTGCGCATCGCCACTTACTACATCTGGGCGCGACTGCACCGCGACGGTGAGCGCGGACTGGCGGAAGGACTGGCGCTGCTGACCGGACTGGTGGAACGCTTCGGTACGCAACTGCTGCCCTCGCGACCGGCCAGCCGGAAAATGGCGCTGGAGTGGCTGGCAGGGGAAAAGATGCTCGACAGCCTTGCCCGCTACCCGGAAGTGGCAAAAGAGGATTTTGCGAACATTGTTGCTGCCCTCAGTCAGTTGACGGTTTCCTTCACTGCATGGCCCGAGGAGCAACAGTCTCCCTCCCTGATGCCGCTGATTAACGCACTGGAATCGCGTCTGGCGCAGTCGGGTGGGATGAACGCGGTGGTGCCGCAAAACAGCAGCAGCGTTCCTGCACCATCATCCCCGGTGGATGCGCCACAGATACAGACTATCACCTCCGGACGTGACCTGCTCGACCAGGCGAAAGTGCTGGCCCGTTATCTGAACGAACAGCCGCAGGGCTGGCTTTCGGCGCACCGGCTGATGAAAACCCTGCGCTGGGACACAGTGCATGAACTGCCGCCGGATGTGGATGGCAAAACCCGATTGGCTCCGCCGCGCACCGAGTCACGCAATCAGCTTAAGCGGCTGTATGCCCAGCAGAACTGGACGGAACTGCTGGAGCAGGCCGACCTGATGTTCAGCACCGGCGTCAGCCATTTCTGGCTGGACATTCAGTGGTATCTGCATCAGGCGCTGACTAAGGCGGGCGTACCGTGGGACAGGTGGACAGCGGTTATCCGTCAGGACCTGGCGCTTCTGCTGGAGCGCCTGCCGGGGCTGGAAAATCTGGCATGGAACGACGGCACACCGTTCGCCGATGAGGTGACGCGCAACTGGATAGCGCAGCAGGTCATGATGCGGGAAGACGGCGCATGGCTTGCGGGGAAAGCCGCTGTGCCGACAGACGACGCCACAAATGACGTACTGGCGCTGGAGCCGGAAGCACTGGAGATGGCAGACAGTCAGGGCGTGGAAGCGGCGCTGGGCTGGATACAGACCCGTCCGGGCATCACCACGGCACGCCAGCGTCTGTTATTGCGGCTGCTGATGGCGCGGGTGGCGGAACAGTACGGTAAAAACGAGATGGCGCTACTGCTGCTGGAAGAACTGGATACTGCCGCACAGGGAATAACGCTGACGCAGTGGGAGCCGGAACTGCTGTTTGAGGTAAAAGCCCGGCAACTGAAACTGCTGCGCCTGCGGGCGCACCGCTATGCGGATAAAGCCCTGCTGAACCGAAAAATGGAAATCCTGCTGGGAACGCTGGTGACAATCGATCCGGTACGGGCAGCGGTATTGTGTGATACGCAACATAAGGACTGATGGCAATGGGAACAGGCTACTTTCTGGTCAGGGGGGACAAAACCACCTGTGGCGGGAAGATTATTGAAGGCGCGGACGACCATACGATCATGGGTATCCCGCAGGCACGGGATATGGACCGGGTCACCTGCGGCAGATATCCGGGAATGTTTATTATTGTGGGCGGCGTTCCTGAAACAGATATTCACGGCAGGCTGATGGCGGGGACGCTGGACAGCCAGAACAGTTGCCCCTGTAAGGCACGGTTTATTGCGTCGATGATGGATGATACGTATGAGACGGATGACGGGGGAAGTGAAGCGGAACAACATGCGCAGTCGGCGAAAAAGGATCTGACTTCTGGTTCTGATTCATCCTCTGATGATGTAAAACTGGATTACAGAATTAAATTATCAGGTAATAAGATACTGACGCCACTGAATATACCTGATTATAAAGAAATGATAAGCGGTGGTAGTACGAAGAATACAGAAAAAATAGATTTTACTATCACAAATAAAGGCGATGAGGCTGAAGGACTTTCTCTGGAAGTGCTTGATGGTAATGAAGTGATTTACAGTGAACAGCAGACCGGTAAATATTTTGATAAGGGAGAGCATGCCTGGCAATGGGATGGCTACAGTAATCAAGGCATACTGGATACAACTAAGCTAAAAAGCAAATCACTACTCGTAAGACTGATTGCTTTATGTGGTGATATGATGATAAAAGTTGATTATCCACTTCATAATTCACCAGAGGAACAAAAATGGGTCGATGTAAAGGTAGACAGAAAACAAAAAACAGTAGATATAATATGGCGACTGGCAGTTAGTGATGGAGGGATAAAAGGAAGTAATCCTAAGTTATCCCCAGTTCCTTATAACGACTTGGTTAACCTGACCAAAAATGGAGTTGAATTTTATTGGTCTCGAAATGGAAGTCGCGGCGGGGGGATTGGTGAAAATATTGTTACAGCGATTGGTGTTTTTAAAGTAAATGTAAAGGCTGAGATAAATATTACTCCATCCATGCGAACTTTTTCTTTGATATCATCATTAGATCCTGACTTTCAGGCATCCGTTAGTCTATCAGGATTTGAAAAAATATATTATAACTACGGTGATAGTTATAAGGATATTCAAGATGAATTACAGGCACTTCTTGACGCTAATAACAGATATAAATGGGATAGTGCTCATGAAATGGGGCATAAAGTACTCGATGAATATGGAGAGGGTTCTAGCCCTGATTATTCGTGGACTCATAAAGGAACATCTACTCTTATGCAAAAAACAATACCAGGGAATGTTATGCCCGCTCAGGGAGAGATTGATGTAATGAAATATGGAAAATATCGTCCTGACATGTATACTCGATTGGTTGCAGCAGATGAAGATGTTCAGGGATTGATCTGGTTAAGCAGGATAAAATTTGATGACTAGAGTAGTTATTGCTTTATTATTTCTTGCCGGATGTACTTCGCAAATGAATTATTCCAATGTCGTCAGGATTAGGAATGTATGTTCCTCAGATATTAATGTGTTTATTCCTGAGTATGTTTTTGGAGGTAATGTTATTAAGCAACATCATATTTACTTACCTGTTAATGGGATTGATGTTTTGTCTTATTTTTATACTGAAAACATCAATGATGGTTTCCAATATGAAGAAGCATTCACCGTAAATAAAGATAGCTCGGGTAATTTTGATTATCCGTTTGTTATCTTATCATCAGGACGTGAAAAAAAATTTGGGAAAAACGATCTAATTGAATTATCCAGGAACATTTCAACAAAAGACGATAAGAAGCATGGGGTTGTAAAGTACATGATAGATAGTCAGGATATTTGCCCATAGTATGATTCATATCATAATCAACTGAAAAAATGACATTATTAATCATTTGTGATTTTTTGATACTACCAAGTGAAATTTGATGATTAGATTAATATTCTCTTTTTTATTATACACACTGTGTGCTGGATGTTTATCTCAACCATTCTATTCTTGTTCCATTGTCATGGTAAATACATGCAAAGTATCTATTAACATTTCGACAGTCAATAATTCAACACATTATGATGGTAAGGTAAGAGATAATTTTCATCTTGATATCGGAGAGCGGAAGCCAATTGTATACTTTATTTACACAGGTAGAGAGTCAGATGTTTTTAATAAAAACCCTGTAAATATTGTTTCTGAACTTAGTATTTTGATATCTGATGGTAACAATTCTAAAACTTTATCTGGATATCATATCTCCTCTTTATTGAAAAAATCCTCATCTAGTATGGAGTCCGATTTTTCTTTTGAAATAAATGATCCATCTATATGTCCTTAGGATTCTGAAAATAAAAAATTCTAATCTCACTACTCGTTGGTATTAATTTCAATAAAAGGAAAGATAAATCCTCCGATGGACGACTTAACCCAACGCTACTACGAAGCCGAAATGCGCTACCTGCGTGAAGCGGGGAAAGAATTTGCGCAGGCTTACCCCGACCGCGCCGCGATGCTCAATCTTGATAAACCCGGCGCACGCGATCCCTATGTGGAACGCCTGTTCGAAGGCTTTGCTTTTTTAATGGGCAGCCTGCGCGAGAAGCTGGACGACGATCTGCCGGAGCTGACTGAAGGGCTGGTCAGCCTGCTGTGGCCTCACTACCTGCGAACTATCCCGTCACTTTCCGTGGTTGAACTGTCGACAGATCACCGGCAGATGAAGCAGAGCGAAACGCTGAGCGATTTTCAGGTATTGTCGCGCCCTGTTGGCGAGCGCAGAACCCGCTGTTTCTACAGCGCCACGCGGGATATCACGCTGCATCCGCTGGCGTTGCCGGACGTGTCATTGCAATATGAACCGGACGGACGTTCGGTTATTCGTCTGCGCTTTGAATGCGGCCCGCTGGTCGGTGACTGGTCACAGATCGATTTATCCCGCCTGCCGTTCTATCTCAATGCCGACAGTCCGGTGGCCTGTGCGCTGCACCGGGCTTTAACGCTTGGTACGCAGCAGTTCTGGTTGCGTCTGCCGGGGCAGGATCGCCGGACGCTTGACGCACACTTTTCCCCGTTGGGCTTTGAGGATAATGACAGGCTCTGGCCAAAAGGCGAGTCGGCGTTCAGCGGCTACCAGTTGCTGCTGGAGTATTTCACCTTCCGCGAGAAGTTTATGTTTGTGGCACTCAACGGGCTTGAGCTGGTTGCATGGCCGGAGGGGATAACCGGCTTTGAGATTGACGTGGTGCTGAACGAGAACTGGCCTCACGACCTGCCGTTTGACAGCGATAATATCCGTCTGCACTGCGTGCCGGTCATCAATCTGTTCCCGCTCGAAGCCGATCCGTTACACCTTTCGCCACTGGAAAACGAATTTCTGCTACGCCCGATGCGCATTCAGGACGGGCATACCGAGATTTATTCCGTCGACAACATTATTTCTTCGCGCCATACCGGCAGTCAGGCGTATGTCCCCTTCTCCAGCTTTCGTCACCGGGGCGGGATGCTGCGCCACGATGCGCCGGAACGCTATTACCACACGCGGGTAAAGCGCGGCCCTTCCGGTCTGCATGACACCTGGCTGATTCTGGGCGGTGATGCGTTTGATGCTGACCGGATGCTGGAGGATGAAACGCTCTCTTTAAGCCTGACCGGTACTAACGGGCATCTTCCCCGTAAGGCTTTACAGAGCACGCTGCTCGATAGGCCAGTTCATGCCTCACAGAACGTCCTGCGGGTGCGCAACCTGTGCGCCCCAACGCAGCCCTGCTATCCCCCGGCGCGTGACCGCTTCCACTGGCGGGTGCTCAGCCACCTTGGTTCTAACTTTTTATCGATGATGGATAACGCCGAAATTCTGCGCGGAACGCTGGCGCTGTACGACTGGACCGAAAGCGAGATGAACCGCCGTCGTCTGGAGGCGATTGTCGACGTTCAGCACAGCCTGATACAGCGTTTTGAAAGAGGCTTTCTGCTGCGTGGCGTGGATATTCAGGTGACGCTGGACAGTAACGGCTTTGCCGGAGAAGGTGATATCACGCTGTTTGGTGAACTGCTGCACCGCTTTTTCGCACTGTATGCCGATATCCACTTATTCACTCAACTGACCTTAATTCTGCAACCTACAGGAAAGTGCCTGCAATGGACAGAGCATCACAGCCAGCGCGTACCGGGCTGACCGACCGGCTGGCCCCGGATATTGCGCGGATCAATTTTTACCGTTTTTGCCAGTTGCTGGAACAGAGCCAGCAGAACGCGCCGCTGGGCAGTACCGACAACCCCGCCACCGATGCGGTGCGCTTTCGTCCCCATCCCGGAATGGGCTTTCCGGTCAGCGAGTTAAAGAACGTTGAACGTGACGCGGGCAATCCCGACGTGCCACCCACGGTGCGCACCACCTTTCTCGGCCTGTACGGCGTGGATTCGCCGCTGCCAACCGCCTATCTGGACTACATTACCCAGCGTCATGACGGACATGACGCAGTGATGGCGTTTCTCGATATTTTTAACCATCGCTTTATCACCCAGTATTACCGCATCTGGCGCAAATATAACTACCCGGCGTCGTTTGAAGCAGGTGCTATGGATGACATTTCCCGTTGTCTGCTGGGACTCATCGGGCTGGGTATTCCCGGCAGCGAGAACCATATCGCCACGCCGGTATCCCGTTTTCTGGCCCTGCTCAGCGTGATGCGCCTGCCGACGCGCACGGCGGAAGGCGTCACGGCACTGGTGGGACTGCTTGCCCCGCTGACGAAAGCGACGGTGGTGCCTCACGATCCGCAGCCTGTTATTCTCCCGGCCCCTGCGGGTCTGTCAAAAAATTCACGCATCAGCCTGAAAACGCGAACGCTGCTGGGGCGTACCGGCACCGACGTCAACAGCCAGTTGCTGCTGAAACTGTATACCGAAGATGCCGCAGAAGCACGTGGCTGGCTACCTGGCGGGCAGCTGCACAGCGATTTGCTGGTGCTGCTGCGCGTTTATCTGGGCTGGCGCTGTCAGGCCCGTCTGCAACTGACGCTGCCCGTCAGCCTGTTGCCTGCTGCCCGGCTGGGAAAACAGCGCGTACAGATTAGCCGTACCGGCATCCTTCGCGCCTCCTTTGCCGCGCCCGCGACCGGAACAGTGACGGTCAGTCTGGGGCGTTATCAGGGATTAATACCCGCTTTATCCATTCGTAACAGGGAGAGTATGACTCATGTTTCCTATTCGTTTTAAACGTCCGGCGCTGCTCTGTATGGCGATGCTGACGGTTGTTCTGAGCGGCTGCGGGCTGATTCAGAAAGTGGTGGATGAATCGAAAAGCGTGGCCTCAGCCGTTTTCTACAAGCAAATCAAAATACTGCATCTCGATTTCTTCTCCCGAAGTGCCCTGAATACGGATGCGGAAGATACGCCGCTTTCCACGATGGTGCATGTCTGGCAACTGAAAACCCGCGAAGATTTTGACAAGGCGGATTATGACACCCTGTTTATGCAGGAAGAGAAGACGCTGGAGAAGGACGTACTGGCAAAACACACCGTCTGGGTAAAACCGGAAGGCACGGCATCCCTGAATGTGCCGCTGGATAAAGAGACGCAGTTTGTCGCCATTATTGGGCAGTTTTATCACCCTGATGAAAAAAGCGACAGCTGGCGTCTGGTGATCAAAAGGGACGAACTGGAGGCCGACAAGCCGCGCTCGATTGAACTGATGAGAAGCGACCTGCGACTGCTGCCTCTCAAGGATAAATAACCGATGTCGACACCTTCCTTATATGAAATGCTGACGTTCAGTTTCAGCGGCGAGTTACCACTGGAACAGGTCAGCGAGCGGGATCAGCTTATCCTTTCCGTGATGGACAATATGCAACGCATTATCAACTGTCGGGCAGGCACACTGGCGCATTTGCCGGATTACGGTCTGCCGGATCTCAGTCTGATCCATCAGGGTATGGTTGCGGGTATTCATGGCCTGATGCGTCAGATTGAAGAAACGCTGCTGCGTTATGAACCACGCCTGAGTCAGATACAGGTGGAGTTACTCCCCCAGCCCCGTCCGGGGTATCTTAATTACCTGATCCACGCGCAGCTTCCCGATACCGGCTGGATACGCTTTGATGGCGTGTTTTCTCCGGAAGGACGAATTGTTCTGCGTCATCTCAAACAGCAGGAGCGGGCGTACTGATGGCAAGTAACGCGAATTTTATCAGCCAGTTCGTCATGGGCGGCGATCCCTGTACTTATAAGGAATCCGGTGAACTACAGGCTGAAATGAGTAAACTGACTCACCCGGCCCGACCTGATGTGGACTGGCGTCGGGTGGAAAAACTCAGCCTCGCGCTGTTCCGGCAAAATGGCGTGGAATTACAGACGCAGGTCTGTTACGTACTGGCGATAACCAGACGGCAGGGGCTGGCAGGGATGGCAGACGGACTCGGTTCACTGGACATACTGCTCCAGCGCTGGGCTGACTTCTGGCCGGTACAGGTACATTCCAGAATATCACTGCTCAGTTGGGTCACAGAAAAAATGCAGCAGGCACTGAGAACGCTGGATATTCAGTATCAGGATCTGCCGCAGATTTACCGTTGTGTACAGCATCTTTCCGCCATCGAAACCACGCTGCAACAGTGTGAACTGTGGCATATGACGAAACTGGATGTGCTGGCCGGGCAGTTTCGTAATACGACGCTACGTCTGGAGCGGCTGGCACCACAGGGAGCGGAAACCACTATCACTCCCCCTGAATTACCCCGCCGGGAAATGAAGCAACCAGAAAAGTCAGAAGAAAGTCCACAGCCGGTTTTTGCAACCAGACCCGCTCAGCAAAACGATAAGGATGCCAGTCCATCCGCGCCATCCCCTGAAATCTCCCGGCAGCGGACATGGCCGATATTTATGGCCGGAATGGTTGTGATGGCCTGTCTCGGCGGAACAGGATTATGGGGCTGGTCGCAGCTTAATCAGCCGGACGCACTAATCCAGCGAATACAACTGTCTGTCATGCCATTACCGCAGTCGCTGGAGAGCGGCGAGCTGGCAAAGCTGGATGTAAAGGATAAGGCGCTGCTGGCTCAGGACAGAACAATTGCGGCAAGTCAGATGCAACTGGAGCAGTTAAACAAATTGCCTGCCCGCTGGCCACTGGAGCAGGGATATCGCCAGCTACGCCAGCTTGATGCCCTGTGGCCGGATAATCCTCAGGTCAGAGCGCTGAACGCGCAGTGGCGTAAACAGCGGGAGCTGAGCGCCCTGTCCACAGAGGCATTGAATGGCTACGCACAGGCGCAGAGCCAGCTACAGCGCCTGTCGGCGCAGCTGGATGCACTGGATGAGCGTAAGGGGAGATATCTGACCGGTTCGGAACTAAAAACGGCGGTGTACGGCATCCGGCAGTCGTTAAAGGAGCCGCCGCTGGAAGAACTGCTTCGGCAACTGGAAGAGCAAAAACAGACCGGAGAGGTTTCGCCGACGCTGTTGACGCAAATTGATACCCGGTTAAATCAGTTGCTGAATCGCTATGTAATTTTACTGGATACGAAGGTGGAACAAAGTCAGTAAACGTCGGGGGATTTATGCACCAATAAGGGATATGTGACCTTGCCATTTTTTAAAAGGAGTCTTTGTGTACAAAAAAGAGAGGAACAGGCCATTCGAAACGCGTGAAGAGGTTCTGGCATATCATAAGCGGGAAAAAATACCCTGTCTGGAGTGTGGCAAGTTGCTCATTTTTTTACCGCGCCATATCTGGTTTGTGCATGGAATACGCGCTGACGAATATCGTGTAAAATGGAACATACCGAAGCACATCGCACTGGCAGGGATTTCATATCTGGAGAAACAAAGTGAATATATGAAGGCGAGAATAGCAAAGGGAAAGCTGGATCCCGCAGAACAAATAGCCATGATGAGAATAAAGGGAAGGCAACTAAAGTCAGATCCTGACTGGCGTAATCGCTCCGGTTCTATATTGAAGAAACAATATGCCCGACGAGATATCCTTAAAAACAGGGTATGGGAAAGATCTCCCAGCATAAAAAGTGTCTCTGTGGAGTTGAAAACAGAAGCTATAAGGCGAATGAAAAACAGGAAGGTCGTCGGGGAAAAAGTCCAGGATATTGCCGATGACCTGAACGTATCTATCAGCAGATTGTATCACTGGCTAAAGATGTAGGCGCTCATGTGCTCTCAATGCCTTCAATAAAGCCGCTATGCGCGAACCGGCACATCTGGTAGACTGTTCTCAGTGAGTCAAGCAAACTGCCTACTTTTCTAACTTTTAATCATGAATAACCAGCGCCTTGAGTATAGCTGGTTCGAATATACTCGTTGATTCACATCAGATAATGAGTGTATAATTCGGTAGATAGCTTGGGTTCGGGAACAGTGAATGCCTTAAGTTTCAAAAGGTTAGATTAACCTCTTGACTGTGGCCCCCGCAACCAATT
>OGOX01000570.1_pt1 | contig 27988 bp, 52 predicted proteins | sample 1552761 | NCBI WGS metagenome assembly OGOX01 (sample SAMEA2580212, study PRJEB22360) | human gut metagenome | biome: human gut; feature: human-associated habitat; material: faeces | place: Denmark | collected 2008/2010
GGTGGCGGCGCGGGTTGGGTGGGTGGGATAAAAAAATAAAATAAACAGACTCCTCCCTCCCTGCATGGCTGACATATTAGACCTCTGTGTGAGGAAGACTCTACTCGATTTTGTAGGTCTTTTGTGTTATTAAAAAATATAGGTGGTGAAAGGATAAAAATATCCCCCCTTGAGGGATTTATATAAACAAGCATAGTTTAACGACATTACTTGGATACTCGGTCATATGATTACCAAATAAAGATTAATCGGTTATAAAAACACAAGTATACATAGTTAATTCTCCTTATTTTTTAATATTTTAATAGTATGAATAATATCCCACATTCTTAGTCTATCTATGGAACAACCATATCTATATTGTCTTTCAAACATTTCTTCTTCTTCCTGTCTAAGTTCTTCAATGGTTTTGTTTTCAATAAATTTAGGTATATAGTTCATAATTAATCCTCCTCATATTCAGAATTTTCATAAACAATTTTCATTAATGCAGACACTACCATATCTTCATCAACATCAATGTGATCAATAATGCAATTATCCTCAATTACACCTGTTTTAAATATTCTGTCAACCATACTTTCAGACCATTCTCTCGAACGACCAAAACACATTTGTCTTAATGTGTCTTCAATTTGATTTTTAACTCTTGTTTCATTACTTAAATTAGTTTTCATAATTAATTCTCCTTATAATTTATATTTTCTCAGTATATTCTATTGTAACTTTATTAATGTTAAATTTTCGCATAATTTGTTCACAATAGGCTTGAGCATTTTTTAATCCCTCTAAGTTACAGGGGAAAAATTTTTCATGCTTTGTCTTTGGATGTGTAACTAAGTAATAACCTTTCATAATTAATTCTCCTTATCTTTAAGAAATTCTAATTGTTGTCTTGTAACTTCTACTACACGACTATCAAATTCCCATTTACTATTATCTATTAACTGTAAAACTTCTTCACAAGAAATTTGACTTGAATTGAATAATAGTATGTGTTCCCGTTCTGTTCCTTTTACGGGTTCGCCATCGGAGTTAGCAATACAAGTAATAAATTCATAAGTTTTTAAATGTTTTTGCATAATAATTCTCCTTACTATTTATATATTGTTTCAGACCAATTCCAACCAGCTTGAGCAGAAGTCATAACTTTTAATTGGTTGTTTACTATGGCATAGACATAATCTACGCCACAGTATCTAACTTCACCGTTTGTTCCATTACCTGATAAAAATGAAAACCCATAAGGTCTTTTTTCATTGGGTCTTATAGAACGAATTCTACCATTTTCAAAAAGCGAACTTAATATTGTATAAACTTTTGAAACTCCCATTAATCTTCGTCTTCTTCATTTTCTTCATCAAGAATTTCACGGATATCGCTATTGTCAAAATCTTCATCATTATCTACAATATAATCAGCAATTTCTTCAAGATCGATTTCATCTGAGATATAATCAAAGGATTCTAAATTTGCATAACCATCAAATCTAAAATAGTTATCATTAGGACGAAAATCTCCGTAAAATATTTTCGTAGCAATATTCCATGGTGATATACCGTCCATTATTTCATCAAATTCTTCCATATCGTAAATTCTATCGTCATAATATTCAGTTTTATCAAAATACTCATTGGCAATTATATAAAGTTGTGATTCGCTCATATTTTCAAGTAAATCCTTAATCATTCCAGTTTTAGTCATAGTTAATTTCTCCTTAAATTTAATATTTTTTATTTTTATATGCCGCATTTTTCTCTCAGTTAAATCCTTAACCTTTGTAACCTTTGTAGAAATTTTCTTCCATTTCTGCCATATTAATATCTTCTACATTTTCATCACCTCCAGTATCAATATCAAAATCATCAATATCCCATAAAGTTTGAAAAACATAACTTTCTTTTGGAATAACTTCACTTTTACAACGATCATATAAATCAATTATAGAACCAATAGCAGAGCGAAGTTCGGATAAATCTATTGTATTAGTACAAACTACACAATCTTCATATAATTCACCCCAACTATAAATTTCTCCTATTCTCCATCTAAGTTCGACATTATAATAATATCGTTCTTCATCATTAAGTTCCTCTGTGTCATTTACCCAAATAGCAATACCGAAAATGTTATCAAGTTGAACAAATGCTGCTATAGAATTTTTATCCATATCATCATCAATCTGTTCTTTGATTGTGTTTACAAGTCCATCAATAATTAATCCTGCTTTTTCCATAGTTAATTTCTCCTTTAAATTATTTTTATTATAAAGCTTCATATTCAGCTTTATTTAAACCACAGAACGATTTGATATGTCTACCTGTTGTTTGTGACCAACCGTTATATAACTTTATCAGTTTACCTTGTTTTGTTCTTGTGATAATAGGTGTGTTGTAACTATATAGAGTTTCATTTCCATTATCATCAATTTCAACCATAGCTTTGTTTCCAAAAGACTTCTGACCGTTGGTAGGCATTAAATAATACATTTTCTTCATTTTAAATTTCTCCTTAAATTTTATTTTTTAATTTTTAATCGACATAATCTTGCATTATACAAATCCAATCATTTGAATTCATTTGTGGATTTCTTTTAAAAGCATCAGAAAGAGAATAACCAAATATGATTGTTCTTTCTTCCGTACTTTTATTCATAATTTCAAATTCCCACATTTTAATACTCCTTTCTTTAATTAAAAAACTAATACTGCATTTGTAATAACATCATGATTTACATGCCAAAGATTGCCTTTAAATCCATATTTATTTTCCATATACGAATTGAACTTATACGCATATTGAAAAACCGATTCATTTCTTTGCCAACAATCCTTTTTAGATTGTTTTCCTATACCACTTTTATTACCCTCATATACAGATATAAAGGTAATACAATCAAGATGAAAAACCTTTTCTATATCATCTAAATTTGTTTTAACTTTTTCTTTTCTAAATCCCCATTCATTAATATTTTTTATTGCATTATTTAATTGTTCATCTTGTAACACATTTAACACGTTTGCAGAAACGAAATAATCTATTAAATGATTTTCAATACAAGACATTGCATAAATATTTTGTTCTTCGGTACACCAATAAGGATCGTAGGGAACATATTCTATACCATATTTAGACAAATGTTCCCTGATTAAATTCTGTGTCTGAGGTCTTCCACAACCAAAGTTAAGTAACTTCTTACCTTCAGTTTGTAAACGATGAAATGGAATTTTCTTATATATAGCTGGCATTTTCGTTGTGTTAATTGAAGTCATTTTTGAAGTAATCATTTGTAATAATCTCCTTTATTTTTCATATAATATAATAAAAGACGGTTTTTATCGAGAACCGTCAAACTCTATAAGTTATTTCTTTTTGGTAAAATCACTACATCCCATACACCATATAAGTTCTAAAATAATAATTATTAAACCTATCCACCAAATCATTAAACCACCACCTTTCTAATAGCAACAATTATTTATTAGAACAAACAACTGCTACTATTAAAATAAATGCAATCCAAAACAAACAAAACCCCATCTGCATCACCACCTTAATCTTCAATATAATATGCAGGATAATAACCTGTTTCATAAGAGCAATTATAAAAAGTATATTCTCTTACTAATACATCAAAATCCTTTTCAAATATTTCAGGAAATTGGTTGTAATAATATTGGTTTATTTTTGCACCAATACCCCACACATTATTAGGATTAATTTTGCAAGGAATTATTAAAAAATCTTTTTTTTTCATTAAATAACTTTCTTGCAATTCTTTTACTAATTCTTTTCATATTAATCACCACCTTAATAAATTTCTTGGATATTCTTAACTTCGACTGTCATACAATCAGTTGGTTCAAAACTACTATTCCAATATCCATTTTGCATAACACCTCTTTCTTTTAATTCATCTTTGGTTATTTCTTTTCCGTTTAATATAAACTTAGATTGTGGTTTATTGGGAGTTGTGTAAAATCTAACATAAATCTTACCATTATTTTCAATTAATAACCCTTCATAATTCTTTACCCAATTGCCCCAAGGTAATTTTTCAGGTACTACTTCTTTTTTACCAGTTACAGGATCAATTCGATATTGGTCCTTTCTTAAAAGTTTTTCTTGAACTTTAGCAATATTTTTATATTCAATGCCTTTGCGAACTGTCGCCGTAGTATCTTTTTCAATAATATCACCAGCTTTTTTGGATTTTGCTCCTTGTTTCCCACTGAGATTACTTATCCAGTGTACCTTAATAAACTGACCGTTACCCTTTGTTGATAAAATTTCTAATAATTTTTCTACTGTCATGATAATTTTTCTCCTTTAATTTTTAATTAATTTTATTTGTTACTTGATTTGCGCTAAAACATCGTTTTTGTTAAGAACTGCTCCTTTCCTGCTGTGCAAAAGAAGTCATCGTTTACAAAGCATATATCTTTATAATGTTCCTTAACTAATTCGTCAGGAATATTATCAGGGTATCCATAATCACGAGGATCTACTTCTATTTCATCGATACAATTATCTATCGTATCCCAAAACCAATTGCTTTTTAATTCGCTCAACTGTTCTTCACTTAATTCATAAACTGACATATAATTTGACATTTTAATTCCTCCTAAATATTTTCACACAAATAGAAATAATAGTATTTATATTCTGTCTCGTAAAAATCCCAATCTTCAAAGAAATCATCGAGAACATTTTTGATTTCTTCGACAAGAATATCGAATGGTATATTTTTAGGATCTTCATTTTCATATTCAGAACCACCGAAGTAAAACCAATGTTCACCGATTTTACAGATTAACACACCATCAATTTGTTTAGGGTTAACGACTTTTGCCATTAACCCATCTTCAATCATTTTTCTGCCGATATAATATTTATATTTTTCTTTGTTAAAATTTGCAGACATTATATTATTCCTCCTCATTTTCGATATCCATTAAACAACCTTCTTCTTTGCATACTGGACAAATTTCTTGTCCATCTTCGCCATTAGTAATTACATAATCTTCATAAAATTCAGATTCACAATAATTACATCTTACTCTATTTTCAAACATATTATATCACCTCCTTTTTATTATAAATTTCTTTACCACGATATTCTAATATTTCAATATATTCAGGAAGTATATCTGACCACTTTGTAGGTAAAAATTCCCTAAGTTTATCTCTATCTGAAGCAGGAACATCAAATAAAGAAATTTGAGGATAATATACTAATCTTCTAATATTTTCAGCGGGTAAAGTAGTAACAATGACATTATCATTAATCTTTAAAGTTGCTTTAACAGATTTAATTTTATCATTGTTGCAAGCTTGATACAATGCTCTTAATATATATAATCTTGGATACTTTCGAGGATTATTACAAATATCAGAAATATCATCTGCAAGATATTTATTTTCAGCATATCTAAGATACAGACATTCTTCATAGGTGAACCTTATATCTTTTTTCTGTAAAAGATTATCTACTAAAGTTCTCAAAATGTTCTTATTATAAAGATAATTAAGACTATCTTCCATGGTTACGCCTGTAAAATCTTCAGGATTTGCAACGTAAGAAGATATATTTTTACCTAAACAGAAAATCTCTGTAAGGCTTCTGTCGTAAAGATCGTCTTTAATATATTCTTCAAATGTGGATTTCTTATTTCGATCCATTTCTCCAAGAATATTAGGAGTAAGGGCATAATCTTTAAATCTTATATCACATAACCTCTTAATTTCATCGATAATTATCTGTTTAAATTCATTATAATAATCCAAATGAATTTTTAGTCCCAGTTCTTCTTCTAAATTATTATCCTTATCTGGATAATAAGGAGCATATAAAAATTCTCCAAAATAAAAGTCTGTGTAATAAAATTCATCTTCTGATTTATTATAATAGCACATACTTTTCATTTTTAATTCTTCTACTTTTTTACCATAGTAATAACCTACCATAATGTGATCTATAATATCGTTAAAAGGAAGTTTGAGAAGAATATAGGTTTTATTGCTCTTCGTGGGTTCGCAGATTACACAATTTTTTATCGAGTTTACAAAATCCTTAAAGGTATTTAAATTCTTTACATTAACGTTTGCCATAATTGATTTCTCCTTAATTTTAATTATTTTTTTATTTTACCCGTATTGCCGATAGTACAGCATTTTGTTTACCAGCTAATTATCACATCTCCTCTTCGATTTTACGAATTTTCTCAATGATTTCACTTAATCCAAGTGAATCATCATAACCACTGCCCGGCTGATTGCATATTTCAAGTTCTTTATTCTCAATATCGAAATTAAAATAAATGCCAAAATCTATACCTCCAGCGTTAATGCTTATTCTCCAATCCCAAGCATTTATTTTTTCGTTTACTCTATTTATACAATCTGCAAAAGAATCTATGGTTCTATCAATATCTACTGTATATCTCATATTATCACTCCTAATCAAATCCTGATTTCATATTATTCAATTCCTATTAAAGCATTTGTTTCGTCATTACGAACTTCAACATCGGCAACAATAACTTCATCATATTTATCCGCATATTTATCATACTTGCCTTTGGCTATTTCAATTCGTAATTTATCTCTTTCTTCTTCTATTGCTTTTCTATCGTTTGAACCAGTTATGCTAATGCTTTCCCTTCTGTTTCCGTCCTTATCCAAGATAGAAACAACTAACTCATAATAATATTTTTCTTCCATAACTTTACCTCACAAAATTATCCTTTTAAATTACTTCAAACTCTACATCAAACAAGATATTTTTTACTGTATCAAAATTTTCCTCGTCAATCTCAACACAATCGTCTGTCAAAAACACCCTTGTTCAAAACCTAAATCATTAACCAAAATATCATAAACCTTGCTATATTCTTTAATATCAAATCTTAATCTCATAATTAATTCCTCCTATAAAATTAGTCTTTTATTAAAATTAGTCAAATGCCTTTTCTGTTATATACATATTATCCAATGCAGAATCGTCTTCCACACAATCTGTTGGTGTCCAATCTTCCGACCAATTTACTGTATCGGCAGTTTGATGGTCTGCAATATCCATTGCTTCTGCTTCGTTTTCTGCTTCAACAAACATACAACCAGTCTTAACAATAGTTACACAATATTTTTTCATAGTATTTTCACCTCATCAAATCCGTGTTTTATTTAATCTTCATCAAGCAAAAGTAAATCTCTTGTATCACAACACAATTCGTCAAGTTCCTCAGTTGTGTGATATTTACCCACATATGTCTCAAACTCATATTTATCTTCATCGCAATTCATACATTGATACGAATAACCGGGAGTATCTGACCGCAATACAACAGAACCACAAGCACCACATCTTCTGGTATGAGTGTCGTGTTCTAAAACATAAGCAAATGTTTTAGGACATTTTTCTATATCAAATTTTTGCATAATTAATTCTCCTTTTCTTTTTCTCTTTCTGCATTATTATCTACAATATCATCAAACCATCTACCACCAACTGCAAAACGAGGAATAGTGATTTTTGATTGAACGATATTTGTAATAGATAAAATGTTTAAATCATCAGGATATCTATTATTTCCTGTTAATTTATAAACTTTATTCATCAATTTTCCTTTAGTGACATAAAACATAGGTTCTTCGTTGGTTATTGCATTGTGAGATTTCAACCATTCTATTATGTCTGATAAGTTTTCATTGTCTATATTCATACCTTCAAATGTTAATGCACTCTCGTTATAAAGTGCATTAAGTTCTTCTTTGGTTGTTACATGAATTTTATTCATCTTTTAATTCTCCTTTTAAATATAGTTGATTTTTATAATGTCTGTGTTCTTTCATTGTTTTTGCCCACTCTTCTTTAGTGGGTCTATAATCTTTCCAATGTTCTTTTATTCGCTGTTTTGCTTTTTCGGCAATTTGAGGATTGACTATAACTTGAATAGTCTTTCTGCTAACCCCAAATTTGTTGGCAAGAAGACGAGTGCCACATACACCAGTGGCGTATATGGCTCTTATTTCCTCTTTTTGTTTTTCTGTAAGCTTTCTTCTTCTGTCTTGAGTTTCCGAAAGCTTTATTTTTTCTGCTTTATAAGGCATTATTTCCACCTCCCTCTTTCAATAGTGTTGTTAGGACACACTTTATTGATCCTATGGAAATACATTATATCTGTATTTTCACATCTATCAACATTGTGTACTGTAACTCTTAATTCATCAATAGGATGATAATCTTTGTTACAGTATTTACTGGCTAATGTTTTTAACTGTGGCAAAGACTTTGTGGTAAAAGACCTATCTTTATTAACTAAACCATGAAATTCGATATTCATATTTATCACCTCCCTTACTGAATTTCTTGCATTCTTTCAATTTGCTCTTTAGTAAAACATCTACAAACATCTTCATATTCTTTTTTAACCGCATTGTAGATATTTTGTATTCTTTTGAAATCACCTCTTTCCTTAATTTCATATCCAAATTCGAATATGAAATCTTCAATATCTCCTACTTCATATTTTTGCAGACAAGAAAGAATGTCATATTCTGTAATTTGGATTTTCTTTTTAAGACCAGATAGATGGCGTTCTTTATTTTTTAACGTATTCTTTGTGCTGTCCCAAAATTTGACCTGCATATTGCCCAATGGTGTACGAATATTCACCATATAAGTGTCACGTTCTCTTGTTTCATTCCAATTTTTGTTTGTCTCTGTGCCAAGGTACATAAACTGCATTGTTGCATTGCAGTCTTCCAAAAATTTCTTTGCTTGATTAACGTAATTTGACATTTTAAATTTCTCCTTAAAATTCTTTTATTTATTTTATTTCCCCGTATACTCCGATAGGACAGAGATGATCTGAATAAGGCGCAGAGGATTGATTATGCTCTATGTGTTTCCACATATAAATTAGCAGAATTATAATCTACAAACCATTCTGTTTGATTTGTTTTGGTATTTGTGACATACCACATATTTTTATTTTCGTCATAGCCGTAATTAAAGCCATGCCATATGATCATCATATCACCTCACAATCTTCTTTAGGCAAACACATACGATCACCTTCGTCATCATAGCAAATATAATATTCTTCTGTAATATCTGCTATGTAATAAATTTGATTTTCAAAAAGAATATGGAACATTTTAATCACCTCCCATTGCCTTTTTAACAGCATAATATTTATGATCGTTAAGCCCATTACAAGAACCAACAATCATTGTTTTCATTCTATAAGGGTTAATGGGTAGTTCGGTATTATTGAATTTACCCTTTAATATTTCCCATGCTGTAACTTTATATCGGTCACCATTAGAGTAGTAATAAAACCACTCATTATTTAAACCTTCAAGCCAATTCTGTTTACTCATTAAATGAGCAGTTGCAAAGTCTTCACAGACATTAATCTGTGTAATTGCTTCATATATACGCAAAGCTTTTTCTTCAATGGTGTCAATGTTATTCTCATCGACACCAATAATGACTTTGCAAATATATGTATAATCTCTTAATTTGCATTTTTTTGAATCTACTCCAAGTTTAGAATATTTCTGAGCCTTAAACCAACAAAAACGGATTAAAGCTTCAAAGGCTTGTTCTCTTGTGGTGGATACAGTTAAATTAATTGTCTTTTTCATTTTAATAATCTCCTTTAATAAAATTATTTGTTTTTGTTTTCTTCGATAATGTCATCGAGTGCAGCTATCACTTGTTCATGACAACCGTTAATAGGACAGCCTGAACAGCCACCTTCAATTCTTTTACCCGTTAGACAACAGATAGTACAGGATTGAGAAAAGTTTCTCTCTGCTGTTTCTTTTCTCTCTTCAGGGTTACGCTTAACATTCCCACGAAGACAACATTCTTGCATTTCTATCGCTTTGTCAATAAACTTTGACATACTTTTCCACTTCCTTTCTTTATTTATGCCATATTTTCAATATCTTCTTCTATACGATTATAGAAAAAGTTATTAACGGTTTTTTGCTTTGCCTTTTGTTCAGCAAGAATTTTTTGTTTATTTGCTAAGCGGATTTGATACCGCTTATATTTGCGATATCTAATAATGAATTTTACTGCCTTATAAATAATAAAAGCAACTAAAATAGAAAGAAGAACTAAGATAGTTCCTCTCTCCTGTGCAAATAGAATTTCATCTTTTAACATTTTAAATTCCTCCTTGATTTTAATCTTCGATATATTTTAGAACATTTTTTGTGTAATTGTCTATTCTGCTTATAGTAAATAAACAATCGTCACATAATTTCTTAAAATACTCATTTCTTGTTCCGATTTCGTGATATTCACCATAGAAATCACGAAGAACCTCTTTTATTTGCTTGAGGTTCTCTTTCTTGATATCAATCTTAACATCGGCAAAGTCCATTGACTTGTGAATTTCACCGAAAATATCTTTAATATCGGCTTTAAGATTGTAATAATCAAATTTTAAAGTTTCTAAATCTGATTGATAATCGTTGTAATTCTCTTTTGCGCCTTTAAACGCAAAATACGCCAATATAAAGAATATTAAAGCTATTGCTATATACACTCTTACATAGAAAGGTTCGGAATTTGTCATAATTGCTACAATAGTAGAGAAAATGCCTAATAAAATACAAACAACTGAGATGATAAAATCAACAACAGATACTAAATAATTTTCTTTCATTTTAATTTACCTCTTTTTAATAATTTTTTGTTTTTTATTTTATATATAAACACACTATCCATACAGTTAATTATCTATGGGGAAGTGTGGAATTTTAGAGTTTATATACCCTATGAAGCCCACTATCTTTTATTGATAATGGACTCGAAGACTATATAAATCTTTTGCTTTTAAATCATTTGTTTTAAACGACTTATGGTGCAAAGCCTTGAAAAAACCAAGTTACTTCATAACCATATCTGTATCTCACCCTCAACAGAACAGGCATATTTTAATAGAAATATGAGAAACTCATTGTACTCTCACTCAGTACAAGCAGAGGAAGGTTGGTAACACCTACAACCCAACTCTATATGGTTGGCACAGAGAATACTTATTATTTTACAGTATCAACTCAACTTGTATATCGGTCAAGTTCCGCTTATAATTCCTTTTTCTTGGTGGTTATAAGACCTAATCGACATTATTTAACGACTAAGAGCGATTATAGTCGGTGATATCCATATCTCTCACCTATGGATTATCTTCTGTTTCGCTACTGCTCATCAGCTACGGACTTTCACCGTAGGACAGATAGTTCTTTTGTAAAGCAGTGAACATTTCGAATTTCTGCTGTAACCCCAATACCTCTCATTATGGGGTTATCTAATATTTGCTAACCGATCCTCTATATTAGGACAAGTTAATAATTGTAATTCAATTTCTTCGTCAGTATATTCAATTGTTTCTGTACCTTTCCGTAGGTTGTAATAACCTACTGTAATGTACATATCAATTCCGAAGAAATTGAATTTTTTGTATATAGTGCCTTGACCATATACATTGTTAAATTTAACAATTTCTTCGGTTTTGTGTCTTAAATCGTAATCATCTGAGAAATAAATATTGTTGTTTATAATTTGCGCTCTTATCGGATATTTGAATTTGTACTTTTTATTGTTTAAAAAGTCTTCGGAAACTAAAGTGCAAAGAAAATCTTTGTACTTCATTTCTTTTTTAAGTTCCAATTCTCCGATAAAAGTTTTATTTGTATAGCTCATAACATTACCTCCAAAATATTATGAGTGAGTGAGAGGAAGTTCACTCTGTTCCGTTTGGTTTAGGTCGAACTCACCTATATTTTTGCGATACACTCGTTACCATCGACTTTTCAGGTATTGAAAGTGTCCAACCACCCAAATGGGTGGGTTTTTAGAAAATCATCTAAAATCTTCATTAAGGTTGCTATGATCTCCATGGAGTTCAGAATTCATGGTTTTTATCCATGCCTCCTCTAACTCCTTTTCAATTATTTCTGAGATGTTAATCTCATCCATGATTTTCACCTCCTTATTAAATTGTATAAGCAGTTTAACGACATGCTCAGGTCATGAACCAAACGTCCAAATGCCTAATTTACATTTTAGACATTTAAAAACATCTAATTACATGTATATATGGTCAACAAGTCCACCGACTTTAAAATTTACATTTTTCCAATAAAAAAAGATCGGTCTTAAACCGATCTTCAAAAAAAATTTTAAAATTTATTTTTTTACTATCCTAAGTTTATTTTAATTATTATAATTTCAATTCCCTTTGTAGTATTTCTGGTATTTTACGAATGTCCCAACAAGGAATTTCTAATAATTTTATACCATTATCCATACAATATTGTCTTTTAATTTCATCTCGTGTTTGTTGTTCTTTAAATTTTTCTTTCCGTTGTTCTTCTGTAATTTTATTACTAAAATAAGTATCCGACCAATTATAATGTTGTTTACCATTATATTCAATACACATATTATAATCTGGTAAATAAAAAATCAAATTTTAAAGATAATACATATATACCACTTCATTATTTTTGATTTACATTTTTCGCCCACAAAAAAAGAAGCCCATTACAGACTTCCCAAAAAATTTTTAAAATTAAATTTTCATTTACTTATACTTAATAAATCATTTTTTCATTTACTTAATATACCTTACTAATCTAATCTCCACTCTAATCCAATCTTAAATCTTTTTATCTATACTTTTCTCAGATTTTAATTCCTCTAATTCTTTTTGCATTTTTTCACGAGTTTTATAAATTCCAAGTTCTTTTATTTCAATTTTCTTACATTCCACATCAGGAATAAATAGTTCCCAATTACCTAAATTATTTTTCTTGCGTAATTCTTCGATGTTGAGATAATTACTATTATTTTTAGTTATTCTACAACGCTCTAAAAGTTCTTTTAAGGTAAATATTTTTAAAGTATCTAATGACGTGATTGATATAGGATCAGATTTAAAATCAATGTGAATTTCCCTAAACCAATATCCCATTCCATTTGTATCGAACCAAAAATAAGCTTCAGGCTTGTTATCCATTTCACCCTTAAATCCTTGGAATTGAAGCTCAAAAAATTTATAATTAGTACTACTTTCTTTAATGGCTAATACAGTATCTTTTGGCAAATATCTACCATCATTGAAATCTTTTATACTTTGTATTATTTCATTTATTTCTTCTATGTACCCATTAAGAAGTTCTATTCTGTTTTCTGTTTTTTGTTTTTTGCATTGTCATTTCATTCATATTTTATTTCTCCTTTTTAATCCAATTCAATCTTATCAGTTATAAGATCATGTGATATACCGTCTTCCCCAATATACCTTCGAGGAATAGATATTAGTTTACTTTCATTTTTACCATTTTCAAAACTTCTACTCATATGTTTAAATTCTTTTAATTCATCAATGGTAAAATCTCTAAATTCATCTTCTAATGTAAAATCATAACTACAACGGTTTTCTTCGGTATACTTCATTTCTCCTAAATGATATTTTGTAAATTCATATGAAAGTTTATCAGGATTAAAGAAATATTTTAAATTATTAACACCTACAACATTTCCGTCACGATCATACCCAGAAATCATATATAATTTATTTTCTCCATCTTCCAAAATATCAAGTGTAGTTCCTATTGGAAGATATCTCCCCATATTAAAAGTTGATACATTGTTATTCATATTTTTTAACCTACCTTAATCTACATTAATTCCTCTTTTATAACCTACTTTAACCTACATTAATTAAAACTAATCTAATTCAATCTTCTTATTCTCCCACTTTTTATATGCATCGAAATAGATTTCATTTTTATCGCCATTAAAAGTTATTTCGTAATACATACCGTCAAAGAGAGTAGTACTTGCAAGAGCCTTATTAATTTGTAGAGTTTTACATTGCCAAACTATAAACACATCGTCTATTGTTATTTGCCGATTGTCGGTTTTATCTAAATGCTCATTAGTATAATCTCTTACAAGTTCCTTTACTTTCTTACTAAAATCTAATTCATTCATGACATTCACTCTTTTCTATTTAAATTAATCCTAAAAATTTATCTAATCCACTGAATTTGTCTTTTTCTTTTAACATTTTCAGTGTCGTTTCATACGATATATTGTCCCAAACTTCATCACGAATTTTATTTTTTACTGAGACATTCTTTCCGTCCATAGATCCGCTTATAACAGATTTAAATTTTTGTGCTAAAAACATTCCACATAAGTCATGTTCTTTTTCTCTAAAAGCTTTTTCACAAATAGTATCTTTTGGAGTACTTGTATATATAATTATTTCATTATCATTGGTTCTAATATTTTCTACAATTAGCCCAAGAGAAACAAAATAATTGACAAAACATTGGGTAATTCTAAGGTGGTTCATACTATCTTCATTAAAATTTTTAAAATCCAACATTTTTAATATACTTCCTCTTTTAACAATTTGTTATTATTTTCTTTTTTAATTTTTTCTTAAAGGTTTGTTTTAAAGCTTTTTTATAAATCTGTTTTGTAAATGATTTATTCATATTTATACCACACTAACTTATTATTTCGTGTTTAGGATTGCCCCATAAACATTCATATTCTCTTTTAAACTCAGAAGACATATCTTCGCCTTTGGCAAGTTTGTTTTCAAAATTTCTTACAGCAGACCATCTTTTATAACCCATACTAATTTCATTTAATGTTTTAGGTTCATACTCCATCCAAGGTATCATACATCCAACATTAAAAGCATTCATAGGAATATCCTGTAATGCTCTTGCTTCTTTTAACCAACTTTCAGCAATATTCCATTGACGTGTATTATGAACATGACCATATAAATGAATTGAATTTCTAAATTGACCGTTCCAAAAAGGAATAAAATAATGCGACATAATAACAAATTTACCATTATCATTTATTTCTAAATAATCATATGAAGATTCTATAAGATGTTGTTCTTTTAATATTCTACAAAGTTTATTGGTATCATGATTTCCTTTAATTAAAATTTTATTGCCTTTAAGTTGTTGAAAAATATCTATAGTATTTTCTACGGTGTCCCAACTAATATCACCAAGAATATACACTGTATCATCGTTTTTAACTTTATTATTCCATCTTTCAATTAAATCTTTATTCATTTCTGAAACAGTAAAATAAGGTCTATTATCGTATTTTATGATATTTTTATGGCTGAAATGTAAATCAGATATATATAATTTATTTCCCATTTTATCACTCCTCTCTTATAAGTTCATTATCTTTCAAATAATAAACGGGAACATCTTCTTTATCAAATACAAATAATGGAGTTATAGTAGTATCAGCAATATATGTTATTTTTGCAAGACCTAATCTGTGATACAATTCTAACATTTGTTCTTCATTTGATAAAGAATTAAATACTTTTTTATATAAATCTATATCTCCGTTAGAATTATAATAAGTATATATCGCAAAAGCTTCAGCTAAATTACATGCCTTTATAATTATGGGATATTCTTTTTCAGACTTAAACATATATTCTTGTAATCTATCTGTAAAATTTCTTAATACATACTCTTGGAATTTATCTTTAAAATTTTCTACATTTTCAGTATTTTTAGTATTTTTAGTATTTTTAGTATTTACTTTTTTTATATCCATTACAAATAACCTCTTTGTTTCTTTACAACTTCTTGTAAAACATCTATCATTTTTTCACATTCTTCAAGAGAATTATTTTCATCAAAAGTTATTCTTATATTACCTTTAATAAATTCAGGTGGGTAATACATTTCTTTTAAAACATAATTATCTTCCAAAGAACCGTTATCACAAGCAGAACCTACAGATACAAATACATTTTTTAATCCTAATTCCCATACTAAAGTATCAGAATTAATATCTTTAAAAGCTATATTAATTGTACCATTATTGCCTTGAAAAATTAATTTATTTGTAAAACCTTTTCTAATTTGTTTAATTAAATATCTTTGTATTTCATTTATAACAAGGTTTCTAATTAATAAATATTCTTTATTGGTATATTTCTTAATACAATAATCTAAAGCTTGTATATATGGAATATTTTCAGTTCCAGCTCTTAATCCAAACTCTTGTAATCCACCATGCAATAAAGGACATATTTTTTTAGGTTCTTTAATGTAAACAAACCCTATCCCTTTTGGAGTATGTATTTTATGTCCTGAACAAGTTAAAAAATCTACATTAAGATATTTAACATTTATTTCTTTTTTCCCTATAGCTTGTACTGCATCTGTATGAAATTTAATATTTTTTTCTTTACAAATCTTTCCGATCAACTTAATATCGTTATATGTACCTAAAACATTATTTGCAAACATTATAGAAACTAATTCTGTATTGTATTGAATATGATTACATACTTCTTCGTAAGATATTGTTCCCGTTTGTATATTGGGTTTTAAATATGTAACTTCTATTAAATCTAATTCTTCCAAAAACTTACAAGTATTTAATACTGAATGATGTTCTATTGTATCTGTAATAATGTGAGGTTTATAATCTTTATGTATTTTATAACATTCTTTTGTTTTATAAAGATAATCAATATAACCTCTTATAATCCAATTATTACCTTCAGTACCGCCTGAAGTAAAAAATATTTGGTTTTTATTTTCTGCATTTATACAAGATTTAATATTCTCTTTAACATTTGAAATTAATTCAAAATTCTTTCTTCCATCATAGTAAATAGAAGAAGGATTATAATTATTATTTTTTAATGCAGTAGAAACAATAGGAATTATATCATCATCTATTGGTGTTGTAGATGCACAATCAAAATACATATATTTTTCCACCTTTTTTATATTTCAATGATAGTATACCATATAATTCCTAATTTGTCAAGAACTTTTTTTTAAAAAATAATATTCAATTTAACCCCAAAACAAATTGTTGCTTAATTTGTTTAGAAGTATACTTCTCCAAAGCAAATATATATTCTATTTTTTCATAAGAACGAATATTTAATTGGTTCTCTCCGAAACGATAAATATAAATTAAGTTATTTTCTTGTAATATATTTAATATAGGTTTTAAAGTATTTCTTGAACAATTAAAATCATAACACATTTTTTTAATAGAAGGATAACATATCTTTAAACAATTTTCGTCCATACAAACATAAGATTTAATTTTACAATATAAATTCAAAAGCTTACTGGTTTCTTTTTTACAATTTAAAATTTTATTAAATTCTTCTATTGATAAAATAACATATTGAGAAGAAATATTTACATATTTTTCATATTCTTTAAATTTTAATTCTATTAATTTATCGTTTGTAACTTCGGAAATATTTTTATAATTTAAGCATTCTATAATACCTTCGTCAATTAAATCTCTAATGGTTTCTTTAATATAATATTGATTATTTTTATTATTTCTGCTTGTAGTTGATAAATTTATTTTTTCACAAATATTATTCAATGTAGTACATATATTATGTTCACAATCTGTTTTAAAAAATAAATAACATAACATTAACAATTTTTTATCCTTAAATTCTTTTTCTTCTCTTATAAGAGATTTTGGTAGTTTAATAATTGGTGAATAAAAATTTTCCATAATAATTATCTCCTAAATTTTATTATTTTCTGCGTAAGCAGATTTTATTTATTATTATATTTATTTATTATTATTTATTTATATATTATTTGGTATCAACTTTAATGATCTTTTTCACACTTTTAAAAATGAAAATGTGAAGATATTCACATAATTTTATTATTTTCAGATTATTTTTGTGAAAATATTCACTTTTTACTTTCAAACATAGTATATCATAACATTTTCCATTTGTCAAGGATTATTTTTGAAAAAATTAAAAAATTTTACTTGACAAAATAATCCTTATATGCTATAATAACATTAGTAAAGATAAATAAAATATTTACATAAAAATAAAAATAAAGGTAGGTGAGAACAAAGTAATTAGTTTTAATTATGTAAAGCCTATGAAGAATTTAGAAAAACAAAAAATTTTAATTGATATCGATGATACATTGTTGAAATCTTCAGAAGAAATCATAAGAGAATTAAATTTAAAAAATGGAACAAATAAAACAATAGATAATTTAAAAGATTATGGTTATCGTTCTATTGATAAGAATATAACAAAACAAGATATTACATATATGTATGGTTCTGAAACTTTTTGGAGTAATGTTGAATTTAATGATTACGCAATAGATTTTTTAAGGAAATATTCAAATATATTTTCAATAATATTTATTTCTTACGGTGATTGTAAAAATCTTACATATAAGGAAAGTTTCATTTATAGAATGGTAGCAAAATATAATTTAACTGAAATTGGTTTTATTGGTTGCGATAATACTATCAATGAAACTAATAAAAGTGAAGTTTTATTGTCAAATGTTTATATGGCTATTGATAATCATGCAGGACATTTAGAACAACTTAATTCTCCGAAAAAAGTTTTATTTAAAAATGGACAAGATGTAACTTGGAACAGAGTACCGATTAATAGTGATTGGTATGTGGTAGATAATTTTAAAGATATTGAAACAATGATAGATTTCGATTTAATATTGAAAGAAGAAAACATTTGTATTGGTAGTTGTTAGTATCAATAATTATCAGTAGTATTGATGAAAGAAGATGGATTGTAATGAAAGCAAGAATTAGAGAAAATAGTACTATTATTAAAGAAAGTGCTGCAAAATATTCAAGAACATTTAAAAGAAAATATACTCGTAAAACAGGAATGACAATGGAACAATTTGAAAAAATGTTTGAGGGAGAGCCTGAGATTATATTAGAAACTATTACTGAGGGCAGTAAGGTTAAATTAAAATATGATTTCATTATGGAAAACAAGCAAGATAAGTCTGAATTATGGTTGGACTTTGTAGAGAAACATAAAGATGATATTCTTACAGTTGAGTATGATGAAAGACATAAAGATCGCCCTACGGTATTTTGTTTAAAAGAAGATACAAATCCTGTTAAGTGGTTATTTGATATTAGTGAACTTGAAGTTATTGAAATGGCGGGTGGAACAGAAATTATTAATGTAGATGAAGTCCAGCCTGTTGAAATTGGTTAAAATAAAATTAGTACATAGCAAAAGGTTTTGATTTGATGAGAAAACTCCAGCAATTTTATGTCATCAAATTGCATAGTGATTTATTACGTTTTAAAGATTATAATTTAACATATAGTAATTTAAATGAATTAAGAAAGAAAAAATGGTTAGTATCATTAGCAGATTCTCAGGTCTTGCGAACTATAAGAAGAATTAGATACAATAGAGAAACGGGTTCGCAAGACTTCGTTTATAATGAAAATGATAGTTTTTCAGAAAATTATCAAAAATATCAGGCTTTTAAAGAATACTTAAAAACCGAGCAAACAACCATTCAAGAATTAAAGAAAGAAAGAAAACGTTTTTCTCGACAGGAATATTCTGAAGATAATATTAAACAAATTCAAAATGTTAACAAACAACTTGATGAAATGTTATTTGTTCCAGAGTATTTATTAGTTGTTGTTGATCATAATTCACAATATATTAAAGCTATAAAAGGTGAAAATAAAATTACAATTAACGGTTTTAAATATAACAGATTGTTATGCGGTGCAGGTATGGCGAGAAATAATACTGTGGCTTTTATAAGAGAAGATATTGAACAAGAGTTAAAACAGTATTTACAAAATGATTGGAAATCAGATGTTTTGATTACTGAAAATAAATATAATGCTTATTTTGCTCTTGCTTCTACTGCAACATATTTAGTTTCCGAACCTAATTTTGCTGTTATTAAGGATTGTGAAATCAAACAAACTGTTAAAGTTGATTGGGTTGAAAAAACTGGTGCAATTGATCCTTTAGATAATAAAGATAAAATTGTAACACAAGATAAAGAATTGGATTTTAATTTATTTGATGGCGGTGGATTAATTGATATTCGGAGAGCAAAAAAATGGGCAGAAGAATTAGAATTAGATTATATTCCATCTGTTTTTATCGTTCGTAATATATTTGTTAAAGGTTGTTTATTTACTGTTGATTTTAGAAAATTTGCAAAAGAGATTGCAGAAACTAATAAAATACATAATAGTTTATATGATAATAGTTTAAATATTGAAGCTAATGATATAGATGTTATATTGACAAAATCAATGTTTAAATTATGGAATGCTTTTGATGAAGAAGATGATTATCAACTTAAATGTTATAAGAATTTTAATTATTGGGGTGTTTCAAGAGTAGCACCTAAAAAAGATGATGATTATGTAACAACCAATTATCAGTTTTGTCAGGTGCTTGATTTACAAGACGAAGATGTCGAAGAATTGTGTTTTGAAACAGTTAATTGGTTAAAAGGTGTCTCTGGAAATAATCGTGAACAAGCTATGCTTTTTTTGATGGGTAATTTAGCAGATAAATATGATAATCCTAACGAATTATATAAAAATGTAAGTGATAATATTGTAAGGGCTTTAGCTATCAATCCTGAAATGTTAAATGATGGATATATTAGGCAAAAATTAACTTCTGCTATTAATAAAAAAATTAATGAATCTTATATTGGAAAATTAATTGTTAGAGGTTGTTTTTCAACAATGATACCCGATCCTTACGCTTTAATGGAATGGGCGTTTGGATTAGAAGTTGAAGGATTACTTAAAAACAAAGAGCATTACAGTAGATATTGGAATAGTCGTGGAGTTACAGAAGCGGTTGGCTGTCGTAGTCCTCTTACTGCTTATAGCGAAGTTAATCCTTTAACATTTATTAAAAATGAAAAAACAGAAGAATGGTATCAATATTTAAATAGTGGTATTATATATAATGTTTGGGGAGTAGATTGTATGCTCCATGCCGATAGCGATTTTGACGGAGACATTGTTTTTACCACTGATAATAAATCTTTTGTTAATTGTAGATTTACTGATGAAGAATTTTCCTTGCCAATTACATATGAAAAACAAACAGCAGAAAAAAAAATAGTAAAAGAAAACCGATTATATAAAGCTGATATAAATTCATTTAATACTAAAATTGGACAAATAACAAATTATTCAAGTTCTATGTATTGTTTGATTAGTAAATTCAAAAATGATTATAGCGAATATGGGCAAAAGTGTTATAACGAGTTATTAGAAAGATTAAAATTAACAAGGTTTGCCCAAGGTTGTGAAATTGATCATGCAAAAGGAATTAAAAGCGATCCTTATCCGTCACATTGGATAACAAAACAAATTATACTTGATGGTGATACAGAAGAAGTTAAAGAAAAAAAGAAATTTTTAAACGATGTTTGTGCAGATAAAAAACCTTATTTCTTTAAATATCGTTATTATCAAAGTAAATGTAATAATGAAATTTTTAATGAAAATATGGACGTTTTATATGATTTAACTTCTGAGAATAAAGAAGATTATAATCCTTTAACGGTTTTAATTGATTATAATTCTCCAATGAATAAAGTTTGTCATTATATGGAAAAAGAATTAAGCGGAATTAAAAGATATTCTTCTTCTACAACCGATAGTAAAATAATAGAATTATTAAGGACAGAAAATGATTTGCAAGATAATAATAAAAAAGAAGTTATTAGAACTCTTTGTGAAGAATATTATGCGGAAAAAGCAAAATTTAGAAAAGGGATAAATAAATCTTTTAATAATATCGATCAATGTGCAAAGCATTTAAGAGAAAAGACTTTAAAACATTTTAAAAATTCAGAAGAAGTTGCAAATTATGTTGTTGAAATTTGTTATCTTGAAGATAATGGAAAAAATAAAGCTTTTGCTTGGAATGTATTCGGCTCTTATTTGATAAATAATTTAATTAAAAATTCAAAAGGCAAATGTAAAATTACAATACCAATGAAAGATGAAGATGGAGATATAGAATACTTGTTTAATAAATATTCATTAAAGGAGGTTGATTTAAATGCTTCCGATATTTAATGAAAAAGCTTATGCTCAAAAAATGAATGAGGGTTGGGCGAAAGATAGAGGGCAAGAAGATAAAAGAAAATATACTTTTAGAGAACTTCTCATTTACGCTAAATGGTTGAGAACATTTCACTCTAATTATTCCGAAGAAGAACAAGACAAGTTGCTCTATACAGGAATTGTAAGTTTTTGTGATCAATTACAATTATATTTCGATATTGACATTGATTATTATATGGTTGAAAATTTAATTAAAAAGTCTAAACAATTTAAACTTAGAGAACATAATCCATCTTATATAAGTAAACAAGAGTGGAGTGATATTTTAAGTATTCCTTCGGAAGAAGCGAGAAAATTATATTTTGCTTATTTGATATTAGGTAAGTTTAATCGTAATAATCCTGTTATTAATGTTAATAAACGAGACATTGAATATGAAGATACTCGTTTAAAACTTAGATATACAAAAGATATTTATAAATATGCTGGCGTAACATTTAAAAAAGTTGATAAAGAAAACGATCCTAAGATTGTTACAAAACCTCTTAAAGTTTTATATGATATGGGGTTAATAGATGTAAAAATGTCTCGTAAGGGATTATATATAATTCTTAATAAAGCAGATTTAGATGTTAAGAAAGAAGATATATATTTAACTATAACTCATTATTCTGATATTAAGAAATATTATAAATATGGATTAGGACAAAAGGGATATAAAATTTGTCAGAAATGTGGTAGAGCATTTTATACAAGATCTTCATATGTATTAACTTGTTCTGATTGTCAAGAAGAAACTCCTGAACACACTTATGCGGTATGTACTTCTTGTGGAGTAAGGTTTGAGAAAAATAAATTTTCTCCGTCTTCATCAAGATGTCCTAAATGTGCTAAAAAATATAGGAATGAATATATGAAAAATCTTATGAAAAATAAACGATGTTAGCACAACCTCTTAAACCCATTTTTTTAAAAAAAGTCTCGGAAACCGCTCCACCAAAGGGTTTGCGGACTTTTTAAAAAATGGGTATGTCGTTTTTCCTTTAATGAATAATAAATTAAATTTTTTATGAGAGTCATATTTTGGCTCTCTTTTGTTATATAGAAAAACAATTGCATAAAGGGGTTGAGGATTTGGAATTTTATGATCTAAGCCAAAGTGGTTCAGAAGTACAACAGCTTTTAGATAGTATCTCTGGAATAAAAGAAATGGCAGAAACCACAAAAACAGATTTAAGTAAATTACCCGTGAAGAATATTGCTGAACAAAATTTTGATATAAGTACTAAAATAATAAGTAGCGGAATTTATTGTATTCCATCTAAAAATATTGATAAGACAAAAATAACTCCTACTACATTAGTAACAAATTCTGATTACACTATTATAATACATTTGCAAAATCTTTTAAATAATGTTGTTTATCGTTCTCAATATTTGATAACTCAAGATATCAATATGAGTATGGTATTTTATAAGAGAGATGCAAATGGTGATAATTGGACAGAATTTATTAATCCTCAAGAAGATCAAAGAAATGAAATTCTTAATTATTTAAAAATTAAGAGTTTTAAAAGTTTGAGTTAAAAAGGGGTAATTGTAATGGCTGATAAGAAAATATTATCTATACAAGATGGATTATCGGGAAATTTACCTGATATAAAAACAGCTAAAGCAGGTAGGTTTTTAATTACAACTGATACTGGCGAAATGTATTATGAACCCGAAGATAAGAAACGTGTCAAAATAAATAATGCAGACCAAACCTACGCTCCTGACAGCGAAAACGCACAGTCGGGTAAGGCAGTAGCCGAAGCGGTTGCACCGAAGGCTGATAAAACAGAAGTTGATCAACTAAAGGGCGATTTAGCTAATTTAAATAAATCAGTTAAAATAACTGATGATAGTGCAGGAAATGTAATTATATCACTGGAGGTAAGTGAATGACAGAAGATATTAAGAATTTTATAAAAGCTTTGAATTTAACTAGAGTCAGTTATAACATGGCATATCCTTTATTTGAAGGTAAACAAGTAAATAAAAATACTGGTGATATTGAAGATTCAACAACTTGTGATTTATGCTTTACTAAAGTAGTAGCAGGAACAAGAGTTGCAGTATTTTTAGGAGAAAAAACATATAGCGATTGGATTACTTATGATAGTGATAGTAAATATTATGCTAATACTTATTTTTTCGATAAGGACTTCAATCTATTGTCTTATGATAATAATACTCTTTATCAATTTAGTTGGAATGATAAATATTTAGGAAAATCATTTATCATTCCAGATTCTTGTGTTTATACGTTGCAAAGTGTAAAAAAGGTTATTATAAATATGTTATAATGACAGATATTCTAATGGAGAATTATTCTAAAGCCAATTCTGTTAATATGGAGTATATATGGAAACAAGTTATTAACGGATATGATTATAATACATCAACCTTACAACCATATTCACTTCCATTCAATATAAAAAAAGTAAATACTGACAATTCATTAGAATATAATGCGACTGCTACAACAATTTATCCGCTTCCTGTCCTACCAAACAAAAAATTAAAAATTAAAGCATCCTCAAACTGGGCTGGATCATACGCTGAATATGATAAAGATATGAATATGTTGAGATACGAATTTCCAACATATAATGATGGATATGTTTACTGCACCACAACAAATGAAACACGATATATAATATATAATTATAATAATAATACAGGCATTACTCCTGCTATTTTTACGATAGAGTATAATGGAGATGTAGAAGTATCTGAAGAAATTGAACATACAATTTATGTTATCAATGGCACAGCAAAAATTGATGGAAGTATAGTATCAAAGGCTTATAAAAACGTACTTATTACTATTGAGGCAGAAAAAAAAGAAGGAAAAACATTTAAAGAATGGTCATCAACAAATGTTATTTTTGCGGATAGAATCAGTGAATTGACTACGTTTATAATGCCAAACAAGGATGTTACCATAACAGCAATTTATGAAAATGATACCCCAGTAATAACACCAACAGGGAAGGTGATGAATACACTTAACGGCTATGAAGTTGCAGATGCCAAAGCAAGGGAAAATCTGAATAATCGTTCTGTTATTGCTAGAAATGAATATGATTTTATTTCATATCTTGAAATCGGTGGCGTTATAGAACTTATATCCGGAAAAACATATAAATTCACAGATACATTGACATATCATCAGGATACAACAACCATCATAGGTAATGGAGCTATTCTTGATTTTTCGTCAATAACAGAAGAAAATAAACCTGCGATTCGCATAATTTCTAAAAATGCAAAAGATAATAATGGACTTATACTTGGAACGCTGAGAAAACAAGCTCTTCATTATATAGAAGGTTGCTATATTATCGGTAGTACCACTACACCTAACTATACAGATGGAAGAAAAGGAATTGGGTTATTGTTTGAAGGAGATGATAGTACATTACAAAATTCTGCGTTTCTTACTATCAGGAATTGTGCAATAGCAGGATTTAGAGTAGGTTGTGTACACCATAATCAGTCTTGGTGTGTATTATATGATACGTGCAACATTAACGTGTGTGACCAAGGTATAACTGTTTCATATGGCTATAGAAACTATGGAGAAAAAAATAGGTATTGTAAATTCTATCATAAACACATGTTCTATCGGTATTGTGTCTATGCATGTGTATGGAACAATTCAATGCGTAAATACGTCATTAGATTATAATTTCACAGCAGTAAAAGCTACAAACTATGGTAAAGTGATTATTTCTAACAGTCACATTGAAAGTACCAAAGATAAAGGATATTTCTTTGATACTGATACAAATGGTATAATACTTGTAAATAATTCTGTATTTTACTGTCAGCAATCTAATTATGGATTGGTAAATGCAAAAGGTAATTCTAAAGTAATCCTAAAAAACAACTTGAAAGAAGCGTATTCACTTCCATCAAACGTTGTTGAAAACGGTTGTACTGTTGTGGATGAATGGATTTGAAAACACATAACAGTGAATTAAAGCAGACTTTAATTCATTAAATTGCGTGATAAGAAACAAAAAACAAATTAGAAATAATTGTTTATTAGGTAATAAAAATGAATAATCTATAAAATATAGTTAAAATATAAATTTTAATAATATATAGTTGGAAGATAAGATAATGGCTTTAAGTAAAACAATTACAAAAAACAATGGTGTAGAAATGAACTATCATAGAATTACTGGCGTTGACTTAATGGTTGAAACTAATAGTAATGATGAAGATAATTTAAGATTAGTGATAAGATTAGAATCTTATCTTAACAAAGAGTATCGTGACAGAAATTGTCCTATTGATTCAGAGCATTATATGATACCACTTTCTACTGATGAAAGTACAGAAATTTCAGGTATTCGTCAATTTGCTTATGCTAAATTAAAAGAAATGCCTGAATGGTCAGATGTAGTAGATTGTTAACTTTAATATAATGGGATTATAAAAATCAATATAAAAACTGTTTTTTATAATCCCCTTTATAATGATAATAAATAAGTGAATATAATATTTATTTTTATGTTTGGTTATTTATTATTATTTGTTTTAATTAAAAAAAAGGAGTGATAACATGGCAGATAAAATACTTTCTATTGCAGATGGTTTACATGATGAATTGCCGTCTACAACAACAGCTAAAGCAGGTAGAATATTAATAACTACCGATAGAGGTGAAATGTATTATGAACCTGAAGATAAGAAACGTATACAAATTAATCCTCAAGCAGATTGGCAACAGAATGATGAAACTGCTAATGATTATATAAAAAATAGACCGGGTGGATATATTGATAATAATAATACTATAGTTAAAATTCCAGAAAAATATCTTGATATCAAAAACACTAATATTGTTAATGGTAGTAAAGCAGGAAGTTTAAGAACTGTAGGTAGTTCAGAGGAAAGTTCTGAATATACGATAGGAACATGTGCTTTTGCAGAAGGTGATAGTACAAAAGCTTCAGGCGACTATTCTCATGCAGAAGGGTATGAAACAAAAGCTTCAGGAGACCATCAACACGTACAAGGTAAGTATAACATTGGAGATTCTTCAAATATTTATGCAGATATTATAGGTAATGGTTCTTTTGATACTCGTTCTAATGCAGCAACTGTAGACTGGCAAGGTAATGCTTGGTATGCTGGAGAAGTATATGTTGGTTCTACTTCAGGTACTAACAGAGATGAAGGTAGCAAGAAATTAGCTACTGAAGAATATATAGATACACAAATAGGCGATATAAATACTGCTTTAGATAGTATAATTGAAATGCAAAATTCACTTATTGGGGGTAATTAATGATGCCTACTGTAAGTGAAAAACTATTACAAGTTGCTCAAAACAATCCTAAAGCTTATCATAGTGGTCAACTTAATATAGTTAAAAATGCAGAATGTCTTAAAGAGTTTAAGAGTGATACTTCTTTATTACTTGATAATGTATCTCCTGTTAAACATAATATGGGAGTAAAAGTTCATGGAAAAAATTTGTTTAACCTAAGTAATTGGGTATCAGATTATAGAGTTACACATGAAGTATTAGACAACGGACAGATTTTAATTACTGGTGCATCAGAAACAACTAAATCTGGATATACTCAATTTAAACAGTTTTTAAATGCTGGAACTTATACAGTAAGCGCAACTATGACAGCTAATTCTACTGGTACACAACAAATGGTAAATGTATGGCAAGTAAAAGATGGCCAGACAATAAAAACACTATATAATAGTGATAGCACTACCGGTTTACAACGAACAGCAACAATTACTTTAACAGAAAGTAAATATTACTATTTTGGATTGTATGGTGGAACTGACAATGATGAAAGTGTCTATGTTACAGTACAAATCGAACTCGGCACCACAGCTACCGCCTACACTCCGTATGTCCCCGATTTAACGGCGGTTAAGGTTAGTAGGTGTGGGAAGAATTTGTTTGATATATCTTCTTCTCGTGGGTTTGAAAACCAGTACAAA
>OGOX01000571.1_pt1 | contig 27954 bp, 39 predicted proteins | sample 1552761 | NCBI WGS metagenome assembly OGOX01 (sample SAMEA2580212, study PRJEB22360) | human gut metagenome | biome: human gut; feature: human-associated habitat; material: faeces | place: Denmark | collected 2008/2010
TCTTCATTACCATATTTATACCTTATTATATATTCAACGACTGCAAAGATAATGCAAACGAGCGCAATGTAAGCTTGCTTACAAATTGCCGAGTGCAGCTTATCTTCTGCAAAGATACAACTTTTATTCCGATTATCATAAAGTGATTATCATAAAATGATAATTAAATGCAGAATTTTATCTTTATCGTGGATAAAAACAGGAAATTAACTGCTTTTGTTCAATCATCTTTCTATAGAGATTGGAAAAGTCACGACCTCCACGAATGGAACCTGCAAAATATATTTCCTTTTTCATCATTCTTGAAACTTATAAAATCTTTTCTATGTGAAAATATTTGGGTAGTTTTTTAAAACCTTAATGAAGAATTTGTTTACTAGATTGGCTGTATATCTAAAACGTTATAAAGTCAAATGGATTGTGGATGATGTACTTTGAAAGTATCACATCTGTTTATGTGGATTTTCTGCCAATTATTTGTAATAACATCACTTTTTTGTTAAAACATTCAAGCAATTCATTTCTTTTATTTATCTTTGCCCCTGAATAAAGACACATTATATTTATATATATGAAGGATGTAATTTTTGAAAATACGCTGATGAATGTCGGTGACGGCACTAAAGACGGATACTTGTGCCATGCCTATTGCCATGAAGGGGAATGCTGTTTCTCTTTCAATGGCAAGGGGTATGTCATGAGGTGTGGCGACTGCCTGATAGTACGTCGCAGCGAATTGCTGAAAGACATACGGGAGAGCAGCGACTTTAAGGTTGATGTATTTTATGCTACTCCTCAGTTCATCACGATAAGCACACCGCATAGCAACTATGGTACGCGTGGAGGATTGTCCTTGTTTAACAATCCGATTATGCATCTTACGCCGGAAATGCAGCAGGTGTGCGCTCTCGACTTCGATTATATCCGCCGTCGTCTTGCTTTGACGACTCACAAGTTTCATCGCGACGCAATGATCAATGCCGTTCAGGCGATTATTATCGACTTCTTTGATTTCCATGCCACGCTCTATGGCACTGACGACACCGTTACTCAACTATATTCCTCTCTGATGAATAGGTTTCTGGCTTTGCTCGAACGTGGCGACTATAGAAAGAACCGTGAGATTGGGTATTATGCCGACCTCCTTTGTGTTACTCCGAAATACTTATCGGAAGTATCGAAGAAGGTAAGTGGCTATCCGGCAGCCTTTTGGATAACACGTTATACATCGCTAGATATTGCCCGACTACTCAAGAACAAGCATCTAACCTTTACAGAGATATCTGACTTGTTTGGCTTTTCGTCAGAGTCGTATTTTAGCCGATACGTACAGAAATATCTTGGAGCACCGCCTTCAAGTTTTGTAGAATAGGCAGTGAATCAATCTTTTTCGGAAATATTGTAAATAATCCCCGAAATCTGTGTCCAAGCAGTTTCGGGGATTGTCTGTATCTTTGCACCCGTAATCAGACACATTGAATTATGGAAGAAAAAGTTTTGACCCGCCGCACGGCTCTCAAGATTATGGGAAGTGCTGCATTGGCCACTGTGATGGCAACAACGGGAGCTTCTGCCCTCACTTCTTGCATCGAAGGCAGGAAGAAGAGAGTGGTATTGTATTTCACAGGCACAGGCAACTGCCTCTATGTCGCTCGCCAACTTGCTGGCAAAGAGGGTGAGATACTCAGTATCCCGCAACTTATGCGCAAGAAGCAGTTCGAAATTGAGGCAGATGAGATAGGACTGGTATATCCTATCTATGGTCATATGCCGCCCTATATGGTGCGTGAGTTCATCAAGAAGGCACAACTGAAAGCTGAATACAAGTTTGCCGTGCTGACCTATGGCATGCGCAAGTGCAACGCCGTGGAGATATGGGATGGCATTTCCCGAAAAGCGGGCAATGTATTCGATTATATTGGCACTATCGTCATGGTGGACAACTGGCTGCCCAACTTCGACATGAACGAGCAGATGAAGATAGACAAGCACATACCAGAGAATCTGGCAAAGATAACTTCCGACCTCAGCAACCGCCGCCGTTGGCATGAGCCGGTGACACAAGAAGAACGTGAGCAGCATGAAGGCTTCATGAGTCTGAGCGGTCTCGATCCTGAAGTAGGATTTCTGATGAAGGCTGATAGGAGTTTCAGGGTGACAGATGACTGTATCCACTGTGGTATATGCACATACGTCTGTCCTCGCGGCAACTATCAACTTACCGGTCAAGGGGTAAAGATGCAGGGCGACTGCGAGTTTTGCTTTGCTTGCATCCAGAACTGTCCACAACGGGCGATACAGTTCAAGAAGAATGAGGACGGAACATGGCCAGATGGTTCGGAGAAGAACCCTAATGCACGCTATCGCAATGAGAACGTGTCGCTGATGGAGTTAAAGTTGGCCAACAACCAGAAAGTATGACAATAATGCTCCGATGATTATGTTACGTAAAATTAGAATAACCCTTGCCGTACTGTTCTTCGTAGCGGTCACGGTATTGTGGTGTTGCTTGCCCCTTACAGTTCTTATGGTCGCATTGCCTCCAACCTCTTTGCGCCTGTCTATGACTGGGGCAACAACCTTTTGGCAATGTTGACCGAACGTGCCGAAAGCTATGCTTTCTACGAGACGGACGTTTGGATAAAGGGCGCAATAACCTTTGCCGTTGCTACCATCCAGGGTTTTCGCATCGGCATCCCTGGCATGGCACTGCAAGTGGCAGGTGGCTATTACTTCATCAAATATATACTAAAAAAATAAATTTGTAAAGAAATGAAAACATTATTATTTATTGGAGGCATTGGTATCAGCAGTGGCTATGTGATGTTTATGATTGGTGTTGCGGTGTCATATCTGCTCATCTTTCCGCTCACATTCCGTTTTCTTGGCACTTATCAGGTGAGTGTAGATGTAGCCAATATGGTTACCTTGCAGTCATATATGAGTACGCTCATGATGATGAGTCTTACTATGGGTTTGGTCTTCGAGTTGCCTGTGGTTATCTGGTTGCTCTCACGCATGGGAATAGTCTCATCAGGCTTTCTCAGGAAATACCGCCGTCATGCAGTAGTAATCATCCTTGTTATTGCAGCTGTCATCACTCCAACCTCCGATATCTTTACGCTGTTGTTGGTATCACTGCCAATGTACATGCTTTATGAAATCAGTATTTTAATCAGTAAACAAAAAAAGTAATATGGAATATTTAAAATTGAACAATGGTGTTATGATGCCACAAATAGGATATGGTGTCTATCAGATAGCACCGGATGTGTGTGAATGTCATGTGGCTGAGGCATTGAACGTGGGCTACAGAATGATTGACACGGCTCAGGCTTACCACAACGAAGAAGGTGTGGGTAGAGCTGTGGCTGACAGTGGAATCAGTCGCGACGAGATTTTCCTCGTTAGCAAAGTGTGGATTTCCAACTACGGCTATGACAAGGCGAAAGCTTCCATCGAGGAAAGCCTCAGCCGACTACGCACTGACTACATTGACCTTATGCTTCTCCATCAGCCATTCTGCGATCGTTATGGCGCATATCGTGCTCTGCAGGATGCCTATCGGGAAGGTAAAGTGAGAGCTATAGGCGTGGCAAACTTCTATCCCGACCACTTCATCGACCTTGCTGAGAACATGGATATCGTTCCGGCAGTAAACCAAGTGGAGACTCATGTGTTCTGTCAACAGCAGGAGGCGCAGGGCATCATGCAGGGATATGGCACCCAAATCATGTCGTGGGGGCCATTTGCCGAAGGTCGCAACAATCTTTTCAGCAATGCCATACTGAAAGAGATTGCAGAGCGACATAATAAAACTGTTGCTCAAGTTGCCCTTCGCTGGCTGCTGCAAAGGGGCGTTGTCATTATCCCTAAGACAACCCACGTTGAACGCATGAAAGAAAATTATGACATCTTCGATTTCGTTCTGTCTGATGATGATATGGACTTAATCGCTACCCTCGATACAGGCAATAGCCTCTTCTTTGACCATCACTCGGCAGAGGCGGCAAGGATGTTTATGGGGTGGAAATAACAAGAAGATTATATTATGAAAACAATGAAGAAAATATTATTTTTGATGCTGGGCATGCTGGCTTTCGTCAACTGCTCGGCAGGTATAAAAAAAAGTGACTCTAATAACAATGAAGTAGAAATGGAAAAGATTCTTTTTATCAACGGAAGCCCAAACCGTGACGGCAATACCGCCGCTTTGGCAAAGGTGCTGCTTGAAGGCAGAAAGTATGAAACGATTAATCTCAACGACTATAGCCTCAACTTCTATGGTCAGAAGCTTGAGGGAGACCAGCTTGACGAGGTAATAGCCAAAATGAAGGAGGCAGATATAGTCGTGATGGGTTCGCCAGTTTATTGGCACAACATCTGCGCCTCGGTGCGCACGCTGATGGAACGTTTCTATGGCTATGTGCCAGATGGGGAGTTCAAGGGCAAACGCCTGTTCTTCGTATATCAGGGTGCTGCCCCCACAAAGATGATGATAGATGATGGCGAATACAGTATGAGCCGATTTGCTGGTATGTATGGTTTCTCCTACGAGGGCATGGCTACCAGCAAAAGCGAGGCTAAAACATTAAAAGGTAAGTTGAAATGAAGAAGATTATTATGACAATGGTAGGCTGCATCTGGATGATGGCAGCCTACGCACAGGGACCGATGGTCCGATTGAGTAATGGAGTTGAGATGCCACAGTTTGGTATCGGAACATTTGCAGTGCCTTCAAATGAGGTTTGCAAGGAAGCTGTACTTACGGCTTTGCGTGCAGGATATAGACATATCGACACGGCTCATGCCTATATGGACGAACGTGGCGTTGGCGATGCCGTAAATGAATTTATTGCAGAAGGTGGTTGCAAGCGCGAGGATATTTGGGTGACGAGCAAGATATGGCCGTCGGAATATTCCGACCCTACTGCTATCGACCGTATGCTTCGCCGACTTAACCTCGACTATGTTGACCTCGTATATCCGCATCAACCAGTGGGAGACATCAAGACGGCATGGCATAACTTGGAGTTGGCTGTGAAGCAAGGCAAGGTGCGCACTCTTGGTCTCAGCAACTTTGAGGTGCCTGGAGCTGAGAAGTGGTTTCAGTGGTGTATGGATTCCACTGAGATAAAGCCAGTTATCATGCAGATGGAATGTCATCCTTATGCGCAGCGCATCGAGAAACGCAAGTTGGCGAAGAAATACGGCATGAAGGTGGAGTGCTGGTTTCCCCTTGGTGGTGCCATGAGTCAAGGCGCATTGCTCAAAGACCCTGTCATCGTGAAGATTGCCAAGGCACATAATGTAAGTCCTGCACAAGTGATCCTCCGATGGGAGATACAGGAAGGACTGCTGACCATTCCCGGAGCCACCAATCCCGATTATATCCACGAGAACATCGCAGCTGCACAAGGTGAAGTTGGCGGAAAACCGTTCGCCCTCACGGCAAAGGATATGAAGCAGATAAGAAAACTGAATAAAGAACAGCGTTTCTTCAATGCCACATACGAGCAGGCAAAGGCTTTCGCCAAAATGCCAGTGATGGATGCGCAAGAGCGTGCAGAGGCAGAACTCACAGCCCTCTCTGCCAAGAAGTGGCAGTGGATGGCAGAGAAGAACGTCACCGAACTCGCCCGACTATTCCACAAGGATGCCATGTTCGTACACATGGGTGGAGCATGGGGACGCACGGCGGAACTTATGACAATAGAAAAAGGTTCCATCTGGTACAAACATGCTGATATACATAGTGTGGAGCCGCGTATCAGTGGAAACACTGCCGTAGTATATAGCGAACTACAGTTGACGAGCGAGGTAGGAGGTCATGAGGTCTCATTCCCATTCTTTGTATGTGAAGTCTATATAAAAGAAGGAGAAGCTTGGAAACTCCTCACATTGTCTTTTACCAAGAAATCGTAAAATTTCGGTAAACGACAATCATATGAATGCCATGGGCGGAGTGACTATTGGATTCTAGAGATATATTATGAAGTATTTGTTATCAATGATTATGTTAGCTATGACTACATTAACAACGAATGCACAAGGAGTGTATAACAAGGCAGCTAAACAGAATTCACTGCCGTTAGTAAACGAATGGGACAAGACATTCCCAAAGAGTGACAAGGTACGCCATGAGAAAGTGACGTTCAGCAATAGGTTCGGCATCACGCTTGCAGCCGACCTTTACATGCCGAAAGAGACGAATGGAAAAATGACGGCCATTGCCGTCAGCGGACCATTCGGCGCAGTGAAGGAACAGGCAAGCGGACTCTATGCGCAACATCTGTCAGAGGACGGCTTCCTGACCATTGCCTTCGACCCTTCTTTTACGGGAGAAAGCGGTGGCGAGCCACGTTATTCCTCTTCCATGGATATCAACACCGAGGACTTCTGCGCTGCAGTGGATTATCTATCGTGTCGAGATGATGTTGATGCCGAGCGCATTGGCATACTTGGCATCTGCGGATGGGGAGGTATAGCCCTCAACGCTGCGGCTCTTGACCCTCGTATAAAAGCTACGGTGAGTGTCACCTTATATAATCTCACCCGCGTGACACAACAGGGATATTTCGACACAATGGACGAGAATGGCAGATTCGCTTTGAAACAAAGATTGGCCAAACTGCGAACTGAAGAATTCCATAAGGGAGAGATTCTGCCGCAGGGCGGACTTCCCGATACGACTGCCGCTGATGCACCCGAGTTTCTGAAACAGTATGTAGCTTACTACAAATCACCGAACAGAGGCTATCATCCACGTTCGCTCAACTCCAACATGGGATGGAACATCACCAACCAGCTGATGCGCCTCAACCAGAATCTATGGATAGCTGCGCCAGAAGTGCGCACACCAGTGCTCATCGTGCATGGCGAGAAGGCTCACAGCCTATATTTTGGTGAGGAGGCTTATCAGAAACTGACAAGTGGCAAGTATGCAGACAATAAGCGTATGCTCATTGTACCCGATGCCACACATTGTGACCTCTATGATGGTGGTGAAGGAAATTTCATCCCATGGAGCGAAATTATAAATTTCTATAAGTCTAATCTATGATAAAGTATATTCTCACACTTGTATGGGCACTCACCATAACGAGTGCCTATGCTCAAACAAGCGACATTATGAAAAAAAATATATTAACCCAACGCCAACTTTCTTTGGCGGAATGTGCCAGCCTTGAAGCACAAGGCGACATGGTCAGGCTTGATGCAGCTTTGAGCAAAGCTCTTGATAATGGAGTTTCTGTAAACGAACTGAAGGAGGCTTTCTCACAACTCTATGCCTACACAGGCTTCCCCCGTTCGCTCAATGCACTTAATCGGTTGAAAAATGTGCTTGATGACCGCAAGCATAAAGGTATATGTGACAATGAGGGAAAGCCGTGGACGAAACCTGCACTGTGGAATGATGCTTCTGAAGCTTTGAAAAGAGGCACAGAAGTACAGTCACGTCTTGTGGGTGGACGGGAATACAAGTATGATTTCTGTCCTCAAGAAGACTATTACCTGAAGAGCCATCTGTTTGGTGACATCTTCGCAGGCGACCAACTATCTGAAGCCGACCGCGAGATTGTGACCGTAGCTGCCCTTTCGGGCATGAAGGGCGTGGATGCACAGCTTGCATCCCATAAACGGGGTGCTGTGGCTATGGGCAATACAGCTGAGCAAGTTGAGCAGTTGTGCAACTATCTTTCAGAGAATGGTCTTTCCCAATCTGACAATGCCGCAGATGCTTGCCATGGCGACTGGCCTAAGGGCAGTCCTAACACCCATTTTGCCCAATATTTCACGGGCAACAGTCATCTTGCACCGATCAAGCCCAAGAATCTCTCTGTCGGAGAGCAGTCCGTGCAGAGCTACAGCAATGTGACCTTCGAACCAGGATGTCGCAACAATTGGCACATCCACCGCGGCGCACACCAAATCCTCATCTGCGTCAGCGGCAAGGGTTGGTATCAGGAATGGGGCAAACCTGCCATTCCGTTGCAACCAGGTGATATAATAGATATACCAGAGGGAGTAAAGCACTGGCATGGAGCGCATCGTGACTCCTGGTTTCAGCATATTGCGACACATGTGAAGACATCGGACAAGGGCAGTAACGAATGGCTAGAAGAAGTGAGTGACGAAGAGTATCATAACATACATCAGTAAAGAAAATCTCAGCCGTGTCTTCCTTGTATATCCTTATCACTCAGTGGTATATATCAAGGCGATACGGCTGAGTTTCGGGTGTAGGTTTGCATCACTTCCTTCAAGAATGCCAACCTGTCGAGATGCGTTATCAGATTGTCCTTCTCCACGGTGCAAAGCTAGTTTGCTATAGTAGTTTGGGATTTTGCGCTAATTATCATAAACCATTTAGGTTCATTTATAATTCCTTCAGATACCAGTCTTTGATGTATCCGGAATAATGCTTGGCAAACTCCTCGGCTTGTCCGGGAGCGCAGGTCTTCACTTTCCTGGCTGGAATACCCGCCCAAATCTCATGTGCAGGAACCTTGGTGCCATGGGTAACTACAGCACCTGCAGCAATGATGGCCCCTTCGCCAATATCAGCCTTGTCTAACACGGTGGCATTCATTCCGATGAGTGCCCCTTTTCTAACTGTCGCTCCATGAACGATGGCCCCATGTCCCACAGATACATCATCCTCCAGGATGCAAGGCATCGTACCGGTTTGATGGATGCAGGCGCAATCCTGTACATTCACTCTGTTTCCACATCTGATGGCATCCACGTCAGAGCGCAATACCGCACTATACCAGATGCTGCAGTCATCACCAAGAATGCAGTCGCCGGTCAGCACTGCGTTCTCAGCGATAAAACAATTCTTTCCCCATCGGGGAGTTTTTCCTTCTACAGTCTTTATAATAGCCATATTAAATATGTATATGTTTTACAATTCGGGTGCAAAGGTAACAAAAAATACTGGAATCATATGCAGGTTTTGCATAAAAAATAGGCATGTGTCTGCATCGAACGGACGTATGCCTATTTTGTAGAATAACTGCTATTCAGCGAAAGAGATGTGGAAACAGTACGTTTGCCATTTATTTGCTACCCTTACTACGATTGCAAGTACGGCAAAGCATTTGGCAATTGCTGATGTAGGTTCTTCCACCTTCTCGCCAAGGCTTGATGTGGTCGCCCTCCATTAATTCAAAGTCAAACTCTTTGCCACAGATGGCGCATTTATGGTTCTGTTTTTCCCATATTGCTTTCTTTACCTTATCCTTGAAAGTACGAAAGTCTAGATAACGCTCATCGCCAGTTAACACATAAGGAATAATTCCATTCGGCGCGAATCGGCCTGACCTCCTCAGACTGCGGAAATGTACTCCTTGCTCACACCAGTGGTGTGATACAAACCAGAATAAGTAATATGATACTTACTCATTACTTCAACCAAAATTTTGCCAAATTGACTCATGTCAACGTGATAATTTGATTTGATCATAATTAAAAAAACTTAAAAAATTGATGTATTTAAACTGTCAGTTCCCACTACGGGAACCGCCATTTCTATCCTTTTTTGTAACTTTGCGATATGAAACATGTAACAATCTTCCAGAACATGACCAGCAAGACTCCTTTACCAGGAGACCTAGAAAAGCTGGTCGAATTTATGAAAACCGATGAGAAACTCAAGTTCCTCACCCAGTCTTACCGTCTTACAGGCAAGAAAACCTACAAGGCAGATGCACCCCTCTTTGCCCCAGCCTGCTACCTCGAAGGAGGCAAGGGTCAGGACAACATCCGGGAACTCACCCACCTATCTCTCGTAGATTTCGATGAGCTCTTCACCGAGGTGCCTCCCGATATCACGGCTCTCAACGCCCTGAAGCAGAAACTCTGCGACGATCCGCATACCCTGCTCTGCTACATCACGATGAGCGGCAACGGTATCCGAGTCATCTATCCCTATGAGGGAGATGACTACCCCGCTGCCTTCGCCAAGGGCAATGACTACTATCAGCAGCTCATTGGTAAAAAAGCTGACTTCCAGTGCAAGAACGTCAACCGGCTCAGCGGACTCGCCTACGATCCCGAAGCATACTACAAATCCTGTGCCAAACCCTTCACCGCCGAGGAAATTTCACAATTCCATACCGAGGCAACGAAGAAGAATCAGCAGCTGAAGAAACAGGACCGCATCAACACCTACTACGAGCAAATCATCCAACCGAAACTCGCAGCCGACAAGATTATTTACGAGCCAGGCAAGCACAACAACTATGTGATGCGGGTGGGTTATATGCTCGCCAAGAAGCGCTATGCCCATGCCGATGTACTGAAGTGGGCTCTCCAGAAATTTCCCGAGTATAATGATGTGGAGCAGGTCATTAAGTCGTGCTACGACAACACTCCAGGCGCCTCCAGAAAGGCATCAGGAGGAGGCGGTGGCAGCGGTGGAAATGGCGGCAGTGACAACCGCTTCGCATCGGTCGAGGGAATCAGGAATTTTCTCGATGGGCATATCCGTCTCCGATACAATCTCATCACCCAGCGATACGAGTTCCTGGAAATCCCAGAAGGCGCCTCTCTGTCTTCCGATAAGCCGCCACGATGGCAGATACTCCTCGACCGCCACGTCAACTCGCTCTGGACCAAGATGTCGCTCACGGTGAAGGTAAACAAGTTGGATATGCGCAATATCATTGAGAGCGATTATACGCCCGTATTCAATCCCTTTGAGGATTATTTCGCCCATCTCCCGCCCTGGAAGGAGGGCGACAAGGACTACATCGCCGAACTCGCTGCCACCGTGAAAGTGAAGGATACCGACAGCTCTGTGCTGAGCTTCGAGGAATGCCTGAGAAAGTGGCTCGTGGCAATGATTGCCGGTTGGCTGGATCCAGAGGCGGTCAACAATGTCATCCTGGTCTATATCGGAAGACAGGGCGCCAACAAGACCACCTGGTTCAACCATCTCCTTCCGCCGGAGCTGAAGCAGTACTTCTACACGAAGACCAATGCCAAGCGAATGACGAAGGATGACCTCATCGCCCTCTCGCAGTATGCCCTCATCTGCTGCGAGGAGCTGGATACGATGTCAGCCTCGGAGATGAACCAGCTGAAGGCAGCGGTGACGATGCAGTATATCAACGAGCGAGCTGCCTATGCCCACTATGCCGAGCAGCGCAAGCACATCAACAGTTTCTGCGGTACGGGCAACAATCCCGAGTTTCTGAACGATCCTACGGGAACCCGCCGTTGGCTGCCTTTCGAGGTAGAGAGCATCGTCTCCCCTCGCCTGCATCCCTTCAATCATCCCGGCATCTATGCCCAGGCTTATGCCCTCTACAAGAGCGGCTACCGCTACTGGTTTACGGATGAAGAGATAGAGCGACAAAACCGGCACAACAGCAAATTCGAGACGCCACGCCTCGAACAGGAACTGGTGGATCTCTACTTCCGGAAGCCTTCGGAGGGAGAGACAGGGGAGTTTGTGTCCGTAGCCCGGGCGATGCAGATCATCGGCTGCAACATCACCCAGAAGCTGAGCAGCCAAAAAACTGGCAGGGCATTCAGCGACCTGGGATTCAAGAGGTTTCGCAATACAAGATGCCGTGGTTTCATCGCCATCGTCCGTACGGCAGAAGAGATCAGAAACTATCAGATTTCCCTGGGAATCGATGCCAGTAGCAACCTTCCGTTCTGATGCCGTTTATGACACTATGACACTTATGACACTTGTTTTCTAAAACTTTCCTCACGCGGGCGGGCAGGAAAAATTTTCCAGAAAGACCTCCCGCCCGCCTACGTGAGAGAGATTTCAAGAAAAGCCTGTCATAAGTGTCATAAGTGTCATACCGGAGCAAAAAATCTCCAGTATCCTAAGTATGTCACTCAGGCATCCTAAGCAAGTCACTTACGGGTCGTAAGTAAGTCACTTAGGCTTCGTAAACAAGTCACTTTTAAATTTCAATCAATATGGAACAGAAATGTTATTCCAAGCAAGAGTTAGCTCTTGAGTATTTCCCTGACGCCACTCCCGAAGTGGCAAGTGCCCATCTCAGAAGATGGATCAACCGCTGCAAGCCTCTCCACGATGTTCTGGTGAAGAGCGGCTACACCAAATGGTCGAAGGAATTCAGCCCGATACAGGTAGCCCATATCTTCGACTATCTGGGCGAGCCATAGGAAGAAAATCATTCTTCTTGGCTCATCTTCAGAAAAAGACGTGAAAATCAGTGAGAAACCGTGAGTAAACGTGAGAAACCGTGAATGGCGGATTCTGAATGTTGTATCTTTGCATTGTGATTCAGAAAGAACCACGGGCAATGCGCAGCGCCGATTAACTTTAATAATTTAACCATTTAAACGTTATGATCAGAATTGTCTTATATCAGAACACGAACCAGAAGATTGCCGAAGCTTGCGGCAAATGGTTTCCACGAGTAGTATCCGATGAGACCATCGGACTCGAAGAGCTCGCCGCTCACATGGCTAGCCACAACACCCCTTACAGCAAGGGTGCCATCCTCGGTATGCTGACTGATGCAGCAGCCTGCACCAAGGAGTTGCTCCTTTTGGGCAAGAACGTGAAGTTTGCCGACATAGCCATTTTCTCCCTCGGACTGAAGGTGAAGGGCGGTGCACCTACCAAGGAGAACTACAACGTGGCGAAGTACATCTTGGGATTGAAGTTGAGAGCCAGAGCCACTGGCGAGCTCAAGACCGAGAATCTTGACACCACGATCAAGCTCATCAATCTGGCAGCTCCTGCAACGGCGAATCCAGGGAATCCTGTGAATCCAGGGAATCCGGATGATACCGGCAAGGATAATCCATCAGGTGGTGGCAGCCAGACTACCGGAGGTGGCGGCAGCCAGACTGAAGGCGGCGGTGGCAACACCGATAACACCCAGCAGGGCGGCGGTGGAACCACGGATAGCGGAACTACAGATGGGGGCGGCGACGACAACGTAAGTCTGTAGCCGAGAATAGTAAAATCTGAAAGAAGGGAGCCGTATGGCGTCAGGGGCATTCCGAGAGCATCAAGTGGCAAGAATCATCTGCAACAATCATCAAAAGCAAGCTCTGAACGGGTGTCTGGGTGATAGGGCTTCCTTCTTAGGATATCTCCCTAGTTATGAACATTTCAGTTGAATCAAGTTTTAGTAAATCAAGTTTTAGTAAATCATCAGACCATGAGAAAAGAAACCATCAAGAAGATCATCAATCTTATCATCACAGTACTTACAGCCATTGCTTCTGCCGTCTGCGTGCAGAGCTGCAAGGGATAGGAATGAATCCATCATCAGTAATCTGTATTCAGTGTTCTGTAATCAGTATTCTGTAATCATTAACAAGAGTTGCCTATGAACAAGAACAGAAAGATCAATTTAATCGTCATCCACTGCAGTGCCACTCGAGTCACCCAGGACTTCACGGTAGGCGAATTGGAGGCGTGTCATTTAGCCCGTGGTTTCCGTGACATCGGTTATCACTATTACATCACGAAGGACGGAGTGATTTATCCGTGCCGTCCGGAGTCGGAGCCTGGAGCTCATGCCCGTCATTACAACGCCCACAGCATCGGCATCTGTTACGAGGGTGGCCTGGATGCCAATGGTCGTCCTGCCGACACCCGCACGTCAGCGCAGAAGGCTGCGATGAGAGAACTTCTGAAGAGTCTCTGTACCGACTATCCTGAAGCCGAGATCCTAGGCCACAGAGATCTCCCCGGTGTCCACAAGGAGTGTCCATGTTTCGATGTCAAGAAGTGGCTTTCCAACATCCATTTCCACATCTAATTTTCCGTTCTCATCTCTCTTTCCTCCCCCAATCTTATGTTCCCGCACATAAGGTTGGGGCTTTGTCGTAAAGGTTGGGGCTTTGTTGATAATATCACTCAAATAAATGTTATGTTTGGTTCGATTTTAACGTTTTTTCCGCAGGCTGCCCCGATTTTCGTGCAGATTCCGCACAAAAAAGCCCCCGATGCATCACGCACCAGAGGCTTAAGAGTTCATTTAATTACTTTATGAAAACACAACCATCAAAAGACGGCTGCTTGTAAATCCGCTTTAATATTGCTCATGCAAGCGTTGAGTCGCTGGTATGTCTTCTCTCCAGCTTTTTTGACACCGCTGCTATATTGCCGCATAAGCGATGGGTTGATGCCCGCTCTCTTTGCGATGTCCGAGACATTGAGGAACGAGAAGTAATTGAAGAACGACTGAAGGTCGTACTTATATTCAAACTCCACCTCAGGAAACGTCTTGCCGTTCTCCTCAGCATCCTGCCTAGCTTCCTCGTAGCACTCCATCAAGTCAGCTTTTGCAGCTGCCACAGAGTCACCAATGGCACTCAGACCAACATCTCCGATGCCCTGCTCTGTATAACACCAAAACTTGCCATCAGATGCCTGCTCCACTATAATCTGTACCTTCATATTAATATAATATTTTTATTGTTATCTTATAAAAAAGAGTCCATATCCCTCATAAAATACAAAAGGATTTGAAGGTGGAAGGTTGGGGCTAAACCCCAACCAAGTCTCTCAAGATTTTATTGGCAAGTCCCGTAGGAACCTCTCCACTATGTCTTGGTACGAACTGCGACACACCCGTTTTAGGATTAGTCCACTTGTCGTGATTTCCACCATGTCGAGACAGGACGCATCCCGCATCTCTCAATCTCATAATCAAATCTTTTGTTTTCATAAAATCAATGAACTCTTTGTCATTTTGACAATGCAAAGGTAGCAAAAAAGCAACAAGCTACCAAATGTTTAGGTAGCTTTTTTGCTACATTAACTAAACTTTAACATTTGGGTATGAAAAAAGCCCCCGTGAATTGTATTTAAAGTTTAATCTTTATTAAATTATATGCCATTTTGCACCATTTTACACCATTATGAAGTATATTTGCAATCAGAACGTATAACTTTGTAATTATCCATAATAGTTCTCCTTTTTAAATTCTTTGATTGCAATCTGCCGCCAAAGTTACCTTTTTTCTCGAAACCACCAAGAAAATCACAAGAAATCTGCAAGTTATCAGCAAATTATCCAATATCAGTAATCTATAACCCCATAATAGTAAGCCGTAGCAAGCTATCCCCAGGCGGTCCCAGCCCGCAAAATATGGCGAAGACCTCTGATGGTCCGCCAACCTTAAAGCGCAGCGGTTCTGAGCACCGGAGGGCGGTTACATCCTCTCTCTTCGGGCAAGAGAGAGGCTTGGTGAGAGATGTGGAGCCTTCTTTAATGGTAAAGAAGGACGGGATGATTTTAGAAACCCCTTCCTTAACGGTAAGGAAGCCGTGTAGGTTTTCAAAAAAAGCTTCTGATTCCATTTAAAGATAATCTTTATTAAAAGATTCTCCCTTCTGCACGATTCTCCTCCATAATGCCGCATATTTGCACTCAGAAAGTAAAACGTTAATAATGATAAGCTTTATGACACAGACATCAGAAACCATCCGAAAGGATAACCGACAGAAAGCCCAGCTGGAAGAGGACGAAGTAATTGCAAGAGCAAAAGCAGCATTCAAAGAAATTAGGGCAATTATATCCCCAAAAAGAGGTTTCATTACCAAATGTTAATATATTTAGGATATACTCCCGTGCGCTCCTTATATTCCTCACAAAGGCTCTTAGTAATTTCTGCTACACGAGCCTTTTTACGTTCTTTTGCCGCCATAAATCTTTTCATAGCAGCTTCACGTTTTTCCCAAAAATCCTTATCCAATGTATCCATAATAGTTTTCCATTAAAATCTTTAATTGAATTCTGCCGCCAAAATTATGCTTTTTTCTCTAAACCACCAAGAAAAAAACAAAAATTCTGCAAGTTATCAGCGAAATACCCGAAATCTGCGAAATCCCAAACCGAGCAGGTCAAAATCTGCGTCATCTGCGAAATCTGCGTGACCTTTATCTCAAGACCGAATAGGTCGAAAATCTTGATTAATTTCTATATTTTCAAATCTCATCTTTTTGATATTAGATTGCAATGTTGCTTGGTCCACAAATCTTTAAAACTCTGGTTCTTGTCAAACTTCTGATAATACAAATGGCGCATAGTATTAATACGTTTTTCAATTTGAAGTTAACTTCTTCAAATCATAATACATGAGGCGCGTATGCAACGACTTGGTCATGTCATAACCAAAATTCTCAGCTTCTTGCTGTTCCGTCGAAAACAAAAACAAGAATTCATTCTTTTGATAAAAATCCAATGGAACCATACAGTTATAGGCATCAACTATCAAAAAACGACATCCTGTTTTATTATCTTCATCGACAAACCAAGATTTTATGAAATCCAATAATTCTGACCCTATACCTTGATGACGAAAGTCAACATTAATTCCAAGCCTTCCTATAAGTACAGCAGGATACCTACGCATTCGTTTCTCTCTAGGAATATCATGAGACAGTTTACGACCACGACTATTAGGTATGACATCTACTCTAATACTATCATTAGACAAAGTAAACATACAAACAATGGTTTTAGGATCATCATCCAGCACAAAGCAATAAGTTTTACCAAGCAATTCTGCTTTATAACGCATTGCATCGTGTAGAAAGAAATCATCCAAATCCTCATCTCCACAAGTAAAAGGATGGCAAGTTGAAAGAATCTCGTCATCCATCTTTTTAAGTTTACACTTATCTAATAAAAATCCCATGATTACATTCCTGCTTTTTTTAATATAGCACGAGCTATAGCTATTTTCTCAGAAAAATCAACACGCTCTTTACTTTTCATTACCTCATCAGCATTATTGATAAAGCGCATAGCTTCATCACCATGAAGAGTTGGAATAACCTTTATATCTATTGCCATAATCTTATCTCCTATTATTTAGTTTATTAACTTGCCACAAAAGTACACTTTTTCTTCGAAACTACCAAGAAAAAAACAAAAATTCTGCAAGTTATCAGCGAAATACCCGAAATCTGCGAAATACCCAACCGAGCAGGTCAAGATTTACGTCATCTGCGTGACCTTAATACCCATCCCTCAAAGGTCGAAAAGCCTTAATCTATATTAAAAGATTCCCCCTCCTGCACCATTCTCCTCTAGATCAGAGAGGTCAGACGACTAAGGAAAGAGCGCAACCATTCATAATGGCTAAATAAAAAGTCTCTCTCTTTGAGCAAGAAAGAGTATATAGAATTTAATGGAATCAAGAAAGAATGTTGGGTGGGTGAAAGACTGAATCGGTGGATAGAGAATATCTAGGATACTTACTAGTACATCTTAACACCCATTAACCAACTTTAGCTTTCGTGATTCCGGGTGCAAAGGTAAAAGAATACTTACGATTCAAAAAAAATTCTTCAATGCATATCGAATCGCACGATTGATAACATAAGAAGACTGTTTGCAATGCATCACTGCAATAACAACCACTTCATATCTATCAATCAAATAAAAAACCATATTAGGACCAATATTGAGATGCCTAACCTTAATGCCATCTGAAGAAAACTTTTTGTCCCAAATTCCTATATCAGGATTTTTCCTCAGCTCATTAACCTTATCAAGAATTCTTCGAAGAGATTTCTTTGCAGTTATCTCTCCAAAGTTATCAACAACATATTGCATATCTGCTCGTAGTTGTTCTGAAGCAAAAGGTAACCATCTCAGTTCCATCCCATAGTCTCCATGACAGATTTTTCTACTTGTTCTTGGGTCAAGCAACGACCAGCACGATGTTCTTTAACAGCATACTCCGCCAACTCTTTCATGAGTTCTGGTGACAGCTGATTTATCAAATCATCATTTCCATCTTCCTCATCATAAAGAGACATCTGTATCAATTCGGCAAGATTACTTCTATCTTCCCGACTCCAATTCTTGATTTCATTCCAATATGGAAGAACCATATTTGCTGTATTACCAGTTGTATACATAATTCTAGCCTCCTATTTATTCTAGTTCAACATTCTGCCGCCAAAGTTACGCTTTTTTCTCTAAACCACCAAGAAATTAACAAGAAATCTGCAAGTTACCAGCAAATTACCTTCAAATAGCTTTTCTATTATTCTGTTATAGCAAGCCGTAGCAAGCTATCACCAGGCGGTCCCAGCCCGCACAACTTGGCGAAGACCTTTGATGGTCCGCCAACCTTATAGCGTAGCGGTTCCGAGCACCGGAGGGTGGTTACATCCTCTTGTTCCTGAGGAAAGAGAGGCTTGGTGAGAAAGGTGGAGCCTTTCTTAAGGGTAAGGAAGGACGGGTAGGTTTTCGAAAGAAGATTTCTTAAAGAACCCTTTAAGCCCTAGCAGCCTCACTCCCATCCTTCCCATACTCCCCATCTTTCGCTTCAAAGATGACGCTAGGTTCATATACCTCTACCGTATGCCATGCCCCTTTAGGCACCTGGCAGGCATACACCCCATTCTTCGGATTAAGATGGATTCTCTCAATCTCTTGATAAGAAACCTTTCTTACGTAACCATCTATATTTCCATACACCCTCTGAACCGCCTTTATTTAAAGGCGATTCAAGAGATGTTAAAAATAAAAAATGATAGGATTTAACATTTATTTTTGCATAAAGCAAGGCAAAAGTGCCACTTTTTCTGCTGTACAAACAGGCTTGGCAGTAAGACGACTAACTAGCTCCTTGATGTAACACCCAGGAGATAGCTTGTTCATATTACAGCTTTCTATGACAGAAAACATGAAGGCATAGTCAAGCGCAGAATCTTCACTGCCGATGTTCAGACAGTTCTTAAGATTCAGCTTGATGTGTCTCATCATTAATACCAGCCAACATCAATACCGAGATAGGATAATATATCATCGGCTTATTAAAGATTGGAATCAGCTGCTTGCTGATGCCTTTTGTGATAGGATACAGACGTGTACCGCTACCACCAGCTAATACGATTCCTTTCATATAATTATTATTTATTATTTTAATCCTTGTCTGTCATTATCCTCAAACCAGTCAGCCAGCGCTTCCTCAAAGTTCCACTTAAACTGATAACCGCAGTTCTTCAACTTCTCACCACAGATATTAGTAGAAATCTGGAGTTTCTTTACTCTCGCAGGACAGATACCCATTGGCGAACCAAGTAGCATGGCAGCCCTAGCCATAGGCATGATAACCCAGTTAGGAATATCAGGCGCAAACTGAGTCAAGCCTGTAACCTTCTTCATAGCCTCAACGCTATGCTGAATTGTATAAGCTGGTTCAAAGCAACAGTTGTACAGCTCTACACCATGTTCATGATGTTCCAAGCGATACAGCATGAAGCGAACCAATTCCTTTACATAGATGCAAGCCTTGATGGTATCCTTTCTGCCAGGATAAGCAAACTTATGACCACGGATTGCCCAATACAATCTGGTGAAGTTACCATTCTCACCCCTTCCGAATACCACACTAGGGCGAACAATGGTAAGCAGGCGATTTTATGCGCCAAAAATTGAAAAAATAGATTACCTTTGCAATTTGAAAAGCAGAACTGAAATCTTTGTACCGATTGGTTAGCTTAGAACAATATTTCTAATTCGCCTTACATTTTGTTTTTCGTACTCATCGAGTAACTCATAACCTGCATCATTCTGATGCGAATAAAGCTTATCAAAATAATCTATTACAGCAAAGGGAGCACCTGCATCACTCGCCTTTCGTCCATAAGGCGTATCAGCATTATACTCCATTCGCATCAAAAGGCTATCAATACCGACAATTTCTCTAGTTTCAACATTTCGTTCCTGTGCCAAGGCATATTTATAACAGACATTGAAAAGTCCCAAATACTTGACAACTTGATACCTCAACGTATTAAACACGAATTTTGCAGCATACCTTACAGCTTCATCTACACCCATGGAGTTTATATAATAATTCACAGATCCAACAAAACCTTGCTTCAAAAAGACCGAAACAAGATTAGTCATTAGACAATATCGGTCTCGTTGAAATTCAATAAGTTTTAAAAGTTCCCCCTGTTGAGGTAAAATAGATTTTATTTTATCAAATATAACCTCCAAACCACTTTTCTTAATATATTTTGATCCATTATAAGATGAAATAAAACTACGCATTTCCTCCTTTTCTTGTTCTGTCATTCTTTTTACTGACTGAAACAAATAGTACTTGTCCTTTGGAGCAATCGTCTTATATACATCCAATATTTGAATTGGTAATTCTCCGCTATTTGCCATGTCAGCAATCCATTTCTTTTCAGAGATTTCTCGTTCTGTTAGATAGCAATTATCTATAAAAGGAATATCAACTGATGTCTTTGGAGTATTACGGTCAAAGAACTTATGTCCTAGCTCATCTGCCGCTTCATTTTTTATGGTTAAGAATTCTTTATCAAAAACAAACACACGCCCCATATAATGGTGAATAAACCTTCCAGCCCGCCCTTCAATATTTTTGGCATCGAAAGGTTTCAGTTCTTTCCTACCTTTTTTATGAGATAAAACAACCATGTTTTTTGCAGTTGTATTCACCCCTTCTGTAATTGTTGTTGTTGAGATTAAGACTTTAAGGACACCATTGTTGAACAAATCTATTATTTCGTTTTGAATATATTTTGGCACAAGCCCATGATGCACCCCTATGCCTTTTTTCAATGCCATGGTTACAATCCATTGCGCCCCCTTCTTATTTTTAAACAAGTCTTCTAAATGTTGCAAGAACATACCCATGTTTTCAGACTCAACATCAGGTAGTAAATCATCTGCTAAAAGTTCCCTTGCATAATTCTCTACTTGAGCTTTTGTTGCTGTATAAACTATAACATTTTCATTATTATTAACCAAAGAGCACACTAATTCCTTAAAACGTTCTTTTTTGCTTACTGAGGTAAAATTTATTACAGTTTGGGTATCTGGTAATTTTATTTTCTTCGACGATTTCAACTCTACCTCTTGTTTTCCAACGATTTCTAATGTCCCATAATCAACAAAAGACATACCACCCCAATGAAGAAACCTTTCTATGGAAGACTCTGGATTATTCTCGTCAATTTTAATATATGGGCCAGTTAATAAGCAATCTCTACTGCACTCCATACCAATTTGAGTCGCAATTCGATAAGCAACATCCCTTTCATTTTCTCTTTGTTCATCATCTACCAAATACTCATTATCAATTTTATAAACTTCGTCAACGAAAAAGAAATCGAACTTTAGTTCTTGATGCTTATCCATAAAAGACAAGAATCGTTCTGGAGTATAAATAAACAAGTTATGATGTTCCTGAAGTTCAGTATCACTCAGGGTATGTACTTTATATCCCTGTTTAACCCATTGATAAGAAGTACTATTATATATCTTCAAGAGATTTTCAGAAAGCAACGCTATTGTTGGAAATATAAAGCAAACATTATCATATTGCATCTTTCGCAGAATTTCATAAATCAAGAAAGTCTTACCAAACGATGTTGATGCAGACAAGAAGTAACGATTACTTTTGCCATTTTCAAATCTATTTAAGACATTCATTTGATACTTATGCAATTGCACATCATCCGCAACACATAATGAAGCCTCTCCAATAAGTACCGGCAAATCCTTGATATGGAAATCCACTTCAGACTGTTCTAAGTCATGCTGAAATTTACTCAACATAACATAGTATTGAGGAACTCCAGCTTCATTTGCTATATATCTAAGGAAATGCAAATCGGAACTTGATAACTCATTGCCTTTTATCGAGTCAAAGTACACACAGACTTTTTGCACCAAATCTGCATCTACATTTTCTCCTCGCCTCTTTGCATATATTAGCTTAATTATATTACTTGCTGATTTGATAATATCCATTTTCTTACTTGATCTTTAATATCTTTTGCTACGCTCACAGGTAGCAAGATGAAAAACAACGAATATTCTAAAGAAAAATTTATGTTTAACTGAGTGAATCTATTATTTGTATAGTCAACTACACTCTTTATAATTTCATCATAAGACTTGCCTTCATCATTAAAAACCACGAGCATCGGATACACAAAAGACATTCCATTATTACGTGCTACCTCTGCCAAGTTAACTGTAGGGTTATTCCTAAAGGCATCTAGTATTGGAGAAATTGACACTTTAGAATTTACAAATGTCTCAAAATCCTCCATTGCGATAAAATTTTTATTTAAGTAATCATCAGAAAGACTAATGTTTATTTTTTCTAGAATTTGATTTACACCAGTCCTAAAAGACTTATGAAATTTCACTTCTCCAAACCAGAGTTCTATACTTCCATCTGATTTTAGCAACATTTGATAAGTATCAAATCCTTTTGTTTCTGAACTTTCTAAAGGATTATAAAAATGTCCTCTTGATATAAAAGTTTCTGCACCATAGAAATGTTGCAGCATAAGAAAAAGTAAGACTTCGCCATAAAATCCATACTTAAGTTGTTGTTCCTCTGTTGCAGCACGATCAAACTTCATTCTACTAATTAAAGCTCTTTTTTGAAGGGTATCTAGCTTAGTTAAATCAATAGAACTCTCATCGAAAGAATATTCAATAATACCATAATAAATAATCTTAGACAAGTCGCCATCAGAAGTCAACACTTGATAACATTTGTCTGACAATGTTGAAACTGTAATCTTAGGAATTGAACTTCCTGCATTGGGCAATGAATATTTTAATCCTATACAATGCTCCATTAAACTTTTTAGTGAATCTCTCATCTTTAGATTTGATTAATTATAAACATAAGTTTTTCTTGTAAAGCAAAATAAATCAAGTCATACTCTTCATCACTTCAAGTGATTTTCTTCTTTCCACCACCAGCACCTCAGTAAGCATCCAACCCCTATGACAATACAACTCCATCCCCAGTGTTTACTGGGGATACAGGGTATTTTAAGGAATTGGACTTTTCTGATTTTTAAACAGGTTTAACTAAAAGTGCCTCTGTCATCAAGGCATAATCCCTTCTTCCAGCTACAATCATGTCAAAGAATCCCCTGAAGAAATCCAGTGGAGCCACAGCCATTAGCTTGCAGGTTTCAACGAAAGTAAGGAAGGTCGCTGTAACTCTGGCACCCTGCTCACAGCTAAATCCACCGAAGTTCTTTCGGAGATTTGTAAATGGGCGGACTGCGCGTTCACAACAGTTGTTGTCTATCAAGACGCTGCCTATCTTCGTATATGCCATCAGCTCCTTGCCTGTGTTTACCGACTTGTCACCAGTTTGCTTCTCATTGTTCTTGCCATGCATCTTACGGCGGCGGGCTTGCAGTTCTCCAGTAAGCTTGTCAACCTGAGCCGGCAATCTTACGATCTGCCTCTGCCTGTAGTTCCTTCTGCTTATTACCCAAGGCAATATTGGCATCCAGAAGTGTCTGGACAGTCTGAACCAATTCCTTTATCTGATCTAGGTATTGCTTACGTTCCATATCCGAGCTTGGATGGTGTTGAAACAGCACTGGTTGAGTCTAGCGCACCTGCAACTACACACTCCACAACATTTGGAGCCTGGAACTTCTTCTTGTACCACTTTTCAAATACATGATAAGGAACTCCATTGGATTCGAAAAATTGATTTACCGAAATGCCTGCTGGTACCGCCTCCGCTTTATAGCGTTGCCACAGACTCTCAAGATTTTTACTACTTATTGCCATACTTATAACATTTAATGTTTAACATGGCACAAAGGTAGCACTTATTGTTCAAACCGCCAAAATAGGGGTTGGATGCTTACGCATTAACACTACATATACCTAAAATTATGCGCAATTGTAACAATACAAGCAATCAATACTACCAAAATATTAATTATTGACAGCAAATTAAAATAATTAAATCCCTTTCGATAAGGAGAACATTTACTTTGCGTTATGGAAAAGAATCTATTGATTGCTTTGGAAGCATCGTATGGAATCTGATCAAAAAACTTTCTTCTATTTTCCCCCCATTCCAAAGTATCTCCAAGCTGCCTAACAGCTTCCAAGCTATCTGCAAATAATTTATAAAGATTCTCTTTCTCTTGTTTTTTTAGACGTACACTAATTGCATCATTTAAAAACAATAAGCCAACTATAATATACCAAACAAAGGGCCACTCTTGTTTTATATTCACAAAACAATACAGAATATACGATATAAGACTAAAGATAATCAATAAATTATATATAATATATACTTTCATATGCAGTAAAGACGAATGATATGAATCTAAAACAGACATAAGATCATTAGTCTTCTTTTTCAAATCCAGATAGTTATCTTTTTTTTTCATCTTTTATCATATTTAATAAGTCCGCCCTCAAATGCATATGGAACTCTATTTTCTTTCTTTCACCAAAAGTCAGTTTCATAGGTCTTTTGCAAAATGGTGAGATGATTGAACAATATGGATAGACTAATCTCGGAAGAGTAGAGTGCTCTCCAAAAAGTTCTTTGGAATATTCTTCTTCCTCTTCATAATATCTCATGACCTCATCTTTATTTTCAAACCAGATATCAGCTTTATTCACTACAGTAACTATCCAACCTATATTATTAGAAAGATGTATTGTTGAACGCCATTCTTTTGCTTGTTCCAGCTCACGCTTAATATTATCTTTTTGATATTGAGTATCAATTACCGCCATATCATTTTCAGAACCAGCCGCAACCTTAAACATTTTCAGATTTTGTCCTTCTGGAACCTCATGATATCCATAACTCACAACATATATAATGCCATATGATTTATACTTAGCTATCTTTCCTAGAGCCTTTTCTCTATTTTTCTTAAAGCCTGCATGTCCAGGCAAATCATACAACCTTATTTTATGTCCATCCTCCAACACCAATGTTAGTTCTTGATACAATACAGTCCTAGGAGCATCGGTTTGTGCTATTGGTTTCTCTAACAAAGAGCGACAGAACTCACTTTTACCCACACCACTAGCTCCATATATTAAAACAGGATAAGGCTTACTAAATAAGAAACAGCACCAATACTTTATCTTTGAGTATACTTTAACGATATTCAACCCCGCCTTTAAAATACCAAAGACTTCTTTAAAAGCAACATAATCAAGCATACCTATATATATTTATATATCCGCAGTAGAACCACCTATATCAGATGGCAGTTTATTCAATATATCATCAAATGCATCCATATCAACTTTCATTGTTAATAATTATACAGAAACTCCATTTCAATTCACCGAATACATATAATACTGCGCCATCTGGTAATCGAAGATGGTTACATTACCGGCACTTACCGTAACAGAGAAATAGGTGGAGGTATGATAATCGAAGCCATTGATGGTATTGCCAGACATCATCATGTTTACATAAGAGGCAGTAGAGTAATCAAAGAGGTTAGGGAGATAACCAGAAAGATAATTACTCCTCTGATAATCGTATACTGATAAGAAATTGCCAGTATGCGAAACACTCATCGGATGATAACCACCATTGGCAAATTCAAACACACTTGAAGCCACTCTGTTTGTCACCATTACATAAGAAGCTACGGCAACAGCTCTTCTTACATCAGCTATCATCTCTTTCCCCTCCCATATCATTAGAATGTACGTCATCCGTTTGAGGCGCAAGAGGAGGAACTGGTGATGGTGGTCTCACCCCATGCCCCTTTTGTTGCGCCATCATAATTTGACACTGAGTGGTTATAGTCTCAGTAGTCTGTTTTGCCTCATCCAATAACTTATGAATGCCTTTTGCCTCAGTTTCAGCCTTATTGAGCATTTCATCGGTCTTGAAGATAGAATATAACGAGAACACCAAGAAAATGATCATTAGGCAGCTCGCAGCAAACATAAGTACATTAAAATCCGCCTGTAGCTTATTGTATTCCAAATGCAAAAGAGCCTCTTGACGCTCTTGATGCTTATCAAGCAAAGCTTGAAGCTGGTCAATATTCTCAGAACTCTTACTCTTCACATTCTTACTGCCGTTTAAGACCTGCTCAAACACCCAAGCATCCTTCCGTTGCAAAGCCACAATATCATTTTGCGCCTGCTTATAACAATAGGAAAGATAAGCAAATGTTGCACAAGACACAAGAATCACAAGAATGACGCAAGCCACGAACCTATGCCTACCGCTAATCGTGAAGACTGATTTTGTTTGATTACTCTTTTCCATACAACTCCCTTATTATATTCTTTAGCATTTTGAAAAATTCTCATTAGCACTACGCCCATTCACTGGGCTTACAAGACTATCCTAAGATTCTTTCTGCGATAAACTTGGCTGGGAAAAGCAAGCCAACCATGAGGTAACCACTTGACAATCCCAGTTCTATCACCATCCGTTGCCACCATGCCTTACAGCAAGGCAATACCCAGCCTACCCCCCACCTTCCCCAGGCGGTCCCATCCGCACAACCTGGCGAGGGCTTGATGCCCCGCCAACCTTAGAGCGAAGCGGTTCCGAGCACCGGAGGGCGGTTACATCCTCTCTCTTTGGGCAAGAGAGAGGCTTAGTAAGACTTTATGGAGTTCTCCTTGGAAGGAGAAAACTAGGTGGTTCGAAGTATTTCACTCCCATCACTCCCATACGCTCCATCTTTCGCTTCAAAGATGACGCTAGGTTCATATACCTCAACCTTATGCCATGCCCCTTTAGGCACCTGGCAGGCATACACCCCATTCTTCGGATTAAGATGGATTCTCTCAATCTCTTGATAAGAAACCTTTCTTACGGTATCCCCACCATCCTGAAGATACGATACCACCTCCTCGTATATCACTTCATCCATTCTGCCACAAAGACAGATGACACTCTCTGATGAATTCAGATGACGATGTATCGCCACTTCGGAACCAGGCAGCAAGGCACAGAGTATTCTCTGACTTTGATCCTCAGCATTTGTACGAAGATCATAGTTCTAGCGTAAGCGAGGATTCTCCTTTGCCTTGACAAAAAGAGAATCCAAGAATTCTTTGTTTATTTCTAGCATATTTCCCGTAAGAAACAAAATCTTTAATATCTTCTCAACACAACCTGGAATGCCTCGGCATAGTTGCACCCCCACTGGCTACCTCTTACGGCAGCTAACCCCATGAGATACTCATTGCTTTTTGGATGAGGATACTGACGCATATTTTTCAAATTTAAACAAACAATTTTACTTAATTACATTAGGATATTCCAATATCTGAGTATGCAATAAATCCAAGAACATGAGCCTGGTATAAACCGGAGAAGTTTCCGGAAAATGCTGTTCTGCTCTTTCTAATTCTTCTGTTGCATATAGATACTTGAACTTGTTGCGCTCATAAAAGCTAAGAACTTTTGGCTGATTATACGCATCAACAACCAAGAATCTACATCCAGTTTTGTTATCCTCCTGTACAAACCACGTCTTGATAAAGTTCATCACTTGTTGACCAACTAAGAAATTTCGTCCTTGATATTTCTTATTAACCCCTAGTCTTCCCAATAATACAGCAGGATAAGTACGAAGATGTTTTTGACCTGGTATAGTTCGTTGAACCTTATTAGCAGAAGGCTTTGGAATAAAAGTTGTCTTTACACTATCATTTGATACAGTAAAGAATGCAACGATTTCCGAGAACTCACCTTCATTGTTGACAAAGCAATAAGTCTTACCAAGTCGCTCTTGAGCATACAACAAGGCATTGTGATGAAAGAAGTCTTCCAAGTCTTTATCTCCTTCTGTTTCACCACAACAAAAAGGCAAAGATGCAAGTTCTGCGGTCAAAGGCATGAAGTCGCATCTTTCCATAATATCAAATTGATAATTATTCACCAGCCAATTTAATTAAAGAGGAAGTTTAATCTTTACATTTTTTGAGCGTTCCATCATACGACGGATTGCATCTTGTGCTCCTTCAGGAATCACAGTTGTGGCAGTATTTCTACTACTCTCTGCAATCTCTATAAAGCGCTCTGCAACATCACCAGTCAATACTGGAATTGTTTTAATAGCTATTGCCATAATCTTATCTCCTATTATTTAGTTTATACAACTTGCCGCCAAAATTACGCTTTTTTCTCGAAACCACCAAGAAA
>OGOX01000572.1_pt1 | contig 27942 bp, 16 predicted proteins | sample 1552761 | NCBI WGS metagenome assembly OGOX01 (sample SAMEA2580212, study PRJEB22360) | human gut metagenome | biome: human gut; feature: human-associated habitat; material: faeces | place: Denmark | collected 2008/2010
CAAAGCTCCAACAGATTCTGATGAGAACAAATCAATCGCACCAGAAAATCCCAACTTTTCCAATAATGTTCCCGCTACAGAAGCAGTCTTCAAGGCAGAAGAACCAGTCATAATCACCTTAGGTGAAACAGAAGAGTTCAAACTAAGAAACCAAGGAGAATCTGTGCTAATTTCCTCGTCTCCCGACATCACCCGAATTACCGGGCGACGATAAATCCCAATCTCTTCCTCTTGTGTATAAAGCGGAGTTTCATCCACTTTCAACGAAAAGAAGACTCCCCCTTCATCTGTCGGACGTTCAGGTTCCTCAGAACTGAGTTCATAATTTAACGTATATAAAGTAGAAGCCTTGGCCGACTCTATCTTATCCGTCTGAGTAATTTTTTTTCCAGTCTTTGTTGTAGCACTAAAGACACAAGTCAAATATTCTTTTCCAGAAGGCAGCATATAATATCCTACATACGAATCCTGTTCCTTCTCACTCCAACTATAATCTAAGGCACCATCGGTCGCATCAACCGACACTGTTACTGTACCTGAAGCCAAATACGTCTTCATATCCTCACTAAAATTCACCTTTACCAACGTATTGACAATATTACAATTCACCTTTACAGAAGTCGTCTGTCCGTCAAGCACAGAAAAAGTCTCTATCCCTTCATAAAATTTTTTATCGAACGACGCCGAGACTGAATCGCCGGCAACGACCCGTACCCGATAGTCGGTCCCAGCTGATAAATCTATTTTCTCTGGAACAGAACTCCAGGAAGAATATTTTCTTATCAACTTGTTGCCTTCATAAATACGAACTTTACAATCATTCTTCAAGGCTTCTATTTCTTCATTTCCAAGAGATGCTCTGGACACCACCTCTACGGCCTCCCCCACAGTAACCTGCAAGTTCAACGCTCCCTCTCCTTCACTCAGATAGCGATTTTCCTGGCGGCAGGCACAAAGCGAAGATATGACTCCAATTATTAAGAAAATTCTTTTCATCACCTTCCAAATTTTACTATGCATTACTACTGTCTATGGTCAGAGTAGCTTCCGCCTTCTCCCCATTCACATCTTCTACTGTCAATTTGAACTGATGCACTCCAGGGAATCCACCCAACAAGCCCACAAACTGCGTCACATCAAAAATCACCTTTTGCTGACCGATAACAGCATCTTTTATAGGCAAGCCCAAATTATTTAAGTTTTCTTCAGCCTCACCAGGTTCAGCCAAATCAAAAGGATTCTGAGGAAACATTTCTGCAATTACTCCACTAAATTCCGCATTATCAGAAGTTATTTCCACAAATACATGTGCTGCCCCTTCTGGAGCCAGTAAGTCTACTACCACTTCCTGAGATAAATCCGTGACAGGCTGACTCAAATCAAACCCTTCTCCTACAATGGAAGGAATTCCAAAATCTAAAATTTCATCTTCTTCAGGACGAACCGATCCCTCAATAGTTACCGACGTACAAGTTACATCGAGTTTTAAGCCGGTTACAGAAGCACTTCCTCCTGTACCAGGATCCACAAACACCGCATCAATCAAATTATATGTAACTATCAGCTCTGTGCCTAACGCTACACCTGTATACGATTTGGTTACATTCTCCGCAACTCCATCCACTGTACCAGAAAAAATCACATCAACCGTATTCGTTTCTGTACAATGAAAGAACCCCGAACGAGTTTCATCCTTTCCATATTCCAGTGACTCCGAATCTATTTTAACTGTCACCTTCGCATCATCGCCCAATAAAGGTTTTAGATTATCAGCATAATTGATAGTAACCTTCACATTATGCAGTGTACATGCCACTTCTCCCACATCCGTCAAGTTATCTTGCGTAATTTCAAACACTTTTGATTCTCCTTCAAAATAAGGTGTATCAAAAGCCGCACCTTCCGTAACAGGAGCATGTGCCACAATCTTATATTTCCCTATTTTCAGTGTATACACTTCCGGCATCTCAGCGTACTTCCATGAACTCACAAGTTCTCCCGCTTCAGTATACACTTCCACAATATAATCATTTAATTCTGCCGCTACACGTGATTCTGTAACCAGCGGGTCCGTATTAGGAGTCAACTGCAAAGAAGACAAGTTCAACTGTCCTTCCTGCTTTATTTCATAATCCACCTTTTCACTATGACAAGCTGCTGTCAATAAAACAACTGCGAACAAGCTTAACAAGAAATAAATCTGTTTCTTCATATAAGTTAGGTTTATTTTATTCATAAATTAGTTTTACATCGTCTACTGTCAAAATACTTCCTACGTGGCGTGAATCACCGTAACCAGCGTTCAAAGCCCCTTTACTACCTTGAATATCCTTCGTTCCTGGAGATGTCGCATCTGTCGACATAAATACCAATTCCATGTAAGAAGCTTTTTCCTTTTGAGGATAAGAAATATTTATCACCCCTAATGTATATGTATCTACCGCCTGAGTAATCTTCAGTTCTCCTTCTCCTATCACATTACGGTTTGCATCATACAATTTCGCATAGGCCTTGGTCGTTTCTCCATTATAAGAATAAAACTTATAATAGAACTGTACTACGTCAGGACGAGAAGTAAAAGTATGGGTCATATTCTTTTCCTGTGTATCCCGGTTAAATGTACCAAGATACAAATACCCGGCCTGTCTGTACTTCGTATTATGACTTATTGCAGACCAGTTGTTCGCTCCATATCCCACAGTCGCTATTTCAGCAGCTACATTTCCCTCATAGGCACCTGTTGACAGGGAGGTTCCTCCATGATTATTCCAATGCCAGGTAGCCGTATGCATTTCACTTGCATTAGTAGGCATTGTGCCAGGATAAGCACAATAATACCAAGAAGCGACGCCACTCTGTTGCTGAGTCGTCATATCATTAAAAGTACTCCACCATTTATCCTCCGAAGAACCACCAGACAGATAATATGAATAAATATGTTCTCCACCAGACATAAAGATTGTTTGATACCATACTTCTTGCACTGACCACTGTTCAAAGTCAGAATTAGGTATTTGCAACTCCTCTTCCGTCACGATGTCCACAGAATTAGAATACTCCTTCCCTTTTACGGCACGTAACTTCACTGAGGACCCCGACTCCAGCCCCTTCGCCGTCAGGCCATAGCTGCCATTAACCTCAGTTGTCACATCCATCCAGGAACCGCCCTGCTGTTTCTGTAGTTTTATATCAGCCAAAGCAGTTTCATTATATACATGAAACACAGCTTTCTTAGCCCACACGTCTCCTGGGTTATCCACTAATATACCCATACTCACAGGAAGTTCTCCTGTTTCTTTTATATAACTTAAGTAAGAAGCAGAGACTTTAAATGGATTTATAAACTTCACTGTTTCAGGTGCCTTCAAATAAACCGTATAGACCTTCAGGCCTTCTTCTGATGGTAATTCTTCAGCACGCACAAATTCCAAATCCTGTTTTCCTTCTGCCAGTTGAAAATGTACGTTTGCCGGATTTCCATCTTTAAATGATACATTCACCTGACAAGTATTCCCGTAAAAAGGAGCCTCCGTTGAAGTAGCCGCCACAGCAAACTCACATCCTTGAGGAGTCACAGTCAGCACCAGCGGAGTATCTGAAACCTTGCCATACACATCCGTAGCCTCCAGTTTAAATATATGATTGCCACCTGTAGGTAAGTTCTTTATCAATTTAGTAAAATTCACCTGAGCCATTTGGTCACGATTACCCTCCAATCCTTTGGTTTCCAATCCCATCTCCGTTAAAATTGAGGCATATTTTCCGGGTGCAGCCAAGTCCACTACATCGGGCCATCCTTTTCCCGACAGAAAACCCGACGTGGTAGTCAGACGGCAAGACTGGATACCCGCAACCGCATTCACATAAGCAGTAACTTGCTCTTTCGGTTCTGCCCCCTCGATTGATTGAAAAGGAACACTCTCAGTAAAACCATTTGCCTTAAAATAAGGTGCAGGAGAATTCAAGGCCGCATCCGATACATCGAATCGAACCTCTTCTCCGGCCACATCATCAGAAAAAGACACGGTCATGGTTGCCGACCCTGCCTCCACATCCAATGTCAGCAAATAAATATGACGAGCTTTTGCCTCAAACACTTTAACCTGATAAACATTTTCAGTTGACTGACCAGATTTTTTCACTTTTACTTTTGCAATCAACTCTCCCGGAGAGAAATAAGCAGCCCGAGTCTCATCTTTTACATACTCCACCTCATTTCCTAATGAGGTCGCAATGACAGCAGAGTAATCAGAAAAATAGCTTTTAAACTCATCAGTATAGTTAACTTTCACTTGAGCATTGCCCAAATAACAAGTAACTTCTACAGGAGTCGTTTCATTTTTCTTTATAGAAAATTCCTGATTTCCTTCAAAGTAAGGTAACTCAAACCCTTCTTTTGACACATCTCCGTACCATGCTTTTACCTGATAGGTACCTACACGTAATTCAGGCATCTCCTCTTCGCACATGTCCTTGTAAGAACTCCATCCACAAACCTGTTCTCCTAAAGAAGAAATGCTAACCGAGAAATCATTCACATCGGGCAGAATCAATGTTTCACCTTCACCAGCTTCTTCTGCGCGCGATTTTTCATTCAGACCTATCACTTCACTAGTCGCATTCAGCTTCATTGTAAAAGTACCCATTCCATTATTCTTTGCTGTATCCTCTTTAGCGCAGGACACCAAAATCAAAGATAATAAGCTGTAAATGAGTATTACTCTCTTTTTTAGATTCATTGCAGCAAACATCAAATATATCAGTTTCTTTAAACTTATACGGAACACTATTTTTCCGCGTGCAAAGTAACACCAATTCCCAAACCCTCACAAGGTCTATTTATTTTATTTTTGGCTGATTTTTAAAGCCAGCAAAAAGAAAATGTCCAAATAGCCTTGATAATTAACTAAAAAGTAGTACTTTTACGGCCCATCAATGGTCTATTTTTAAAATATACCATTACTTCTTTTATCACACCTTTTCATATTTTTAAATTACCACCTACAGAAGCAGTTTATTTTTTCCCTATCTTTGGGCAACTTGAAACAAACAAGAAACCAAAAACCGCAACCACGCACCTTTTTTATGAAACACAAAATTCTTGCACAATTTACAGGCATCTTTACATTTCTGATTCTAAGCATTTGTAATGTTCACGCACAATTTTCCGTGAAAGGTATACTTGTCGACTCACTGACACATGAAAGCGAACCCTATGCCACCATACGCATTACGCTCGACAAATCGCCGGAGAAACCGGTCAGAATGAATGTGACCGATGCGAAAGGAAAATTTCAGGAGAAGTTACCACAAACCGGAAATTATACCCTGCAAATCACTTCGGTAGGAAAACGTACAGTAGTCCGCCGTTTTACCATCACCAATAACCAGCGGGTGGCCGACCTGGGCACACTTTATACCTGCGATGATACCCAAATGCTGAAAGGCGTGGAAGTAGTAGCCCAGAAACCCCTTGTAAAAGCGGAAATTGACAAAATTTCTTACAGCATAGAAGATGATCCTGACTCCAAAACCAATACCACCCTCGAAATGCTGCGAAAGGTACCGCTCGTCACCGTCGATGGAGAGGACAACATACAAGTCAACGGCTCCAGCAATTTCAAGGTACATGTAAACGGGAAGCCCAATACGCTGATGAGCAACAACCCGAAGGAAGTGCTCCGCAGTCTGCCAGCCAACTCCGTCAAGTCCATCGAAGTGATAACGGAACCGGGAGCCAAATACGACGCAGAAGGTATCGGAGGTATCCTGAACATCATTACGACCGATGCCAAGATGCAGGGATACAATGTTACGCTCGGAACCAATATCAATAACATGGGACTGTCGGGATATGGCTACGGAACAGTGCAGGTAGGAAAGCTTACCCTCACCGGAAACTACTCATACAACCATCAGAACCAGCCTCGCAGCCTTTCTGACAGCGAACGTGAAGATTTTACGTCTACCGACTACCGCCATCTGCTGACACAAGGTTCTTCCAAGAGTACAGGGAATTTCCAGTTTGGCAACATTGAAGGAAGTTATGAGATAGACACCCTGAACCTGATTACGTTTTCAGCCAATGTTTTTGGAGGGAAATTTGACACACACGGCGATTCGCGTACCATCATGAGCGACAATGACTGGAAAGAACGCTACAGTTACCAGACTCTCAATCGGTCAATCAGTCAGTTTGGAAACATCGGTATCAATGCAGACTACCAGCATTCTTTTAAACGAAAAGGAGAATACCTCACGTTGTCCTACAAGTTCAACAACTCGCCGAACAACAATGAAGCCGATACCGACTATGACGAAATGAAAGATGTACCCTTCAACCTGCTTCACCAGTATTTCGACAACGATGCGCATACGGCAGAGCATACGGCACAGATTGATTATGTCAATCCGCTGAATGAAAAGCACTACATAGACGCCGGTATGAAATACATTTTCCGTGAAAATTACAGTGACAGTCGGTATTTTCTGGAAAACACCCAAGGCGAGATGGAAGCCAGCCAGGACCTTTCAAGCAAATACCAGCAGGGACAGCATATTTTGGCAGCATACGCTGATTATCAGCTGAAATGGAAGAAATTCGGAGCAAAAGCCGGTGTGCGCTACGAACATACGTTCATGGACGTGGAATATGACTATATGCCCGAACGCAATTTCAAAGCCGGATTCGATGACGTGGTTCCTACCCTGAATCTGTCTTATATGTTAGGTACAAGCGCTACCCTGCGTGCCAACTACAACATGCGTATCAACCGTCCGGGAATATGGTACCTGAATCCTTTCCGCGATACCAGCAACCCGACTTCCATCAGCTACGGTAATCCGGACCTGGACACGGAAAAGGCACACATTCTTGGAATAACCTTCAATACCTTCAGTGCCAAGTTCAGCCTGAATGCCAACCTTACTTATACGTTTACCAACAACGGTATTGAGCGCTACTCCTTCATGAACAATGGGGTACAGGAGAACACCTACGGCAATGTAGGCAAGAGTCAGCGTACACGCCTGGCCTTATGGATGAACTGGAACCCGGGCAGCACCACCCGCCTCTCACTCAATACCAGCGGAAGCTATTCCGACTTCCAGAGTAAGGAGCTGAACTCACGCAACAGCGGATTTGCCGGTGAGGTGTTTGCCAACATACAGCAGACTATCCCCTGGGAACTGCGTCTCAGCTTTTACGGTGGAGGAAGCACTCCTTACATATCCCTGCAAGGAAAAGGTTCTTCCTTCTACTATTACGGTGTCAACCTGAACCGTTCTTTCCTGAAAGACAAACGGCTGAATATTTCGCTTTTTGCCAGCAATATCTTCCAGAAATACAACTCCTATAGCAATGAGGTGTGGACAGACACGTTCCGCTCATGGTCGAAAAACAGTTATCCCTCACGCAGATACGGCATCAGCATCAGCTGGCGGTTCGGTGAGTTGAAGACCCAGGTGAAAAAGACACAGCGTAGCATTACAAACGATGACGTAAAGGCAGGCGGAGACAACAAGAGTGGTGGAAGCATGCAATAAATAAAAACAAAATAAAATGGAAAAAGAATTACCTAAAATAGACCTGCCCGAAGAGTGGCTGGTAGGTACCGGCATCAGCAAAGAGCTGTTAGGGCTGTACAGAAACTATCCGGTGCGCCTGAAATGCGAGATTTTCGTACTTTGTACTTCCGGAGAAGTGGAAGCCTCGGTCAATCTCAACAAGATAACAGTAGAGCCCAACGACTTTATCGTACTTACCCCAGGAAGTATCTTTCAGATAAACGACATCAAGGGAGACCTGAACATCTACTTCGGAGGATTCTCTTCTCAGTTTATGGAACACAATCTTCAGTCGCATTCTTTTCTGGATACGATGTACATCACACTGGGGCGTCCCGTTATCAATCTAAAGCCGGAAGGCGCCAAAATGATGGAGGAGTACATGCAGCTGCTTATCAAGATGTATGAATTCCTTCCGGAGAAAATAAGACCGGAAATTGCGACCAATCTGTATGCCGACATACATAAAGGTATATCTATCCTCTATCGGAACAAGACCGACGAAGTACATTCGTTATCAAAAAGTGAACTGATTTGCCGTAACTTTGCCCAGCTGGTCATGCAACATTACAATCAGACACGAAACGTAGCCTGGTATGCTGAAAAGCTACAGATTACGCATGCACATCTTTGCACTACCGTGAAACAGATTACGGGAAAGACCTGTGTAGACATTATTTCGTCCATGGTCATCATGGATGCCAAATCGCAATTGAAGTCTTCCCAGCTTTCCATCCAGAACATTTCCGACTCACTGAATTTTGCCAATGTATCGTTCTTCGGAAAATACTTCAAACGCTATGTAGGAATGAGCCCGCTTGAATATCGAAACAACGGATAAAGCATTAATAAACAAACGATTATAAATTATAAGAGATTTTCGTTCAAAATACCTGAAAAAACGCACTTGCGTTTAAAGGAAAACGCCAAAGCGTTTGAATTAAAACGCACTTGTGTTTTAGGTAAAACGCACTTGCGTTTCAATCAAAACGTACTTGCGTTTTAGAGCAAACGCACTTGCGTTTTTTAGCGTCCTGAAAAAACCCATGAAAAGATTTTGTTTTTTACTCATTTTCAGTCTGATAGGAATTACCATACAAGCCGCTTCGAATATCCGGATTACTCCCGTGCCTTCCCTGCCCCAGCTTCCGGTCAGTGCCATACACCGCATTTTTCAGGACAGCGAAGGACTGATGTGGTATGGCACAGTGAACGGTCTTTGCTGCGACGACGGATACCAGATTAATGTCATCCGTTCCGACATCAATACCCCGGGACTGCTGAATGACAACACCATCCAGTCCATTGCCGAAGATGAAAGGGGAAGAATCTGGTTTGGAACCGACCATGGAGCCTACATGCTGGACAAAACCAGCAGACAGGTTACACCGTTGGACGCTGAACGGCTACAGACAAGTTTTATCTACAGCATACGAAAGACATCCGACGGGGCTATGTGGATAGCTACGGGGCATAAACTGCTGAGATACAACACTGAGGGGAAATTACAGAAAACCTACCTGCTATACGACCATGAAGGAAAATCCTCATGGATGGCCGGTTTCTGCGAAAGCCGGCAGAAACAGATTCTGATTACCGTAGGAAGGGAAGGTATCTATCGCTACGATAAAAAGACAGACACTTTTACCCGTTATGCCAATCCGCCTTCAGGACGAAACCTGACCTGCATCGTTCAGGACCGCACTCATAATTATTTCTGGGTAGGCACCAGTTCCGACGGTCTGTTGCTCTTCGACCCTTCCGCACCCAAAGATTCCATCTATACCTATTCGCCGCTTCCCGTAAATCCTATGGGAGAAGCAGAAGGAGACATCTTATACCTGGAGCAGGATAACCGCGAAGGAATTCTCTGGATGACTACCAGAAGTTCTCTGATAGCCATGCGCTACGATGAAGCCCGCCGCTGCTTGCGCCAGACGGATTTTCGTCTGCCGGCTGAATATGGAAACATGCTGAATGAAATTTACCAGGACAAAGACGGTAATCTCTGGGTAGCCTCTTTTGACGGAAAAAGTTTCATTATCCATTTTACGGAAAACGCTCCGGAGGAATTTTCCCTGCCAGCTCTGCCACAGCGGGTACGCTTTCAACCGGCCATCATGGCCCTCTGCGATGCAGGAGAAGGTAAGATGTGGATATCACAGGAACGAACAGGACTCGGGCTGTACGACCTGTCCAACCATATAGTCAGTCTCTACCACGACTTCTCCACGCTGAAAACGCTTTCTCTCGGCTCCATCAAACAAATGACCGAACCACGGAGAGAAGGCAACGTATGGGTCATTCCCGAAGGACGCAACCTTATCTATGAACTCGGACGAGAAGGTATGCGGATGAAGCACATCCGTACCCTGAGTCTTCCCGACAAGGCCAAAAGGCACTTCACCCAAACCTACGAAGACCGCAACGGCACGCTCTGGGCTGGAACGAACAACGGATTATTCACCTTTAGCCTACGTGATAACCAATGGCATACGGTGTGCGACACACTGGGGCAGGTCAGCGCACTTAAGGAAGACAAACAGGGAAATCTATGGATTGGCACCACCAATAAAGGGCTTTATCAGCAATCCTCCAAAGGGAAATGCAAAAAAATACCTTCTTCCCTCTCCATTACCTGCCTGAGTGTGCAGGAAGACAGCCTCATCTGGATAGGAACACAAGAGGGAGGAGTCTACGCCCTGAACCCACAGACAGGAAAACTGACCGATCACACCCGACTGTGCGGACTGAACGGAAACATTGTCAACCAGCTGGAGTTCGATGTGTACGGCCATCTGTGGATAGATACCAACCAGAAACTGATTGAGTATAACCCGAAGAATCATTCGTTCTCTACTTATCTTACGACCGACAATTCCATGCTGCTCCGCCGGTTCATCCCTACAGCCATCTGCAAGGGAGATGACGGACGAATCTATTTCGGAGGTATACCGGGAATTTGTGCGGTAACTCCTTCTGCCCGGCTTGATCAGGACAGCAAGAACATTCCGACATTTATCACCGGAGTGTACGTCATGGGCAAACCCATAGCGAACGGAAATTCTCTGACACTTCAGCCGGACGAATATGATCTGGACATTCATTTTTCATCTCTTGACTACCTGAATGCCCGCAAAATACGTTATGCTTATCGTCTGGCCGGACTGGATAAGGAATGGAACTACACCACCGTAGGGCAACACACCGTCAGTTACAAACACCTGCCCCACGGAAATTACGTATTCGAAGTGAAAGCAACCGACGGGTATGGAATATGGAGTGAAAAAATCACACGGCTTCACATTGAGCGTCTGCCAGCCTTCTACCAGACGAGGTGGGCCATCGCCTTCTATATATGGGTAGTGATAGCCGGAATCTTTGTCGGACTTCGTTTCTACCTCCGCCGGATGAAGCTGAAAAATGAAGAACTGTATGCCGACAGCGCGGAATTGATGAAAATGCGTTCCTACCTGGATGAAAAGCCTGTTCCGCAAACTGAAGTCCGTATTTCAGAAATGGAATTTGCCAAACTGGATGAAATTCTGTTAGGAAATATCCTGAAAGCGGTAGAAGATAATTTGAGTGAAGCCGAATTCGACGTGCAGCATCTGGCAGAAAAAGTCAACATGTCACGCTCCACATTGACCCGCAAGCTCAAGGCCATTACGGGGCTTACTCCATTAGAGTACATCCGCCGTGTGAAGATGCAACATGCCTGCTGCATGTTGAAAGATCCTCATACCACCGTGAACGAAGTGGCCCTGGCATTAGGCTATTACAACCGGAAATATTTTACTTCCTGCTTCAAGGAAGAGTATGGAATGACCCCCAGCGAGTTTCAGAAACAGCAGGAAAAAGGGGATACATCTGAATCAAAAGAGGGGTAAAAATGAGTCAGACCCCTCTCTGAAGCATTTCATACCGCTCTTTGGCGCATTCTGTTCTCCTGCTCTACAAAGAATCTCTTTACATTTGAACCATCAACCTTTGTATTCAGATTTAACGAAAAACAAACTTGTTCAACATGAAAAAAGAGATTTTATTTCTTGCTGCACTGGCCACTTGTTTGTCTTCCTTCGGTCAGACTTTTGAAAAGACCGCTCAGGGAGGAAAGTTCCAGACCGCACAGCCCACATTGAACGGGGAAGTGATTTTCTACTCTCCTTCTATTGTGCGCATCGTAAAGTATCCTTCGGCTGAAATGCCCGAAAAGAAAAGTTATCCGGTCATCAAGACTCCGGAAAAGGTAGAAATCTCCTACAAACAGAATGGAAACACGGTATGCATGACCTCCGGAAAAATGACAGTGACACTCGACGTGGTTACCGGAAAGGTGACTTACACCGACCTGAAAGGGGAAACACTGCTAAAGGAAAAAGTGGAAGGTACCAATTTCATTCCGCGCAAGGACGTAAACCGTGACGCATTTACCGTCAGCCAGGCATTCAGCCTTGAACCGGAAGAAGCTATCTACGGATTAGGACAACGCCAGAGCGGAGCCATGAACCACCGCAACCAGCAAATTCACCTGTCAAACGGCAATACCAATATCTGTATCCCCTATTTTACATCTGAAAAAGGATATGGCGTGTACTGGGATAATCCAGGCATCTCTGACTTCAGCGATACGCCGTATGAAACGTCTTTCTCTTCGCAGGTAGGACTTTGCTCTGACTATTATTTCTTGTACGAAGACGGCACACAGGATGGCGTAATTGCCTGCCTGCGCGACTTGACCGGAAAGGCTACCATGTTCCCGCTCTGGACCATGGGTTACTGGCAGTGCCGCGAACGCTACAAGAGTCCGGACGAACTGTGCGGCGTACTCGACAAATACCGCAAACTTCAGATTCCGCTGGATGGTATCGTACAGGACTGGCAGTACTGGGGATGTGATTCCAACTGGAATGCCATGAAATTCGTGAATCCACGCTACATCAACAAGATGGACGACAAGGAAGCACTTCGCTACCTTCCGAATGGAGAAGACAAGAATGCACGCTATCCGAAACCTCGCTTCAAAAGCCCGGAAGAAATGGTGGAATACGTACATAAGAACAATGCGCACCTGATGATTTCCGTATGGGCCAGCTTCGGACCATGGACCGACCAGTTCAAGGAACTGGACAAGATGGGAGCCTTGCTGAAATTTGAGACATGGCCTCCGAAATCGGGTGCACATCCTTACGACCCGTTCAACAAAGATGCCCGCGACCTGTACTGGCGTTACCTCAGTCACCTGCATAAAATGAACATTGATGCCTGGTGGACCGACTCTACAGAACCCGACCATCTGAACCCAAAAGAAAGCGACTTCGACCTGATGACAGCCGATGGGTCTTTCCGCTCCGTACACAATGCGTTCCCGCTGGACCACAACCGGGGTATCTATGAACACCAGCGTGCCGTATCAGACGATAAACGTGTGTTCCAGATGACACGTTCCGGTTACCTGGGGCAGCAGCACTACGGTGCCCTGAGCTGGAGCGGCGACGTGGTATCAAGCTGGGATGTACTCCGTCAGCAGATTCCGGCCGGACTGAACTACACGCTTTGCGGTATCCCGTTCTGGAACACGGACTTAGGAGGTTTCTTCGGATGGGAATACAATAACGACTGCACTAACGTAGCTTATCAGGAACTGCATGTACGCTGGTTCCAGTGGGGTTGCTTCATGCCATTGATGCGTAACCACTGTTCTTCACCGATGATGAATGAAATTGACCTCTTCGGTAAAGAAGGTGACTGGGCTTACGATGCACAGAAACGTATGATTGAACTTCGCTACCGTCTCTTACCTTATATATATAGCTTAGATGGAGCCGTAGTACAGGAAGACGGTACCATGATGCGTCCGCTGGTAATGGACTTTGCCAACGACCGTAAGGCTATCCTGCTGGACGATGAATACATGTTCGGTAAAAACATTCTGGTATGCCCGGTAACAGAACCGCTTTACACCAAGAAAGTAGAAGGCAACAAGGGGGTTACTACCGTGCCCGACATAGCGAAAGCTTCTGCTCCGGTAAAAGTCTACCTGCCTAAAGGTTCTCAATGGATTGATTTCTGGACTAACGAAACGGTAGCAGGCGGTCAGGAAATCCAGCGCGAATGTCCGGTTGACATCCTGCCACTTTACATCAAAGCAGGAAGTATCCTTCCGCTTGGTCCGAAAGTACAGTACGCTACTGAAAAGAAATGGGATAACCTGGACATCTGTGTTTACCCGGGAGCCAATGGCGAATTCGTGCTCTACGAAGACGAGTTTGATAACTATAACTACGAAAAGGGTATGTTCTCTACCATCAAGTTCAGCTGGGACGACGCCTCACGCACACTGACCATCAGCGACCGCAATGGTGAATTCCCGAAGATGCTGAAACGCCGCAACTTCCGCATCACGCTGATGCAGCCCGGCAAGCAGTCAGCAGAAACCGTCATGGTTAAAGCTGACAAGAAAGTAGCTTATTCAGGTAAGAAGCTGGTAGTGAAACTATAAGCAAAACCATCAGCCAATAGTCCCTAAAAACAAACGCCCTTATCTCCAGTGCGCAACTGGAAATAAGGGCGTTTCATTTAGTGCCTTCATTCTTGATAAGAATTATTCCTGCTTTTTCATCCATACCACAGAAGTACAAAGCTGTGCAATCGTTTCCCGATGGCTGATCAAAAGAAGTGTTTTACCGTGCAACTGGTCCGAAAGACGTGCCAGAAGCAGCTTTTCCGTCTCGCTATCCAATGAAGAAGTCGGCTCATCCAACAGCAAGATACTTCCCGGACGTAGCAAGCCCCGTGCAATGGCAATACGCTGCGCCTGCCCTTCGCTAAGCCCCGAACCACGCTCTCCGCATAACGTATCCATCCCTTCCGGCAAATCAAATACAAAATCTGCCACCGCCAGATAAAGTGCCTCTTTCAGCTCCTCCTCCGTGGCATGAGGATTTCCCATCCGCAAATTATCCCGGATGGTACCGCTTACCAGCGTATTCCCCTGAGGCACGTAGGAAAGATTGCAACGTGTAAGCGGTGAAGCTACCACCTCCTGCTGCCCGTTATAAAATACAATATCTCCTCTATCAGGGCGCAACAAAGCCAGAATCAGCCTGATTAGCGTACTTTTCCCGACTCCTGTTTCTCCCACAATAGCCGTCAGACTACCCGGCTTGAAATCATACGTAAAATCAGACAGCACAGCCTTGCTCCCCTCCGGATAAGTATAGCTCACTCCGTGCATACGGATACCCAGGTTTCCCTCCAGACGAACTGACTCTCCCCGTTCCTCCAAAGGCAAGTCAGTCAGTTCTATCAAACGTTCCGCCGAAGTAAGTACCCGGATAGCAGCCGGAATCTGCCGGCTCAAGTCCACCATCGGACGCTGTATCTGCGATACCAGCTGCAAGAATGCCGCCATCATTCCAAATGTTACCGTACCCTCACGCAAACCGAATACGCCCCATAAAAAGGCAACAGCATAGCCAGTCATAAAACCGACCTGCACCATCGAGCGGGAAAACACCGAAAAATCAGTACGCTGCTTTACCTTATCCTGCAGTACAGACTGCACCGCATCCAGCTTATGTACAGACTGGCTGGTATATTCCAAGGTACGAAGCAGGATACGATGCTGCAAATTCTCCTGCAAATGACTTTGAATCTCACTGTCCGTCGTACGTATCTCGCGCGACAGACGGCGCATTTTTCGTATATATCCTTTACTGAACAACAATGCGACAGGCATGATAAAAACCAGCACAATGGTCAGACGCATATCCAGATAAGAAAGGAAATACAAAGCTCCCAGCAACTGGAAACACGTGATAAATACCGCAGGCAGCATCCGACACAATGCATCGGTTATGGTCTGCACATCCTCCTCCAGACGATTCAGCATATCTCCGGTATGCAGCTGCTCCCTTCCGGACCAGCAGCTCTCCATCAAATGCACAAAAAGCTTGCGGTGCAATTCATTCCGTAACGCAATCTCCATGCGACTGGTCAGACAGCTACGGGCAGCAGACAATACCAGCTGCAGTACCAGACAGCCCACCATCCATCCGATATATATGGCAAGATTATCTCCCGACACACCTGTGGCAATATCTATCAAGTGCTTACAGACAAACACAAAAAACAAAGAAGCCCCCACCTGCAACATCCCGGTCAAAGCATACACCATTATCGGTATCCGGAAGCCACAGGAAATATTCCAAAGCCACTTTATACACTTTCCTATCCTCATACAGACAAAAATACTATCTTTTTTTCATTCTCCTGTCCCTTCGCATCCACCATCTGCACACAAATAACAGGTAACGGCGTACAGGAAGCAGCTTACGCCAAAGTGCCGCCATAAACAGTTGCGAAGAAGAAGTGATGTCTATCACACGGCCGTCGCGTATAATCTTCACCACTACCCCTGCCACATCTTCCCTGCAGCAACATTCCGTGGCATGGAGGTTTCCGTCCCCCATCAACATGATATGTTCTCCCTTTATTCTATACACCCGATGCAACACATAACGATTGCCCGGCAAACAAGCCAGCACCACACTTCCCACGGCGAACGCTTCCGCCTTTTGCAGCATCACAGTGTCACGCTCCTCCATAATAAACGGTAACATACTGTTTCCTTTAGCCCGCAGCGTTACCGAATTCCTACTCTGAAGCATTTGGCTTACTTCTATAAAAAAAGTCTCATTATTAAGCAGTAATTTATCAGCCCCCATTCTATAGCAATCAACACAAAAAAATCCCCTTTCCAGGCTCTACCACACCGGAAAGGGGATACATAAAAATTAGTTAGCGCGTGTAATTACGGCACGGCTCAGACGAGGATCGTCATAGAACATATTGTCTACACCACCCTTATAGTCTATCTTGAGCTGTGATTCAGATACACCGTATTCATTTACCAGACAGTCATAAACGGCTTCCGCACGTTTCTTGCTCAGACGTTCATTCGTCTTCTTGCTACCCGTTCCGGCATCTGCGTAACCTGTAATGGTGTACACTGCATTCGGATCAGAAGCCTTGATAGCCTCAGCCAACAGACCCAGGTTCGCACGAGCTTCCTTCGACAGGTCAGCTCTTCCGATGCGGAAGATAATCAAGTTAGAAGCAGCTGTCTTCTTCACTTCCTGTTTCGGATTACGGTTACTTTCGTCGATGGCATTCCGCAAGCGTGCGTTTTCATCGTTTGCACGGTTCAACTGGTCACGCAAAGCATTGATTTCGCCCACATTGGTACGAACCACAGTCTTGCTCTTGTCCCATCCGCGACGTTTGAACTTGTAAGTCAAACCGACAGAAGCACTCAGCAGACCGTCAAACTTAGCTCCACCAATTTCTCCGTCAATGGCATCGTCCACCATGGAAGCACGTAAATCGATGAAAGCATCGAACGCGTCACACAAACGGAAGGAGTTCAACCAACCTGCACTCATCGTTACATCACCAGCGGTAGGAGCTTCCCATGTGCGCATGTATCCCACACCACCATAGAAGCTGCTGTTCCAGATACGGTTTTCCTTGTAACCGCAGAACAGGTTAGACAGATTGAACAATACATCGGCGCGCAAGTTGTAATATTTGAACTTCGAATAATTCATACCGCTTCCCCAGCCAGGCACTTGTTCGCCAGTAGAGTGAGCTTCTCCCCAGCGGGTTGCACCTTTCAGAGAAAGGCCGTTGTACATCAACCGAACTCCGATTCCTGGAGTAAACCATTTACCTACAGCAATGTCGAGTGCAGGCGAGATACGTTTACCAAAACCTATCTGCTTGTCGTGGTCGCCAAACATCACCTGCGGTCCGGCCCCTACACTGAGGAACCAGTTATCCCAGAAGTGATTGGTTTCCACTTTGTACTTGTCATTACTGTACTCCACGGTTTCTGTAAAATCACCGTTTTGTATGGTCTGCTCCGACTGAGCCAGAGCAGGACCTGCAGCCGCCAAAGCTAAGGCTGCAAAGATTGTTTTTTTCATCATAACTTTATGATTTGATTAAAGTGTTTTTTAATTTATTCCGCATTTACACTAATCAGTTCCCATAAGTATATTCAAAACTTACCACTACGGGGAAGTGGTCGGCATAACCGTTCACTTTCGTGTAGCTTACGTTTTGATTGGTCAGGATATTACCAGCTTCATCCTCCACATTTACACCAGAATAGGATACCTCTTCGGTACTTTTCGCGAAGTGTTCCACCTCATTCATGTAACTGATGGCTTTCAGCTGTATGGCGGCATCCGGCACATTAATGTACCACATTTTGTCCACCACTTCACCACGCTGGTCGTCGGCACATAGGATATCAGTATTACCTCCTCCAAATTTTGAACGTATCATCAATGAAGTAGTATTCCAAGTGGGATACACACCGCCACGTTGGATTTCTATCCAAGGATCGGCAATCTGCAAGCCCTCACTTGTAACCGGTGTTATCAGGTTGTCCACAATCTGATGACGGGTATAACGCATGTTGGTATCTCCCATAATGATGGCTGGGCGATTGTTTTCTTTCGCCTTTGCTACCACATAGTCACGCAACTGACGCAACTGAGAAAGTTGGGCATGAACCCAAGGATCGTCTTCCGTATTGCCGCCATCACCGAATGTGTTCATGTGAGTGATATAGACATCCACCGTCACACCTTCGGCTACGGTCACCACGTAATGGCGGAAACCTTTTGCTATCAAGGTATTGGCACCTCCGTCAAGTCCACCGTATGCTTCGTTAAACTCAAACATGGTTTCGCCTGTGGCTGTGATGCCGTCTTTCTTCCAGAAGAAACCAAGTCCGTCGGTATTATTTTTCCCGAATGGATTAGAAACCGTTCCTCTATATGTACCCATGTTGTAATTGGTCATGCCATTGGCCAACTCATCATGATAGGCGAAATCCTCGCTAACCGCAATGAAATCATAACCAAGACCGTTCATGATGTTACCGATAGCCGTTGTTCCGTCTGAACCGGGACCACCCTCATTTACCAATGGAATATCCGGCAGTCCGTCCACATTCAGTGCAGCACAGGTAAATTTACCTTGTACGGCATTTCCATCCTTGTCATACACCTTGATGGTCTCATACTTCTCAAGAACCACTGGGAAAGTGTAAATCTGTTCGGGAGAGAAATTTGTCAGACTGTTGGCGGTAAACTCTGCTTTGTAGTTTTCCGTAGATACGGTGATAGTGAAGAGGTCACCCGTCCGAATAACCGGGAAAAGACTCATATAGCAAGTAAATGCCTGCTCCAAGCTTGGTGAATTTTCGTTCCAAGTGAGCGTAATGGAATTCTTTCCCTCATCCATCTGCTTCCAACTGCCGTCTTCTGCATCGAACGTAAAGTTACCTGCAATAGGCACACCGGCTTCTCCACGGCTTACACTCACCGTGAGGCTTTTCAGCTTTTCATCCTTCAGCGGAGTGTCTGCGGCATCAATGGTAATGCGTGCCATTGAGAAGAGATGCTTGAACTCAAACTCATAACTACCCTCACCTGTCGGTGTATTGGCACTACCTATTTTATAGTCGCCATGCAATGCACCATCGTCCATATTCTGCACGGAAGGCAGGTCGCCCACCAGTGAATGTATATCATTGGATGCATTGGCCTCGTTGTAGGGATAATAGGCATAGACGGGTTCGTCAAAAGCCGTCGTGCCGGAAGCGGCAAAAGCGGCCGTAGCTGCGGTACCCTGCCCCACCTTGGCATAACATTTCTGCGAAGTGCCTGAGGCATCGAACACGCCGATCTCGTCGCCGTCAGTCCATACAATGCCTACGGCATTCGATCCATCCACCGCATTGCCCATGGCAGTACGTGTCGTGGCGGGCTGTGCTATGCGGGCTACGATCTGTCCTTTGCTTCCTTCTTCGCCATAGCCTAATACATCATTTGAACAAGAGTACAGTATTTGTGCTGCCAACAACATGGCAGCCCTACCAAAATATTTACGCATAGAGATAGATTTCTTTTTCTTTAGAATGATTTTCTACGGAAGGACAGACATGAGTCTGTCCCCCGTAAAAAATAGTTGAGATTATCTGCATCTGGTCCAGCCGATGGCATTAGTCTGGTTGTCCTTCATACCTGAGCTGTAGCCCGGAGCTGCAGACTGTACTCTATTACCGCCTGTACTACCATCAATAAAGGCGCCGTCAACAGGTGAACGTCGTGGATCGTATGCCTTACGATACATGTTGTTCATCTCAAGAATTCTTTGTACCAGACTTAGATCCTTACTTGTATTACTAGAGCCAACAAAATTCATCAGAACAATTCCGACAGGATAATAGGCTTTATTATCATACATCTCTTCCACTTTTACACCCAGCCAAGTATTAAGTCCATTTGCGCCAGTAGATACTGCTCCGTAATCATCAGAATCCAAAGCTCTCTCAGGAATTGCATAACCACCTAATCCCATGTAAATCCAATTGTTATGCACAGCATTGCCCTTAGCATGATTATTCTGAGACCATGTAAGAATATTCTGAAGCTTCGTTTTACGTTCATCTAACGTCGGGACATAACTTTTACGATCACTATCATATGAGCCTTGACTACTAAAATCGTTCGTTGCTTGGGCATGAGTACCATACATTGTAATACCTGAGTTTGTGGTATTATACCAATACAATGGCTTCTCAAAATATGGATTGTTCTTGAATTCATTTTCATCCAAGAGAAGGCTCATATTAAAGAACATACATTTACTGTTTGTTACTTCGCCAGGGGTGTATGTATTCACAATCACAATAACCTTACCCAATACATCACCTACCACGGTATTTTCATTCAAAGAACTTGCCTCGACAATTTTTCCCTGATATTTATCACAAGCATCACTAATCGCTTGTCTCCAGTCACCAGTTACCACACTACCTTGAGCAAAGGTACACATCACGACCATATATTCATCGTTCTTGACATTGCCAACCACTTGCCCTAAAGCAGTCTCAAAAGTCATCGGATTATCATCACTTTGCAGATATCTACCAGCATCACCTGTGGCATAATTACCCGCTGTACCGGCTACACCTAAATCTCCAACAGTATAACCATATTCAAAAGGAATCCAACTAGCAACATATCTACTTGCAATCCATCTCGTATCAAAATGGAATGCACGAACACCGAGATTATACTGTCCATTTATCGTGCGGATATCACTCTGATAATCTTGATCCAGAGAATACCAAGAACCAGGAATTGAAATTTCTGACAGGTACACGTTTCGTTGAATATTTCTCATCCAGTTGGCAGGGTCCCATTCGCCTGAAGCTGTCAACGGAGGAAGATTCGGCAAGCGGTGTATCTTACCAGGTTCAAGCGTCATATCTTCTGAAGTAGCACTTGCATCTGCTACAATAAGCTTCGTAAATACAGTACCATCACTGATAGCCACCTCAATATACCAATCTTGATTTATTGTTATTTTCTTACCGGTCAGAAGAAAAGCATTCAGTTCAACACTTTCATTAGCACTTAATGTCAGATAAGAACCGTTTTTATCAGCGACATTCATGGTTACATAATTAAGCCCACTTTTAGGCTCAGGTATTCCACTACCATTTGTAACATCAGTGAATTCATAAGTACCATTGATATCAGTACCCACCGGAGCGTAAATTCTGACATAATTAATTGTTACAGGACCTTTATCGTTATTCAATGGGCCTTGCAATTTGAAACGGATTGCTGTAGAAATCGGCTTATACTTCAGATTTACTGTACTACCACTTGTTACATTCTGGGTATAGGCATACATAAAGCAAGCTCTCATATCCGGATATGCTATTATTTTACCATCTGATGTTCTTTCAAAGGTGTTATCCTGCTGAGCCGGCATGGTCAATGTCAAAGTCTTACAGTCCTTACTTAACTTCGTATATAAAGATGATGCAGGATAGATGGAATAGAAAGAACCTGTTGTATTGGTGCCCCAACGCACACCAATCTCACCGGTTTTATCCAAACTATTTGCATAGTTCTGCTTCCCTGAATTGTCTTCACCTACATTCACTTTATAGGTAGCTGAGCCTACTCCTCCATTGCTTGCACAATCTGGTGAGAACACAACCACTTCATCTCCATTCACCCAATTAATAGGGAAAGCATTATTCACTTCGTCACCGTAAATGGTACGACTTTCACTTTGTTCAAGTGAAGCTCCAAACTGAACTTCCTGCCCCGGTGTAGGCTGTACACCTCCTTGTTCTTCGTCCCGGCAACTACAAGCCAAGAGCGCAAGGGCAGATATCATGAAATACTTTTTTGTTTTCATACGCATATCCATTTTTAATTGTTATTAATATCATTTGTCCCATTCATTCACCTCAAATTTAAAACCAAAATCAGAGTTTACCTCATGCTCTTCAATTTGTCCTGTTGCATTATCGCTGGGGTTTTGGACATCTGCCGAAGCAGCACAAATACCACTTTCCAGACTCACGATAGTCTCCGTCGTTTGGGGAGACTCGTACTTTGCTCTTTCTTTGTCTTTTTTCATTGTAATAAAAATTTAATTTGTTAAACAATAATTTCAGGTTCTTACTTCTTTTCTTTTTCTTGCTTTACCTCCATCTTTAATTGTTTTTATTTAGAATGATTTTTATAGCCATATCCGTAACCGTAACCATACCCGTAGCTATAACCATAGCCATGACGCTCCGGATTGGCCCCGTTCAGAACCAGTGCCATGTTCTTCAGTTTCTTTTCCTGATAAAGTTTCTCGATATCCGGCAACTGACGACGGTCGAGCTTGCCTGCACGTACCACAAAAATGGTCAGGTCGGCTATACGGTTTGCAATCGTAGCATCGGCAATCAAACCCACCGGCACATTGTCGGCAATGATGTAATCATAACGGGTACGCAGTTCATTCATCAGTTCATCCAAACGATTGTCCATTAACAGTTCAGCTGGATTAGGAGCCAAAATTCCTGCCGGAATCAGGTCAAACCCTTCCTGATGCTGTATGATATCATCCACCTTCACCATATTGTCCGACAGATAATTGGTAACACCTACATGATAGTGCCCGAAATGACGGCTTAATGTTCCCTTACGAATATCCAAATCGACCATGACTACCCGTTTTTTCAGATAAGCCAAACTCATGGACAAGTTGCGTGCAATAAAGGTCTTTCCCGCTCCGATATTGAACGAAGTAAAGGTAATTACCTGCGCAGGCTTGTCTTTTTTGGAAAGGAAAGCCATATTGGTACGTAAAATACGGAAGGCTTCCGACACGATGTCATCACCCTGCTCTTTCACTGCCATCACCTTCTTCCGGTGGTCTTTCATGGCTTCTTTATCCAATGGAATTTCTCCTAAATAAGGCACGGAAATAACTCCTTCTATATCCTTCCGTCCGTGAACCCGTGTATCCATAAAGAGAATAGCCAGACAAACTGCTCCCGGCAAAGCGATTCCCACCAGCAATCCCAACAACAGGATACGGTTTCGGTTGGGAGAAATCGGTGCATTGCTTCCTTCTGCTCCGTCTATCACGCGGGCATTGTTGTCGGCCATGGCCTGTGAAAGGGCATTCTCCTCACGTTTGTTCAGCAGGAACAGATAAAGGGCTTCCTTGATTTTCTGCTGACGTTCGATAGACAGCATCTGCCGTTCTTTTGTCGGAATAGCCGTCACACGGTCCTGGGCACGCATTTCACGGTTCTGTGCGTCATTGCGTTTCACATTCAGGCTGACAATCATATTGTCCACAGCACGAATAATACTTTGTTTCATGGCACGAAGCGAATTGTTGAGTTCCTGCACCACAGGGTTGTTCACACTACTGTCATCAATCAAGTGGTCACGCTTCAATTTTGCCGCATTGTAAAGACTAATCTGATTTTCAATGTTCATATCGCTGATTCCCGTATTAGAAGGTATCAGGTCGGTTTCCTTACCAGGGTCTGTCAGGTAGTCCTTAATAAAATTAGCCAGACGAAGCTGAGTTTCCAGTTCCATGGCATCAGCATTGTATTTCTGCGATTCAGTCATATACATACCTGCCGAGGACGCAATGTCCACAATCTGATTCCGCTGCTTGAACGATTCCAGATTGGATTCCACATTTCCCAACTCACGTTCAATGATGATAAGACGCTCATTGATAAAGTTAGCGGTATTCACTGCCACCTGATTCTTTTCTTTGATGGCTTCCTCATTATACACTGTAATCAATGTATTCAGCACATCTTCCGCACGGGCTGGTGAACTGTCTTTCAAAGCCAGAGTAAGGATGGAAGCTTCCTCTTCTTCCTGCTGAATGCCCAAAGCATTCTTATAATAATTCACCATCGATTCTACCGGAAGTTTCTGTACCCGTATAGGCGTATTCAGCCAGGAATCGCGCAAGTAATTGGTTGCAGTCACCACCACATTCATCCCTTCGATGATTGCCACCGTATCATTCAACGCCACCTCATACGACGGTTTCGCTTCAATTCCCGAGAAATCAGAGAGAGTTACCGTCTTTGCATCTTTCAGGGTCATCGTAAAAGAGAAGCTTTGTTCGGGCAATGCATCCGGAAGGCTGACCAATACAGGCGATTCGTTGTACAACTCATTGCTGCGCAAACCGTCCTTTATCTGATAGCTCACATCGGCATGTACACGCTGCACCACCTCGCGCATCAGCTTCTTGGAACGGAACTGCAATATTTCATTGGCCACATTCACCTTGTTAATAAAATTATCGAAGCGGTCCAGACCGGAAGTACTGGCTTTGTTCGACGGATCTTTGATAATGACCGTAGCCGAACGAAAGTACACCAGCGGAGCACGGGCATAATTATACCACGCAATCCCACCGCAAATCAAAATGGAAAGTAAGAACCACTTCCATTGAGAAGCCAAATACATGAATAAATCCACTATATTCAGCCCTTGGTCATTCTTGTTAGAAGAATTGTTCGTCTGCATATCGTTTTGTAACTATTAATTAGAATCATCCTTACTTGATTGCCCACAAGATTGAGCATACGGCCGTTACGACAGACAACAAAGTTGTAGCAACCTGCCATCCCCGGTCTTCCACATCCTTTTTCTTGTACTTAGGCTCTACATATACAATGTCATTCTGCTGAAGGTAGAAGCAGGGAGAATCAAATATGTCCTTGGTACGCAGGTCGTGCATAAAAATCTGACGTTCGCCCTCTATTTCACGAATTACAGCTACCCGGTCTACTTTGGCCTTGGAAGTCAAATCTCCCGCCTTGGCTATGGCTTCCAGCAATGTCACGCGATCCCCATCCACGGTATAGGTTCCATTACTTCCCACAGCTCCCAGCACCGTATATTTAAAATTTAAGAACTCAATGGAAACCAGCGGGTCTTTCATATATTCTCCCTCTTCAATTTTCTGCTTGATTAAGTCGCGCACTTCGCTTACTTTCATTCCTTCAATGTGCAACTTGCCCAAAATAGGGAAATCAATGTCACCGTTTACATCCACACGATAACCTTTCTCGTTCACCTTGCTCGAAGCATCTGCAGTTACGCTTCCATCCGTTCCTACACGGAATGTACCATCGTAAATATTGAACGGAATGGCCAGCTCCGGATTTTTGCAGCTGACAGTAATGCTCAGACGGTCATCCCGATGCACCACTGCCTCATGCTTGGTTTCAATGGGATATTTCAGTCCCATTTCCATATCCTGCAAATACACGAAATTCTTGCGCGACGCACAGGAAGTCAACAGCAACACGGCAAGCAAGCTTGCCCATAAATAGACTGGTTTTTTCATACGTTTAGGTATAGTTAAGTTATTAGTAATTTATTTCTATTTGTCTGTTCGAAGTAACATGTTCCGGCATAACAGGGCTGCCTCCTCATCGGGTCTGCATTCCAAGACTCCCACAGGAACTTGTTCTACCATCCGAATCAACGTGTCATAAAGGCAAGCACGTAATTCCGCATCCTGATGAATGACACAGCATCCCGGAAAAAGTGCAATAAAAGCTTCCACCTCTTGCTGGCGGACAAAACGGTTTGCCGGAGCCTGTTTCAAACGCACCATTCCACCTACCGGATAGGAAAGCGACTTATAACAAGGAGTCTTGCCACTCCACGGTGTGCCATAAGCATACACCTTTCCATCCACGATACGTAATGTCGGGTTATCATCGTTCAGCAGCTCCGTTCCTTGTATATATTTCATCCACAGCAAAGAATGCGTGCTTTTTCCTGTTCCGCTCTTTCCCATAAAAAGGAAAGCCTGGTTCTCACAAAAGACAGCCGAAGCATGAATGGATACGGCATCCCGGTAAAGTACGGCCTGTGAATAAGCAATACGAAGCAAGGAAGACAATGCATGCCCAGCCCGTTTATCTTCTTCGTGCAAATACACCCTGACAGTTGAAAACCGTCTGTCAGCCTGCATGACATGCAATGTTCCTCCCTGTTCTGCAGAAAGTGTGACACAATACCCTTCTGCTTCTTTATACAAACTAACGTAGCCCATATCGCTGAGCGTATTCTCGATTAATTCACCCGAAGGCATCGCAGCCTTATTTTCCACCGAAGTACACACCGTACACTTCAGCAAAGCTTTTTCCTGCCCCTCCTTCTTACCATAGAAGGGGCGAAAAGAGGGTAATAAAGTATCAGCATCCCATCCTTCCGGAAGACTGACACTCACCTCAAATCCTGCGATAGAAAACTGACGTTCTATTCTCATTTCAATTGTCCTTTCAACAAACTGGAAAATACCCAAAAACCTTCTTTGGGCGCATAACGAAATGCAAAACGAATATTACGCTGAAAAGCACATGCCGTCTGCCATTTGCCGGCCAAAAGCGACTGTGACTTCCGCTGATGTCCGGGAACATACAAACCAAAATTCCCGCCCCTCCAGATAATATCAAGTAAAGGGGATGAATCTGAAGCTATCTCCTGATAAGGAAGATACGCCACTGGAAGTCCCAGATGCTCCACCAAAAATGCATGTAGCAACTGCTGCCATCTGTCCATTCCCAATTTTAATATAATCTTTTTCATTTCTTCAGATTCCACCTCATCATGCAACTTCTAGCAACTGCGGGCCATATCGCACAACTGACGCAATCCGATTCCCCATCCCAAAGCATGCTTTAAAATATGTAAGCTCTGAAGCAGGAGATTCAATACAGGAGAAGGAATCCTTACATCCTGTCCTCCTTCCAAGCTCATGTGATTATATCCATATTGCTGTTCCAGCTCTTTTGCATAACGTTGTAAAAAAGGATTATGCAAATCCAGCAAGCACGTATGATGCTCCACTTCTACTCCCTTCCATGCGTAGGTCACACTCTGATCAGCTTGTACCTTTCCCCGCAAGCCACACTGACGGATAAGAGAAAAAGCTTTTTCAAACATCTGCCGGCTATCGAAATAAAAATCAATATCCCCACATTCGCGTAACAAAGGGTTCTCATATAACGAGGCAATTCCTTGCCCCTTCTGTAATACAGGCTGAACTCCGCTTTCGGTAAACCATTGCACCAATAATTCCAGCGCCTTGTTCATCTGTATATTTTTACGCTCAATAGCATCTGTTTCTGCCATCCAGCGAACCAGTAATTCTTCTGCTGGTAAAAAATGTTCAGGCAAATGCTGTATTCCCTGAAAAACAATTCCGGTAACAGTCTGCTGCCTTGACAAAAGGTACAAGTTCTTCCACTCCCCTGCAGACAATGGAAAACAAGACAAATCTTCTATCTTGCTCTCCCATACCCCTGCCCTCAACAACACAAGTAATGCTTTCTGTACCTTCTTCATATCTTTTTCACAGTAAAACCTTTCCTAACCAATCAATCCAAAAGCCTGCCAGTCTGCCAACTGTTTCTCCAAATCACGGCGGGCCACCTCTGCATCGACTTTATATTCCTGACACAAGCGTTCTGTCAGTTCATCCAAGGTGGTACACCCATCAGCTACACACTGCCATATCCATGCTGCCGTCTGATTCAAGCTATACACTTTACTCATATTTACATTACCTGCGCAGGCATCCACAATCATGTAGCGATTGCCAATCTTACGCAGTTGAATTCCTTTACGTATCTCTATCTTATCCATATCAAAGCTATTAGAATTTTTTACCCATAAAAATGGACATGGCCGTAAGCCATACGATTTTAATATCCATCCATAAAGAGCGGGTACGCATATATTCCAAATCCATTCTAAGACGTTCCAGCATTTTTTCCATCGTATCAGTGTAGCCGTTGTAAAGAGTCGCTTTAGAAAAAAGCCCCGGACGCAAACGATACAACAACTCATAATCCGGATTGATGGCCTTAATCTTATCCACGAAATATTTCCGTTCCGGACGTGGTCCCACAAAACTCATTTCTCCTTTGAGCAC
>OGOX01000581.1_pt1 | contig 27634 bp, 24 predicted proteins | sample 1552761 | NCBI WGS metagenome assembly OGOX01 (sample SAMEA2580212, study PRJEB22360) | human gut metagenome | biome: human gut; feature: human-associated habitat; material: faeces | place: Denmark | collected 2008/2010
TGCTGCCATACCAGATCTGGAACTTGGCACCCTTGACGGGATCACCGGTGACGCTGTCCACCTTGCGGATCTCCAGACTGGGCTTGAGCGCGTTGAAGAAGGTGACGGTAGAGGTTTCGCCGGGCTTCAATGCCACTTCCTGCGGGATGGGGCAGAGAATGACATGATTGGGAACATTGATCTCCGTCACCTTGTAGCTACCCACAGGGATGCTCTCAAGGAAGATGCGGCCGTGATTATCGGTGGTGGCGCTGGTGGAAAAGCTGCCGTCGATCTGCTCGATGCGGTAGGTCACGCCCTCGATAGGCTCTCCGTTGGCGATGTTCTTCTTGACAATTTCAAGACCGGGCTTTTCATAGTCAACGAAAGTGACCTCGGAGGTCTTGCCGGGGCGCAGCGCCACGGTCTGCTCAGTATTGGTCACAATGTACGGCTCGGGAACGGATTCCTCACGCACAACATAGACACCGGCAGGAATGGCCGAGAGCGTTGCGGAACCGTCCGTGCCAGTCGTGACGGAGGTGGAATAACTTCCGGTAACGGACTTCACCGAGAACACTGTGCCGGCGATGGGCTTACCGCTCATGGCGTCCCGCTTGGTGATCTTCATATCGGGCAGTGCGTAATTTTCGGCAGTGACCGTGTACTGCTTGTCGCCATCGGTGGTATCGACATAGACGCTGATGGGCGTAGAGTCGGCGCAGTAGCCCTCCGGGGCCTCGGTTTCCACGAAGGACCACAGGCCCTTGGTGACATCCTTGACCTCAATGATTCCGCCATTTTGGGTCACATCGCTGCCGACGATCTGACCGTCGCGGTAAATATTAAATTTTGCGCCATCCAAACCACGGGTCGTTCCTGCGGCAACCTTCCGCAGCGTAATATCAGCGTCCCCAGCCGGCGGCTTTTCCGGCTCGGATGTATTGGTGACGAGTTTTCTCGGCGCATAATAGTTAAAGAAAGCCTGACGCCCCTTAACGCTGGATTTCGCGTAGACCGCCCATTTTGCAGCTTCATCTTCTACCACAGTGGCGATGATGCCCTGTTCTGCGTATTCTTCAATTTGGCGCTGAAATTCTGCGTCTTCCTTGGCCTTTTCTTTCAACATCCAATCGATATAGCCCAGGTACATTTCATAGGTATCGGCGTTGGCGTAACCACCGCCATCGATGTCACCATCGCCCTCACCCTTGAAGGTCTGGTGATCCCACACATACGTCTGCGCAGCCATAAAAAGGCTGCCGGGGATGTCACCCTTATAGTCCACGATGAATGACATCATCCATTTGAAGTTTTCAAGCTGCTGGGCATCCAGTTCACCCATGCCGCTCTGCGCCAACGCCGTTTTCAGGACAGCGTCCGCGTCCGCGCCGGTGGCGGAGGTATAGGTGTAAGAGTTGAGGAACGACGGAGTACCCCAGCGGTAGCCATAGCCGCGATCCAAGCAGTAGAGCATTTTGCCTGCCGCCATCGGGGGCTTATAGCTGTAAGGCGTACCGTCATGGAGAAGCCGCGTTGTCCAGTAGTTTGTGTTGCTGGTAGGCTTGATCCCTGTTCCGGTGCTGGAAGCGGCCAGCGCGGAAGTCGGGAGCAGCGTCAACAGCGTCATGATAACGAGAAACGCCGAGACGAGCCTGGTTCTTAATTTTTTCAATGAGCTACCTCCTTGCAAAATTGCACAAGAAAAAGCAGACCGAGGCTTCCCGGTCTGCTTTGTGATATAGGATAACAGGATTTACTTTGTTGCCGGCTTGTCCACCGCCGAAATGCTGTACCCGCTGCGAAGAAATAGTTGGACACAGTACCAGCACTCCAAGCCGTTGGCGTCAGTCCCTCGTGCAAGGCCGACGCCGATAGCCGCATAGCTTTCATCGGTCATGTTTTCCATGTGTCCTGCGGATTTTGACCATGAATATACAAGCGTTTCCGCAAGCGTGTTTTTTTGCTGCGCAAGATAGAGCAGCGGGATCTGGTGGATATTTTCCCCAACCTGCCTGCAATCCGTAACGGTGTAATACTTCCTGCCGTCCGGTCTGGTATGAGAATAGGTACCTGTGGCAGCCATTTCATCGGCCCGCACCTGCGCGGCGCGCATCAGTTGATCGTCGGCCGCCAAAGCTGCGATGCCTCGCTCCGCACGGAGGGCGTTGGCGCGAGCTACAATATCCTGCTTTGCAGCACCCACATCAGAAGGCGCAGCAGCAGACGGAACAGCTTCAGCGGAGGGAGCCTCGCCGGTGTAAGGCGCACCGGTTTCAATTTGCACACATCCGCTGTCCGCATCCCAGAACACATTGAAGCCGACCGCTTTTCCAATGTCGCGGAGTTTCACATAGTTGTGTCCAGCAATACCATACGCTTCCATTTGCACCTCCTGCCCATCGACAAAAATACGATGGCTGCTGCGTTCAGCGAGGATTCCCGCAGCATAGGCGGAAGCTCCGCCTGTGATAATAGCGCCGATAAAAAGGCCCGTAAACATCGTGAGGATCTGCTTCTTCATGGAAAAGCCTCCTTATTTTTGATCTACTATTCCTTTACGATCATAAAGCGGCTTTTTCAACAAAAGATTTTTAAGAGGTCTGAACAGCCTGCACACACCAGCGCTGACTGGAATCTCCGGCAACGCAGGTAAGGAGAGTCATTCGATTATCCGTGGTAGAGGACAAATAGCTCCAATCGCTGCTGCTGATTTTGGTCACAGTCTCCACCAGATAGGTGCGGGTACCCATGGATGTGGTATAGGTGATTTTATCGCCCACATTCAGATCCTTGATGCTGCCGATCACATATTTGGCGCCGCGATTATGCCCGCAGACAGCCACATTGCCGTTCCAGACGCTGGTACTGGTGAAATGCCCCAGCCCCTTTTTCATGCTGGCAGTCGTTTCACCTTCCCATAGATAGTAATTCTTAACTCCGATGGCAGGAATGGATATCTTTCCGACGGCACCGTTGGAGAGCAGAAAATCCTGTGTCAGCTCCGTGAAAGCGGGCGTCGCAGGGGAGGTTGTGGAACCGTCCTGCAGGAAACCTGGGATCTCGACAGTCCCGCCGCCGGAAGAAATTCCGTAAATGCCGCTGCCGGATGCAGAAATGCCCTGAAGACCGGACAGCATGATTCTCTCCATCACCCCGGTTTGGGTGGTGCTGAGCTGCCCGTACTCCAGCTTGGGGATCTGGTAGTCCACCACATTTTTTCCACCGTAATTGTAGCGGGAGCCGTAGACATCCTCATAGGAAGAGGAGGGATAGTATTCCGGGGTGCCATCGGTTTCAAAGGAATAATCGGCAGCCTGTGCGCTGACCGCCATCGCAGAAAGCATGGCAGCCAGAGTCAAAGTCAATGAGAAAAACTTCTTCATACGGGAGCCTCCTGTCCTTCTTCAGCGGGAACGGTAAATTCATGCCAGTCATTGTGCTTGCTGGCTTGGATCGTGTAAGTATAGTCACTCTGCGGGAAAGAAACGGTGAACTCGCGCCCAGCCAGATGCCTGGCAAGGGATTTTTTCACCTCAACCGCGACGGTATCTCCCGGATTCAGTGTGAGAGCGCCTGCATCGATAGCGGGAACCTCGCTGTCAGGCTCCACACGGAGCTTTGCAATCAGCCGGTACTCTCGGGGCTTGCTGTCCGGAACATACACATAGACATTTTTGCGGCGGCGCAGCAGGATGAGTGCAGCGGCGGCGATGCCCGCGCAGAGCAACACGGCAGCGATGATCAGCAGCGGAGCGGCAAGGCTGCCGTTATCCCAGATATGTGTTTTTACGGGGACGATCTCACTTCCGGTGTAAACCACGGTATAAGTGATGCTGTCCACGCCTTCCGAAGTAACGGTTCCGTGATATTCCGCCGTGGTGACATAGCCTGTGGCAGCCTGATAGCTGCTGGAGGCGGAATAGGTGGCGACCGCCTGATACTGGGCAGGAACCAGCGCCTCGCCGACGAGCGCCGTGCCGGTGACCTGCCATTCCACATTGGCAAGGGTGAGCGTTTTCCCATTTTTGACGGTCGTGGCCGGCACATAAGACATGTCGTTGCGATCCAGATTGCCGATTACCTTCGTCTCGGTGGTTTTGCTGTATTTGGTGGTGTAGCCGGACGCCTCTGTGGAAAGCGTGGTATGATCCAGCGCCAACTCGCCGGAGAATCCGCCTTTTTCATAGGGCATACTGGGCGAAAGCTCTGCGAGGATCTGCGCAAGGTCATTTTTGGCGGTATTGACTGTGACGGTTTCCGTTACAGTTTTGCTTTCCAGATACGGGTGTTCCACCTTTGTGGTATAGGCCCAGGTATAAAGATAACCGTCGTAGGAAAAGTCCTCTTCCTTCAGCTCATCTGGGTCAACCTCCGGGGAAAGCGTGTAGGTTTTTACAAGCCGCTGCTGGCCGTTCAGGTTTTCCGCTACCAATGAATCGGGGACCTGAGCGGCAAAGGCGCTGACCGTCAGCGACATGGCAAGCAGCAGGCAAAGGGCCAGCTTTGATAAGCTCTTCATGGTGGCCTCTCCTTTTTTACAAATTCTGTTTGATGATTCTGGTGATGATGCCGACGGCGATGCCGCGTTCCTCATCCAGACGGGTAACGGCAAAGCTGACGTCGTCTTTTTTTCCAGGCATTCGCCGGTCATAGCAGGTGTGGGCAACCGCGTTGACACCGTTGTTGAGCCGGATGAACACAACGCCGTGCCGCACATCGGTCACTCTGCCGGCATATTTGCCCTGCAGGACGCATTTATCCAGATTGCTCTGGTTGGCGGTGGACGAAACGCTGCGGATATCTGCTGTGATGGAAATATGGTTGATGTCGTCGCGGTCAATGGTGAGCACACGGACAAGAACACGGTCGCCGACGCTGTAATACTCGCGGGCGTCACCGAACCATGCGGCAGACAGATCACGGGCGAAAATCGTACACTCCACGCCGAACACTTCCACACGCAGGACTTTTTCCGCAACGCCAATGACGCGCGCCTGTACGACGCGCCCTTCATAGATCATGGGGACGCCATCTTCGTTGGTGTCCAGATAGAAGGTCTGACGCTTACGGAGCATAGCGGCCTTGCGGCTTGCCACAACGCTGCGGGCGGTGTTATCCAGACCCCGGACGATGAAATCGATCTCCGCGGTGAGCATGGTTGCAAGGATACTGTTCATCCGCTCCATAAACGGCTTGTATTTCGCTCCATACGGAACGGGCCCGGAATAGAGCATCATTTCTTTCAGCGGGATCGCAATGCGATAACCCTTGTAGTCAACGACAACGATAGTACGGCCGGAAGGGGTCTGCTCCACGCCGTCCAACGTTCCGGTCAAAATACGACCGGCAATATGCGAGGTCTTGATCTCATGCCAGATGACCTCACGGCGCTCTTCTTCCGTTTCGATACGGTCTTTTGCATCAACGGTCAGAATGTAGGAGTCACGGCGTCCGGCAGGTGCGGGAGGGGCGGTAGGCTGTGGAGCAGCTTCACCATCTGCGGATTCCGTTTCATCTTCAGCGGGCGGAGCATTTTCCACATTTCCTTCCAGCAAAAGCGCATCCAGAGCATTTTCGCCGCTGCTGTCAAGGGGTGCCGGAGTGCTGCTGTTCAGCTCCTGCAAAATGCTGTCGTACTCCGGGTCCTCAGCCTTTTCATCGGAAACAGGGACAGTCTCTGCGGCATCAGCGGTGTTTTCGGCATCCAGCTCGTTTTCCTCAACATCTGCTGTGCCGCTCACATCGCCGGAGCCGAGATCAACTTCCGGGGGGCCTGCCAGCGGAGTTTCCGTGTTGTCGCTGCCGGCGGCCTCCACCTGCTGCTCAGAAAGTTCTTTGCCGGATTCGATTTCCATGAACTCTGAGGAGAAATCATCAGGGGGCGGGATCGTTTTTTTCTTGGGCATTAAGTATCCTCCTTTTTCTTCATAATGGATTCTTTGGTTACGGCAACGACTTTTTCAGCCGGTGCAGGCTTTTTCTTTTGCGCCGGCTTCTTTTCCGCTGCCTGAGATGGCGGCGCCGATGGAGTTTGCTTTTCCTGCGGCTGATTTGCCCGCCATGCAGGGACATGGGAGGCGGCCTTGCTCGGCCGCAGCTTCTTCGCCTCGGGGTGTTTGGAATAGTCGTACTTATCCACCTCCAGTACATTCTTGCCCCGAATGAGGATCAGGGCTTTATCAATATCCATACGCAGCACCTCGTCCATGGTCATCAGCTTGCGCCGGCCGACACCGCTGGTTTCCCGGTATTCAGGCGTGTAATTGGATACACGCCATGTTCCGAGCTGTTTGGCTTTACTGGTGACAGAGATACTGGCCTCGCCGGTCCGGTCAGAAATAAATTCCGCCGTCAATGCATCTGTACAGCCAAGAAAAAGCTGCACATCGCAGTTGCCCAGAATTTCCTGCCACTGGTTGTAGGGATAGCGGTTCTGAAGGCCAGCTAAGTTCTGGAACACACATGACATGGACAGGTTTCTGGAACGAATGACCGAAATTTTTCTCGATAGATCTGGGATCACTCCACAGGCACACAGCTCTTCACCAAGTACATGAACAGGAACCGGAAGCTCCCCGCCAGGACATTGTTCGTCCGCATAGCGAACCAGGCGGATAAACACGAAGGAAAGAAACAGCGAGGAGAGGAAATCAAAGGTGCTGTCCTGATCGCTGGTAATGCAGTAATACGCGCATGGCTGCTTTCCCGGGAGTTCCAGATCGATCTCGTTGTAGGATGTGATGTTGCGAATATCCCGGTTTTGAAAAACCTGCAGTCTGGAGCCGAGCCCGATGATAACGCCGCCGCGCACACCCTCTGACGCCTGCTTGAAAATGCTGTATGGCGCTTTGGCAGGATGCGTAACCGGAAGAACACCAAAAAGCGCGTTCAACTCCTGTTCGGAGCTGGCGGCAATCAACTGATACACCTCGCCGATATTTTGCTTTTTCTTGGGATAGCTGGTGGAAACATAGAGGACCAGCGCCTTGAGCAGATTCATTTCGGCGCTGTCCCAGAAGTGGTCGCGTTCCTCGCCGCCGGTATTCTTGATGATGACATCGCAGAAAAGCTGAGCCATCAATTCCTGACCGCCGACCTCCGCAAGACAATTCCATGAATCGGAGGCTGACGGTGTGACCAGATTGAACACACGGACGGTATAGCCTTGATCCCGCAGATATTCGCTGGTCTTTTCATAAAGCTCGGATTTGGGGTCGCAGATCACAAGGCTTGACTTCCGCGCTGCGCATTGGAGAATCATGTTGACGCAAAAGGCTCTTGTCTTCTTGGAGCCGCTGGCACCGTAAACCGCAAGATTCCCGTTAAATCGAGTCTTTGGAGGAATACAAATGACCTGATGATCCAGCTCGCCGAGAATCGTGCCGGAATGCTTGCGAATATCCGGAACAAGATCAAGCACCCCCGCCAACTCCTTGCGGGACAAAAACCCTGCGGTGCCATAGGTTCCCTTGTTGGAATAGACAAGGTTGCGCCGCCGGTCGTATTCGCCGCCTTCGCTATAGCCCATCCGCATGACCATGAGGATCAGCAGCGCCAGCGCACCGATGCAGAGGCCGAGGCCATACAGCCCATACGGAAAGTGGAAGGCTGCCGCAAGGCAGGGAAAGAATCCGGCGTCCGGGAATGCGGGAGACGTCCCAAACACGGCGCCGGCCTCCTGCCATGCACGGTAATTGGAAAAAAGCTGCGAGAGGTAGCCGCTCCCGTAGAGCAGTGCCAGCGCAGCGATTGGAATGATAATGAAAAGCTGAATCAGCTTCTTTTTAGGAATAGAGCACGCTCCTTTCAAACTGTTGAAAATCAATGCTTTGCAGCATCACACACTGCCCGCAGATATCCCGCAAGGCTTCTTCCTGGTAATCGAAGCAGATCAATGTCCCCGTTATTCCGTGCAGCTCCAGCGCGGTATCAAAACGCCGGATGCGAGGAAAATCACAGGTGTAGGCGAATAGAACAGGATTCCCCTCGCTGTCAATGGCGTCGTTCTCGACGCGCCAATTTGGTATCCCCTCATGGAGCCCGTCTGCAAGGATTGCATCGAGCGTCCTGCGCTGCTGCGTGTCGCATAAGAGGCGAAGGATCACTTCGCCATAACGGTCATTGGTCAGATAGTAGAAATGCGGAAAGCTTCCATCCAGCAGGAAATAGCTGTGCGCGTCCGGCTGCGTCAGGATAGAAAGTTGTTCCATGGTGGAGCCGAACACGATCCCGGAAATCTCCGCATCGGGCATGACCCCTTCGGTTTGCAGCAGAGCTTTGAACCGCAGTTCAGCCTTGTACTCCCATTTCATCTGCGCTTTGGCGGTGTTATAGGTCAAAAAAATACCGCCATCCGTCAGCAGGATGCCGGTTGCGCGTGAACTTTTGATTTTTGCCCCTTGCGGGCCGATCTCTTTAACCTCTCTGGAGGTGTAATAGGCGGGGATTGCCGCACTTTGGCTGGCAGCGGAAAAAGGAGCCTTTTCCCATGGAAAGGCCGGAATGTCAGCGTTGTGCATGATGGTCAGAATCTCAGCCATCCGGTGAAGCCGGAGCCGTCTGGGAATTTCGCTTTTGAGCTTGTTTGGCTCAGAACTGCCGGTCAGGTAGGCTGAAAACCATTCGGGAGCATCAGCCAACAGCAGCCGTTTGGCTGACGAGGTGAGCCGAAGTCCACGCAGGCCGTCTTTGGAGAAGGTATGCAGCAGCCCGTCTCGCCGGAGAGCGGTAACGACACTTTCGAGGTATGCGGAACCACCCGGCAGGTGGCTGATTTGACGGATGGGGTATTCACCGCAGAGGGCGGTTAATGTCAAAAGGAGATAGGGCAGCGTATTTTGAGCTGGCAGCTGCCGGGGCTTTCGAGGCATAAACCGTGCTGCCTCCTTGTACGATATTTTACCGTAGGGCTTTATAGCTTGGGTAATTTTGCGGCCAGAGCGCCTTGAAAAAACGCAGTATTTTCAGCGCTTTCAGGGCACTTTTTGTACCTTGGAAAATAAGCGCCCATAAAAGGTCAAAAATCCGATATGCTTTTTACACCATTCTGGCGCTCTGCAAGCCAGGCCGGAAACTGCGTGCTGTCCATGAGAAAAAGCCGTGTGCAATCCTCTTCGCCCAGCTCCGTGGTGTTGTAGGCGTCGCACAGCAGCCCATTGTCATCCGTCAAGATGAAGGAGGCTGCAACATCCAGAAACTGCTTCAGTTCCAGATTGTCATAATCGCGGATACGGCGCTCTGGCAGCTCCTGCGCATAGATATGGGAAAAGCAGACCACACAATGCTGAAATTGCGGCATGGTGTGGTGGGCGGCGTAATCGGAGAGCGCGGAGGTAAACGGATCCAACAGGAACTCCGTGCTTTGGCGCTGCCTGCGCTTTGGCAGAAGGCACGGGAGCTTGATCTCCAGAATGCCGTCATTGTCGCTGATCTCAATACCCTGCATGGTTTCAGCAGACCGCAGATATTCCTCTTTTTTGATGCTGGTAGTGGCATAGATCAGGTGGCGCAGCCGGCAGGTGATCCGCTCGGCCCGCAGCGCCGCATCCGTGGACAACACCTCGTAGTTGTCGGGATAACGCTGGATATCCGTCGTGTTCATGGCATAGAGCGCATTGTTCAGCCGTTCGATCTCAGCCAGAATAGATGTAATTCTTTGTGATATAATGGCCCTGTTCAAGAAAAAACTCCTTATTCGATTTGATAATACTGCACTTCGCCGCCCGAAGAGACGGTACAGTAGCCGCTGGTGTTTGGTGTGTGGATCTCGGCGATCTGCTCCGGCTGCTCAATCAGAACGATGTATTTGGGCGGAACCTCTTTTACCGTGGAGAGCATTTGGTTGATAAGCTGCTCTTTACCCGGCTCCGCATAAATGATCTCGTAAACTTCACCATCCGCAAAAAAGATGATTTTTGCGGGGTACTCGCTGACAGAGTGATATTCTACCTGCTCCATAAAGTCGGTAAGAACCCAAACGGCCTTTGAAAGCCCGTGATCGATGCTCTCCTCCGCATCAGCGGGAATGCGGTAATACTCGCCGCGCTGCACAATGCGGCCCTGCTTTTGCAGGTAGGACAGCAGATTTCGAATTTTACTTTCCTTGTGCGGATAGAGCTTCAAAAGCTGCATCTCCGTCAGAGCGCGGTACATGGAAACATCCCGCAGGAGGCCGGCGGCTTCCTGCCCATAGATCTGTTCCCTCGTTTTCATTGAAACATCTCCTCGTTATGCGTATTGAAGCCGTATAATCGCCGTATTGCTGTTGGTTGTGGAGCGTTATACGTCTTAAATGCGTATTGTGTACGGATTAGCATGGATGCTGCTTTGGCGCAGCACGCTGAGCAAGCTCGGCCAGCTCCCGGCGATCCGTGGTGATCAATTCCTTTTCCATTTGACTGCACTTGATCTCCACGGCAATATTATTGTTATTTGTGCTGATGAGAGCGCTGCCGCGCTCAAAGTGCGTAATTTCCATCAGCTCGGCTTCAGAAAGGTGAAGAACACCCTGAACACGCTGGGCTTCCTCCTCTTCCAGATTCAGCAGGATCTTCGTTTTGCTGTTGTTGATGATGCCCTTGCCATATTTACCGTCGTCCAGCGCAAAAAAGTCATTGAGGTCCTGTGTGGCGCAGACAAGGCTGCCGCCATAGCCGCGGATCGTCTTAGCAAGCTCCAGAACGGATTCGGCGGCCTGCCGGTTGCTGCTGGCGCCGATGAGCTGCCAGCATTCGTCCACGAAGATGGCTTTTTCCGCCGTGCGGTTCTCTTTGGCCTTGTCCCATACAAAGTCAAGAGCAACAAACATCCCCACCGTCAGCAGATCACCGGTCAGCTCAGAAATATCAAGGACGATGTACTTGTTGTCCAGTGCCACATTGGTTTGCTGATTGAAGGAGCGGGCAGAGCCGTTGACCAGCCGGTTCAGGATGTTGGCAAGGCGCTTTGTTTCCGGAGAGGCGGCGAGAATTTCATACAGGTCTCCCAGGATCGGCATTTCTTTATAGCACCCTGGATTTTTCGGCTGTTCCAGAGAAGCATTGTCATGTGTGATGCCCTTGACCCCGTAGGTGCAGATCATGGCATCATCCAGAAGCTGCCGCTCCTCGTGAGACATATCCGGAATTAAGAGGCTGAAAAACGTGTGCAGCCGCTGAATTTTGGCTGCCAGCAGAGATTTTTCCGCGCCGGGGCCATCCAGCAGATCGTCCACGGACTTATCTGCCTTGCGGATCTCCATGATGTTGATGCAGTTTTGAGAAGCCGGAGATATGGAGATAAACTGTCCGCCGATGTTGGAACAGGCCCGGTGAAACTCATGCCCTTTGAGCGGCGCGATGATAAAGACCTGAATTCCCTTGCGGCGCATGCGCAGAGCCATCAGCTGAAGCGTAAAGGTTTTTCCGGCTCCGCTGGTTCCGAGAATGGCGATATTGGCATTCTTGTAGACGCAGGAATCGAAGATGTCCACGATGATGAGAGAATTGTTGTGTTTATTGACGCCGAGAAGAATACCGTTGTCATCGCACATCTCATAGCTGGTGAAGGGATAGCAGCTGGCAGCTCCCGTTGTCAGAACATTCCGCTTAGACCGCTCATAGAGCTGGCGCTCCAGAGAAACCAGAGGAAGAGAGGATAAAAAAGCCTGCTCCTGACAAAAGGAACAGGTCTGTACATCCATGTCCTGCGAAAGCAGGAGTTTTTTCATTTCCGCGACCTTCCATTCAAGGTCATCCACGCTGCCGGCTGTGACGGTGATAAGCAGGTTCAGATAATAAAAATCCTCATTGTTGGAAAGACCGTCTTTTAGAAAATAGCCGCTGCGGATCGCACCGTTGAGGTCGTCAAAATCCGTGTTGGTGTCGCTGGTTTCCTTAATTTTGCTGCGGTTGATACGGAGCTGCTGCCCCAGCTTTCTGACCATGCGGTCCTTTGGCTGCCGCGCGAGAAAGACGTCCAGATCGATCCCGTCGCCGGCGTTGACCAAAAGGCTGAGCCAACCGGCGGGAACGCGCGCTTTATAACCATCTGATGGGACAAGAAGATAGGCATAATACAGCCCATCTACACAGAGGTAGTTTCCATGGGTAAGGTCGATGCTGTCAGGGGCATAGAATTCATTGACGGGAATTGCGTTGATGTCCCGTCCGGAGGCCATGTAGTCCGCCAGAACGGACTTCACCCGCTGATAGAACGGCTCACTGCTGGCCCTGCGGCAGAGAATGTTATAAAGGATCTCTGCCGTGGCATCGTCCTCGTTCTCAGGGGAAATGACTTCGTTGCCGCATTGCCGCAGATAATTTGCCGCCGTGCGTGCGGCCGTTTGCAGAGAAGCGATTGCATCCTCTTCCTCATGGCCGCGTTTGGTTCCGGGCAGCGGCTCATACTCGAAAACAAGGAAAAAGCGCCTTGTGATTGCCTCACGGGAGCCAAGCTGCCGAATGAGCTTCAGGTAGTCTTCCTGCAGGACACGGCAGCGCGGATCCTGCTCATGCTCCAGCTCCCTGCGGACAGTATCCAGATGCCGGTTAATGTCCGCACGCTTTGTCAATGCCTTGAATTGCACCTTGACCGGGGCAATTTTCAGATAGGAAATGAAGGAGTAAATGATGCTGCGCTGCTCTCTCGCGCTGCGCAGCAGGAAGTTGACGGGAACCACCTCTACAACCTTGACATAGCGGTGATCTCTTGTATAAATGACGCCGTGCTCAATCTTCTCGATAGGGATATAGTCCGCCAGGGCATTGAGCGGCTGAACGGCTTCTTCCTCCTGCAAGAAGGTCTTGAACTGCGTCACGCTGCGCTGCTTCAGATCAACAGAAAATCGGCTGCGGCTTTTGGGGTGCGGAGGATCTTCTGCTTCGCAGTCGCTTTTCCGCTGCTGCGCCCAGCTGGGCAGCAGCGTTTTTCCATTTTTGCCGCCCTGCGTCCCATCGCGTGAAAGGATTCTGCGGTTGTGCAGAAAGCAAAAGAACAGGCGGATAAAAGCGGACAGGCTCATGCCGGATACGCCAATCAAAGCGAGAAGCACCAGCGGAAGAGCTGTCAGGCATAAAATCACAACGCGGACGGTGAGGGAAAACGGAAGGTGCAAAACCGGCACACCAACCGCGAGGCCAAGGATGACCGCCTCAATCGTATTGCGGGTTTTCAAAAGCCCGCCGAAGAGTGTGCCACCCTCCATAAAGTTGGGAGGAATCACATAAACCTCAAATTCTTCCGGTTTCATAGACAGCCTCCCTTACATCCGGTCTTTCCGCTTCGGCGGATCGGGCATCTTCTTGACGATCTCCTTATGATAGTCGATTTCACCGTCCGGTGCGGTAAATGGCTTCTTGATTACAGTGTCAACAGCATACTGCTTGTACCATTGGACACCATCGGCAGAGAAGACCTTCTGGTGTTCACCGTCCGGCGCGGCATATTGCCCGGTATGGTACATTCCAAAGGAAATGCCCTCCGGATGCTCCGGAGAATACTCTGTGCCGGTGATACGCCCGCCGCCGATCTCAACGTCGGAATAGGATATTTGCGGTGCGGCGTCTCCCTGAGCGGTAATGCCCATGTAGGAGGACATCGCCTGTGACGCAAACTCTCCGGTGATGGAGCCAGTGGAGTGCAGGTCTCCAGCTGCGACCATACCGATCACATCGTTGGCAAAACGCCCGCCCTCCAGCATGGAATTGGTAAAAATACGCCCACCGAGGCCAACGGAATGCTGCGACTCCCTGCGGAGTGAGGAAACCGAGGCGGTTCGGGTACTGGAAGCGACCTGCTGATGGGTCACGCCCATCTGCGACTTTTGAGAAGCGCTTTCGCTGCGCGTCTGCTTTGCCTGATGAACAACGCTTGCTGCCTGCCGCTCGGCATTTACAGTACGCTCCGTGGCCTGATGCGCGGCGGACATGGTGGAGGAAGACGCTTTCTGTGTCGTTTGCGTCGCAGTTCTTACGGCATCATTGGTGATTTTCCGACTGACAACGCCGGCCAGACCACCTTGCAGAAAGCCGGAAGATCCGGATGCGGTGGCGCCTGCGCGGCTGGAGGCTCTGTCGGCAAAGTTCCCGACAACTTTTCCAGCCATGCCGGCAGCGAGGGAGACACCCTTGAATGCCACCATCGCCTCACCCAGCATGGAACCGCCGGTATGCCCCACGTTGACGCCGATGCTTGCCATGAAGCTGTCGATTTTCTGCGAGACTTTAAGAAAGCCAACCGCGCAGAGAAACCAGACCAGGACATTTCCCGTCACGGCCTCGCGGCTGGAACTGCTGACTGCGGCTTCGACATCGCTTTCCTCCAGAGCAAACGCAGGTACCGCCAAGGTGAGCGCAAGCAAAAGAACGGTGCCCAGCAGCGGAATGATTCTATGATATTTCTTCGTGGTAATGACCTCCTACATGGAAAGCGGATTTGAGATGAATGTGCCGACCATCGTGATAAACAGCCGAAGACACCATGCGTTCATCAGCAGCAGGAATATCTGCCCGCCGAACATCCGGCACCAGCTCTTAAAAATATTTGCGGTGGATTGCGATGCGCCCATGGCAAAGGCTACCGGTGCGGTATAGACCAGGACGCCCAGCAGTACATACCGTTCTGCCGCTTCAAACAGCAGCTTAATGTAGTTCCACGCAAGAATCAGTGTCAGAATCAGAACGATCAGCGCAACACCGCCGTTGGCACAGACGCCGATGATGGTCAGCAGAACAGAATTGAAGCTGGCAAAGTCCAAAGAAGGAAGCTCTGAGGACAGTATCCACGCATAAGGCGTTCCGCCTATCGTCAGCGCAATGTTTACGATTTCATCTGCATAGTACGCAAGCACAATGAACAGAATCGCCTTGGCGGTCAGCTTGACCGGATCCTCTGCGTCCACGCCCAAGCCCAGTCCGTAGTTCTTGAACAGATTCCAGACCCAGCCCAACAGGATCAGCCCGATGGCAAGTGCCACCAGAAGGCTATACATGGTTTCCGCTGCGGGAAAATATCGCAGAAATGTGTTCATGTCACAGCCCAATGCCCCCAAAACAGAGGTGTTGATCATATCCAGACCGTACATGATCTGCTCCGCGATCCACTCTACAATACCGTCTAAAATTCCCATAGCTTTTACGGGGCGGTCCACTGCCCGCCGCTGAAGAAGGGCGTAACATAGCTCATAATGAAGCCAAGGCCATTCAGCACGGCCCAAGTGATAATGATTCGCTTGAGCCATGCCCGGCTTTCATCGACGGTTCGGCCGCTGCGGGAGAAATTCATCATCAGCAGTGCGACTGCGGCCGTAACGATGGCTGCAATCGTGGAGATGCCGAGGATCTGCGTATAGACATCCCGCATGATCTCATTGGCCTTCTCCCACACGGTTGCGGCAGAAGCCGGCTGACAGAGAGACGCGGATAGCGTGGCGGTCAGAAACGCTGCATACAGCCAACGGCCGATATTGCCACGCGGCTTTTTCCCAATACGGGGAGACGGACACTTGTGCTTCAAAAGCATTACCTCCTTGTGTTGCCCAAAAGCAGGAAACAGCACCCAGCGAAAGCCGGATGCTGTTCCATTGACCGCAGAGGTGCAGAAAAAAGACGCGCATCAAAAATGGCGTCTTCCTGCGGCTGCTTTTGGTTTGTTTATAGTTTTGAGCATACTTAGTTTAACATACGGTGATTTTGCGTTCAATAGCAAAACCCTTCCAATTTTCTCCCAATTCTCTTTCAAAACACTCTCACACATCTGGCGGGAAAAAGCAGTCCAGCGTTTTCAAAGTGTCCTGCGCGGAAAATCCCCAAAGGACATAGCTTAACGCTTCCACAGCAGCTTTGCGCAGGCGGTAGTAGGTGCTGAAGCTAATGTCCCTGATATGCGGGTGGAGCGCTTCAATGATCTCCTCCACATTTTTCAGCTTCTGTGGGGATAAAAATGAGTAATACAAAATCCAGTAGTACACCTCTCCGCTCTGGTGGTGCGTGCGGAGAAGGTTGACGGAATTTTCAAGCAGGGTCAGCATTTTGTAGCTGCGCTCGATGCACCTGGCATGATTTTCGATGTCCGTGCCGCCGAGATCCGCGCCTGCCATATAGATGGACTCCAAAAAATCTTCAATGCTGCAATCATAATCAATGCGAAACTGATTTTTGACCTGTCGGATAGACAGTTCCAGGCTCCATGTTACATCTCGATATTTTTTGAGCAGTCTCCATGTGTCGTGATAGCGGGCATCCTCTTCCGGCCGTTTTTCATACATCTTTCCTGACATTGTCGCACGCTCCTTCCGCTTCAGCATTTGGGATGATCGTCATTTCAAACCGATACAACGGACTGCCGGCGCCGCAGCAGATCGCAAGTCCCGCTGAGATAGTGCCTTTCTCTATTCCTACCGTGCAGTCGTCGGATAATGGATATAACATATATTTGGATTTTGGGCATGAAAGGCAGGAAATGCCTTGCGCTTCAAGGGTTCGCAGCACTTTCCGAACGAAGTACAGCATGTGAGGTTTTGAAACGCTGGGAAGCTCTGTTGAAACGCAGATCTGCTCATCAGAAATTGAGCCGGACTCTGGCGAAATGGTATCTGGCACAGATACGCGAAGGTTCAGACACATAGCAACCTCCTCTTTGTCTATCATGACATCCGAAATTTGGAACATGGTTGAGAGATAATTCTTTAGGTAAATTACCGTTCCGCTGCGGCCTGGGAAAGTCAGCAGAGAAAGATAATCAAAATCGGCCAGTTTTTTGAGCAGCCGCCCCACGCTGGAACGGGAGATTCCCCAGCGCGCGGATAATTCGCTGTAATTGACGATCGGATTCCCGGTGCCGTTTCTGAAATACGCAACTGGCCCGATCTCAGAGCCGCGTACTTGCTGATCCTTATAAATCGCAGAGATCCAAAGATCCAAAATGACATCCATCTCAGATGCGCGTCCCGCGGAGATCAACTCCGTTGCCGTTGAAACAGGAATGAAGAAGAAACCGGAATCTTTTTGGCATGGGCAGTTATAATCGAGCGCGGTGTTATTGCGCCGCCAGTCCGTAATGGAGAACTTTACGATATGCCCGCGGCCGAGGCGGGTAAATGTAATGAGCTGTCGATCCTGCAAGGATTTTAGGATTGCAAATGCCTGGTAGTGAAAGCGTACACGGAACCATTCCGTGATGTCAGTGATGGAGCAGATCCATTCGCCCGGATATACCGTGTATGAGATCCCGTCTATGCGCCGATAAGAGGTTCTGAAGTTGGCATAGGAGCAAAGAACGACATAATAAAAAAGACCGGAGCATCCGCCTGTGCGAATGCTCCGGTCTGCAATCAGAGTTTGCATAAATTCTCGATAAATTCGGCATCGTGGATAATCTACAACCTGCCTGAGTTCAAGCTGATAGTCTGCCATGGGTGGCCTCCTTTGCTAAGCATGATTGCTTTTGCATACATGATGTGATATGCTTTTTTTTGCCATTAGAATAAGTGACGGATTCGAACACGCGCAAGGAAAATCTGCCTCATTTTTTGCTAATGGCCTGCTAATTTGCAGTTTGAAATATCGCAGCTAATTTCTTGCTAACGATTACTTTGGTTATAAAAGGCTCTGAGAGTTGACTGTATTGCACAATAGGAGATATGGATAATAGCCGCAGCATGGTCGAAATGCACAGCGGTATATGTGAGGACATCGCAGGCAATTCGACAAACATATCTCCTAAGCGGATGCTTTTAGGTTCGATTACACAAAATGGTGCCGCAATTTTGATAGAATTCTTCCTCAAACCGTTCCGTAGTCTTACGGCGATTTGCATCCAGTATGTGACCATAGATCTCCGTAATCATGTCTGCTTGCGAGTGGCCCGAATCTCCCTGCACCGCCTTAATGTCCCCGCCTGTCAAAACCAACTTATAGGTGATACTGCTGTGGCGTAAGCTGTGGAAGGTCACTTTGGGGAGATTGCATTTAGTCAGAAGTCCTTGAAAATGTTTCGTAAGAACACCGCCTTGCAGTGGCCGGTTATCTTCATAAGTGAAAATCAACCTTGGCAATTCACCGATGGCTGATTTTTTCTGCTCATTTTGCCATTCAAACAGGGAGCGCTTTAACGATGGTGGAAGATAGACGATGCGATTGCTTGCTTCTGTCTTGGGTGATTTTAGAACGAGAACCGTTTTGCTGTGCGCCTCCGTTGGGAATACGTGCAAAACATCTCGCTCTTCTAACATCAACATCGCATTCTTACTGACCCTGCACAATGTCTTGCTGATCTGCAATGAATTCTGTTCCCAGTTAATATCGTCCCATGTCAACGCCAGTAATTCGCCTCTGCGTAGTGTGCATACGAAAGAAAGTTCAATCGCTAACCGCAGCCACGACACGCTGCAATGGTGCAAAAGGAGTTGGATCTGCTCTGGGGATAGGAATACTGATGGTGCGGATTTGGTTTTAGGGAGCGCTCCTTTATGAAAGGGGTTGCGATCCACATATTCCCACAGGACAGCTTGTTCAAAAGCGCTATGTAGCAGTTTATGTACGCTTTTCAATGTACTGGCAGAGACAGTCTGTCCCTCATATTTGTGATATGCCCCGCAGTATCGTGGTTCGTTTTGAAATTCCATATAAAGTTTGGATACCAGTCGTGGTGTCAGCTCCTCTAGGCGAATGCTGCCAAAGTAGGGATTGATATAATTCCGAATCAATCCCTGGCTGGATTCGTACATGGATAGCGACCATTTTGCTCTGCCATATAACCAGACATATTCCCGAATGAGCTGTTCTACCGTTTGCGGGCGATGAGCCAGTTCTTTCTTTGCCTGTTGGTAATACTCGACCATACATTTCCGGTGCAGCGCATCTTTTTCCGTGCGAAAACTCTCCCACTTCTGTTTTCGGATACCGTTTTCCTTTGTGTAGTAGACCACACTGTAACTGCTGCCCCGCTGGACAATTGATGCCAAAGTGATTCCTCCTTTGTTTTTGATGTGCGAAATAAGAATAACATCACTCAAATCACGGTAAATCATGATTGATGAAATGAGTGATGTTTGATATAATAATATAGACAAGTTTTTACATGAGGTGTCAGGATGCGGAACAAAAAACCTCCTTTTGAAATCACAAATGCGATGATCGACCATGTTGCTGAGATTGCAGAGCTGGTTGGGCGGCTGACCTCTACGAATCAGCTTTCAGCCAACCCTACTTTGCGACACACCAATCGCATCCGGACAATTCATGGCTCCCTGGCCATCGAGCAGAATACACTGACTCTGGAGCAGGTCACCGCCGTTCTCAACGGTAAGCAGGTTCTGGCTCCCCCTAAGGATATTGCCGAGGTTAAGAATGCTTATGAGATCTATGAGCGGTTGGACGAGCTTAATCCCTACTCTGTGGATGATCTGCTGACCGCTCATAGCATCATGACACGCGGTCTGATGGATGAGTCCGGTGTGTTCCGTTCCAAGCCCGTTGGCGTCGTAGATCAGGAGGGGCATGTCCTGCATTTTGGCACTCTGCTGCAGTATGTCCCGGATCTGGTCATGGAGCTGCTGGAATGGGTGAAAAACAGCGATGTGCATATGCTGATCCGCAGCTGTGTGTTCCACTATGAGTTTGAACTGATTCATCCCTTTGCCGATGGTAATGGCCGTGTAGGCCGTCTGTGGCATACGCTGTTGCTTTCCAAATGGAACCCTGCCTTTGCCTGGCTGCCGGTAGAGTCCATCATCCACGACCGCCAGCAGGAGTATTATGCGGCCATCAATGCTTCCAATGATGCCGGGGAGTCCACGGTGTTTATTGAGTTTATGCTTTCCGCCATCAAAGCATCGCTCATTGATGCAATTAGCACGAGTGATGAAATGAGCGATGGAAAGATGGATAAGACTACGATGCGTTGGAAACTGATTGAGGAGTACCTACAGACACATGAGTATATCATGAACGCTGATGTGCGAGAACTATGTGGGGTATCGGCAGCCACTGCGAATCGGATACTTGCTAATCTTGTCATGAACGGCAATCTCAACAAATGTCACAAGAACGGATATTGGGCATACAAAACAAGCAACTAATAAATATGGATGGAGGAGCAATATGCAACTGATTAAGGAAAAACAAGTTAGTCCTATTGAAAGCGAAGTGCTTGCTCGCATTTCAATTATTAGACCTATTCTTACCAGCCTATTAATCGGAATTAAGCAAGACATCTTAGACGAATTGGGCGGGCTTGATAAAGTAAAACTTAAAATGTTACCTAGAGCATACCGTCCAGGAGCTGGTGACATTGGTTTTTGCTTTGAGTGGGCCATCCATGATGCAATACGACGTCAAGATCCTGCCGTTATAGAGCGTCTGGAAGATGCTGCTCGTAAATGTCGACTTCCTGGTTGCAATTACGAGTCCATTCTGTTCGGACTTGAAAAAAGCGGCAAAATCCAGATAATAGATACTGCCAGTCATATTTTGACTCCAGATTCAAGAATTTTAACTGGAGAGCGTGCACAACCGTTAAAGCTCAAAGGTTATCTCAACATGCTTTCTGCAGCATTTAACCGCCCCGAAACTCGAAAAGCTCTCCCATATTCAATAAGTGGTTTATGGAAAGCGGATTTATTTTTTGGCACTACAGATGCAGACCGTTGGCTCGGAACATCACTTAAGATTAATCCCGCTCAATTGGAGGGGGCAAGAGGATTAAGAATCGGCATAGTTCCTGCGGCACAGGGACGTTCGGATAGAGTTTATCTTGATGAAAAGAAGAATATTATGGTTTGCCCCATACCTTATGATGGTGCTTTCATGGAGCTTTTCTATACATCTTGGGGAATTGTACAACAATTTATTGCAGCTGATGCTCAAATGCCTCGGGAAGTTTACCTTCCTACACCAGCAGATCGTCAGGCCGTTCGTGAATTAGTTTCCAGACGAGAATTTACGATTATAGAAGTTGTCGATGCGCTAGAACCTTTGTCTCAGCCAAACCTTACTGAGCAAAATCAACAAGGCATCAGCTTGGCTGTCACTAAAGATGGGGAATCACAATTGAATAATGCTATAATTGCCCCTATCGCCACACTCAGATAATAATGATCATGATGAATAGCCACTTACAATAACCGCATCGCTACCCTAATACGCCCGAAGCCCGGACAAACCTATATTTAACAAGGTTTTCGTAAGGATGTTTTTAAGATTTAGGATTATGCGGTATGGCACGGGATATGCTATACCGCATTTCCTTTCCAGAGAGTGACCTTTGAATGGTCAAATTCTCCGATATGGTTATAGATGATTTCAATTTCCTGTAACCGTCTGCCGCTGCTCTTGTCAGGTGCATGGACGATAATCTTATCGACAAACTCCCGTAAGATTTCAGGTGTCAGTTCGGTCAGGTCCGTGTATTTCTTTACGATGGCAAGAAAGCGTTTCACATCAACACTTTTCTTTTCTTCCTGCTGAAGCTCATTCTGAATTTTGTCTGCCTCGGCCTGTAAGGTATGCTGTTCATCCTCATAGCCTTTTGACATTTTCATAAACCGCTCGTCAGAAAGTTTGCCTGTGATATTGTCCTCATAGATACGCTGGAAGATGGTGTCCAGTTCCCCGATACGCTTCTGCAGCTCAATCAGCTTCTTTTTCTTCTGCGCCAGCTCACGGTTTTTTTGCCGCACATCGGCATCCATCACCATCCGCACAAATTCATCCTCATAGTTGGAAACATAGCGGATGACTTCTTTCAGGTTTTCCAGGACAATTCGCTCCACTACCACGTTACGGATATAGTGCATGGTACAGTTGGAAGTATTGCTCCTGTAATTTCCACAGATATAATGATGTTTTTCTGCCGGTTCATCAGCTTTCCGATGGAAGGTCAGTTTGCTCCCGCAGTCTGCACAGTAGAGCAGGCCGGAGAACATGGGCATTTCCCCCATCCTGGTAGGCCGCCTTTTCCCAGCCCGGATTTTCTGGACGATCTCAAACGTTTCCTTGTCAATGATGGCCTCATGGGTATCTTCAAAGACCTTCCACTGATCGGGAGTATGCTTGATTTTCTTATGGCACTTGTAAGACTTGTTGTGCGTCTTAAAGTTTACCGTATGCCCCAGGTAATCCACCCGGTCCAATATCATTGCGACAACCGGGCCGTTCCATGCGTATTTATGGGGAGGGAGTACGGTACGCGGTTTCTCGCCTCTTTCCAATGCGTAGTAGGTGGGGCAGAGGATTTCTCTTTCCGTCAGCATATTTGCAATCTGGGTAGGACCATAACCACTGACACACAGACGGAAGATTTCACGGACCACTTCGGCGGCTTCTTCATCCACGATCCATTCCTTTTTGTTTTCAGGATTTTTCCTGTAACCGTAAGGAGGATGGGAGCCGATATGTTCTCCGGCCATTCCCTTTGAACGCTTCACTGCACGGATTTTCTTGCTGGTGTCCTTTGCGTACCATTCATTGATGATGTTGCGGAAGGGGGTAAACTCGTTATCTTCCTGGTTGCTGTCCACCCCGTCATTGACTGCGATAAAATGAACATCATGCTCCGGGAAAAAGATTTCCGTGTACATACCTACTTGCAGATAGTCACGGCCCAGGCGGGACATATCCTTGACGATAACCCGCTTTACCTTGCCGCTCTCCACATCTGCGATCATGCTCTGGAAGCCGGCCCGGTTGAAAGTCGTGCCTGAGATACCATCATCAATGTAAAACTGGATGTTGGTGTATCCCCTGTCCATTGCGTACTTTTTGAGGATTTTCTTCTGATTTATAATGCTGTTGCTGTCGCCCTCCTGTTTGTCGTCCTGGGATAACCGACAGTAAAGAGCGGTGATTTCATCGCTGCTCAAAACGGTAAAAGGAAAACTGTTCACGGCAGGGCGGGTGTTTGACTGTAACATTTTAACCTCCTTATCCGACAGTCAAACAGACAATGCTTTTCCTAACTCAATTATACCGCGCTGCCTGGAAGCTGTCTGCTGCCTTTTTCTATTTGTTTGCAGTATTTTTTCGGAGGTCATTCCGTATCAGACGCTTCACTTTGGAAACGGCGTCCTCCGTGGCGTCAGGTCTGGAATGGGATTTCACAACATAAGTTGTATTCCCAATTTTATATTCACGCACCATCTGCGGCGCGGTTCTTACTTCGTTTTGCATATAGTTCACCCTTTCAAATACAAAACCATTTCTTGCATCAAAAGAGACAGAAAACGGACGGCTGTTGGCACAGCTCCACGGGAGTCTCACCCCGGCCCATGCTGATGGGTGCGGCGCACAATGCTTTGCGGGCGTTCAATGCGCGAGTATCTTTAACCCTGCCTGTGCTTCATCGCCCACAAGCTGCCACGCTTGTTTTGCGGCCTGGTTATAATCGCTCGCCTGTTTAGTAGGGGTCCCGTCCTGCGGACTTGCAACAGGGTCATGGCGCACCGGCCATATGGCTCGGCACAGACAGGAATGTATCCGTCTGCCTTATGCTGCGCCGGAGGCCTCCCGCCGGGCTTTCTTTTTCAAAGTGCAGCCTCAGCCCAGGGGAAACGGAAACAGGGAAAGGGTAAGCTGTTTCCGCTGCCGGGGCCGGTTCGGTCAGTTCATGCTGACGATAGAATGGATGAGCTTGATCTCCAGTCGGCGCTTCATGTACTCGTCCACCCGAACACGGGGCTGGCCGTTGGAATCGTAGAGCGTCCTGGTACAGAGCTTGTTGATATAGCCCTCATAATACCGGAGTACCTGATCCACAGCCTGAGAGTCCCCGTCACGGGCGGCGTCAATCACCGAAAGAGGAAGAAGCTCCTTGCCCTTGTAAGTGGGTTTCTTCATACCTTCAACCTCCATTCGGCATGAGTGCGGCCAACTTGATCCGCAGCTCGGTCAATGATTTTGCCCTTCGCCGCTGAACGGCGCTGCGAGACATTCCAACAAGGCGGCCGACCTCCTGATCTGGCAGGTCCAGAACAAAATGCAGGATCAAAATACTCTGCTCCTGAACAGACAAACCGGCAAAGGCATCAGCCACAAGCTCGTTTTCAATATGCAGGTCATACCCGTGGGACGAGAATGTAAATCTGTCACTGGGGTAATGATCTACAACGCAGAGCTTGTCCATCTCCATTTGCGGAAGGTCGCTGAATGACAGTTCCCTGTCACGGCGCCTCTGCATTTCCCGGAGGTAGTCGATTGCCTCATGGTACAGTACCAGCTTGCAGTAAGCATCGAACTGGCACCGCTCGCCATAGTCATTGCGGGGGATCATATCCATCTTTTCACCCCCTTTCCTGGGGGAATGAGGTGGGTTTCTCCCTTTCCGCTAACAAGGCGAACGCAAAGCCGCTCGCTGCCCGCTAAAAGCCTCCTTTTTTGATTTTTTTGAAAATATTTTTTCTGCCGCCCTCCAAAACGACAAAAAGCGCCCGAATGGTCAAAGACCAATCGGGCGCGCAGAGATACAGAACCGCAAGATGCTACACCGTATACTACACACTCAAAGCCGGACTTACCCGGAGGGGGAGCTACGCTTTTTTTAGCTGGTGTAGATCATGTGTGTTGTGAAAAAGCAAAATGAACACGACAATACCCTCCTGGATACCGCCGTGTCCTTAAAAATGGGCGACTTTAACACACCCTCCGTAAATCTATTTTTCAAAAGGAAAACGGCGGCTTGAAATTGATATTTCAAAACCACCGTTGTTTCTATCACGCAAGATCGTCATTGAATGGCGGTTTTGTGTGGTAAAAGAAAAAGCCGATAATCCGCGCTCAATGGCTGCGGGTTATCGGCTCTGCGTCTGTGCGTCTGGCTCTGTGATAACTGATGTGATTAAATTGATTACGTTGATAAGTGTTTCCTGTCTGCACTTTGGACAGAAAAGAGGAAAGTTTTTCAGGATCGTATCCTCACGGATTTTCAATCGCGTTTTGTTAGAACAGACCGGGCAGCGTATCCATTCTTTTGTTTCCAACAAAGCACTACCTCCCAAACTTCATGCCATGCAATCTGTTGTCTGAAATGAACCTCTTTTTCCTGGGGTCTCCTTCTGCCCGATAAATCATTAGACTCTCCAGATCAAATATAGAGCTCCACACAGTTTCAAAGTTCGGATCTTCATATTGGCACATAAAGCCATATTTACCCATAAGAAGCTGTTTGGTTTCCTCCAGATAATCATCCTTGATCTTGTTCGTAAAGCTATCAACGACCACTTTGTAACGTTTGCCTGAATCATAATCATCCCCATTGGCATCGTCAAAGGGGGTGTATTCATCAGATGTAAAACTGTTTACTGTACAGACAATGCTGTCTCCACCTAATTTGATGGCTTCACGGATGTTTTTATCAGTAGGAGTACATTCGACTACAACCATCCTTCCGCTTTTATCTGCAAGTAGAATATTGCAGTTAGAGGCTATTGGTAAGTCCATAAGCAAGGAAATAGCGTTGTCCGTATTAACTGCTTTTTCCAGTAGGTATCTGACTACGAAACAGGAGTTAAACCCAGGTCTTATTTTTTCAAGACGGGTCATTACAAAAGTCATAGCAACCGCTAAGCCATGTTCATTCAAACCTTCCTCGCCGTTGATAAAGGAGGATGTTGTGATATTAAACCGATTTCCGTTAACAGGGGAATAGATTTCGCTTTTACTCCCATCCTGCAAAAATGGTGGCAGATCGTTGTTTCGTCCGTAGATAACCTGGCCGCCTTTTGAATAGGCAAACGCCGTACAACCTCTTATTTCAACAGGGATATTTTGCTCAAGGTTATACATACAACACCCCATACATAACATCCAAGAGGCAAAGGATAGATAATCAGCGCCTATTGTATCACTTACACCCCGGATTTCTTCGCACACTTCGGGGAAATACTTTTTTAGTATCTGCTCACTTTGCTTTCCATGCTCAAGTTGAAACGCATCGAGGTGGAGCGGAAATGATATATTACCTTTTTGAAAAATTGTGCCGCGCTTTACGCCCATTTGATAATGGTCGCCTTTTAACCTTAAATGATACATAGATTAGTTCTCCTTTTTCTTTTTGATGGCAATCCATACCTCCGAATAACCATGGATCGGTTTGCCCACGACAATAGGATAAACCTCAATGTCTGGCAAGCCCGCATACTCATAACCCGAAAATGGAAGCCACTCTGTATAGAAGCGGCGAAATACACTTTGTACGTTCTCTTTGAACGGTCCATCGTTTTCAAAGATTACCCAAGTTGCCGCCGGTATCTCATATTCATACATCCCTTCAGATACGGGATCATTTGTTGAGGAAGCAATATAGTAAAAGATATTGTCCGGGTCCTGATAGACGCTTATCCCTAAAATTCCTTTCGGCTCCCTTTGTGAAAACTCGCATATCTTCTTGAACAGTTCCGTATTTAATGACTGTTGCCAAAAATCGGGCAGATTTCTTAGATTGGTTTCCATATCCTCAGCCAGAGGAGTACGGATACCAACAATTCGCATAGCAGCTTTTTCTTCGATATGATATGACATTGCACTTCCTCCTGTAATATTGACAGAAAACTTTATGGGTGGATATGCGTTCAATGTACTTCCAATATTCTTTGCTGCAACAGGAGTAATACCGTGTATGTTTTGAAACGCCCTGTTGAATGAAGTGGGAGAATTGTAACCGTATTTTAGAGCAATATCTAAAACGCGTTGATTTGATCCTTGTAATTCAAAGGCCGCTTGCGTCATTCTGCGACGACGTATATACTCGGATAATGAAATCCCCGTAACATAGGTAAATATTCGTTGGAAGTAATAAGTTGAACAACACGCAATTTTAGCGACTTCATCATACGATATCTCATTGTCTAAATTTGCTTCTATGTAATCTATCGCATTAGATAGTTTCATAAGCCATTCCATGTGTTCACCTCCCACAGATACCATTATACAAATCAAATGGTTATTTTTCCTCGCTTTTCATGTTCTATTTTGTGAAGCCACATATACTGTATCGCATTAAAAAATTGTATGCAACGCCGGATTTACAACAATTTTCCCTCAAATATGAAAATGCCGTTGCTTTATTCTGGACAGTAAGCAAAAACCGAATACGAATTATAAAGTGTTGATTGTCTGTATATACCATCATTCCCAAGACAGACTATGAAATATAGAATGTAAGAGGGTGATGTTATATGGCTAAAATTGAAGATTGTCCTGGGTTTGAAACCTTCGGCTCCGATGTGAAGGCCGCAAGGGAAGCTCTGAATATCTCCCGCAGGGCATTGGCAGAACAGGTCAGCATTGATCCTCGCTACCTTGCCAATATCGAATTGGAGCAGACGGTTCCCAGCGTGCCTGTGGTACTGCAATTGATCCGGATTTGCAAACTGCCGGTTGAGCGGTACTTCAATCCCTCCTTGGTCGCAGAGAACACCGAACAGCGCCAGAGAGTGAACCACAAATTGCAGCTTTTCCCGGAGAAATACCTTCCCATCGTGGAGGCAACTATTGACGGAGCTATCAAACTGGACGAATAGAGGTCGCTTTACAGAAGATGTAAAGTGGCTTCTATTTTTTTGCGTCTTTTACTGCTCTTTTGCGGGTATTTTCAAGTGTCTGTAACGCTTTATAAGTAGGGAAAAGAAACGATAGCAAGCACAGCAAGCGAGTACCCGCTTGCGAATTTTGAGATTTTCAGG
>OGOX01000583.1_pt1 | contig 27591 bp, 18 predicted proteins | sample 1552761 | NCBI WGS metagenome assembly OGOX01 (sample SAMEA2580212, study PRJEB22360) | human gut metagenome | biome: human gut; feature: human-associated habitat; material: faeces | place: Denmark | collected 2008/2010
GATGGTACTGCACTCGAGAGGGTGTGGGAGAGTAGCACGCCGCCGCTTCAAACGTATCGGGCCTCCCGGTCGAGCCTTTGACTCCCGGGAGGTCCCTTTTTTCATGCTCTCTTTCCGGGCTTCCCGGCGGGTTCGCGCTCCGGAACCCCCGTTTTTCTCTCATGCCCATCCGGATTAGATGGTTAGATGTGGTTCGGAGCTGAATGTCTCGTTATTTTTGAATGTTGTCCAAGACTTTCAGCACTTTATCGCGATACTTCTTTTTGCCGATGAAGGCTGCGGGGTGCAATATTCTGACCACTTCATACCCTTCCGACTTCATGCATTTCAGATTTTTCTCGGCGGCGTATCCGAGAGACACCAATACAGGCTTGCCACCGAGTAGCTCGAGTTCCTCCCTCAATCCCTTGAGGTTCTCATCAACGCGTTCCGGGTTACTTTTGAGTGTCTTTTCCACTTCACCGGAATCGGTTTCTTGGTAATCCTTGATTGCGTCGGTTATGTAGCTTCCCCAATACCGTGTGCCCTGCAGCGCATATCGCAGTTTGAAATCGTTCCTTCCCGCATGGAAATTGAACCACGGATCCTTCGGCTTGTCCGGCTTTTTCTCCGCGTTGCCGTCCTTGGGTTTACCGGAGCGGTTCAGCCCCACGAACACGAAGCCGGTGTTCAATTCGGACAGATTCGGGGAGTCGAATACGCTCAGATCGTTTATATTGCGGCTGGGCTTGGAATCCGCGTAATCCGTGTTCCAGACGGCCCAGCTGGACGCATCTCCGTATTTTTCCTTCAGTATGTCGTAGTTCTTTTGGCTGATCATCATCCGCTCCTTTTACGCTTACGTGGACGACAGTCGGTCATTAAACGCCATCCGTGGTTATCCGTCATTCTATGTTGCGTGAATACGAGATGTACATGTTGGGCCGGATTATTGGAGAGTCTTGCAAAACGTCACTAGCCTTGAACCGATATTGGAGCTCTATATGTTTTGCAGATTTGGTAGAGCGACACGCCGATTTGGTCTTCTGCCATTCCTGTTGTATTCTAGTCAAGTTGCGTTTCACGGATAGACACCGGGAAGCGTTGCATAATTGGAGAATTCGCCTAGTGGTCTATGGCGCACGCTTGGAAAGCGTGTTGGTGTAACAGCCTCACGAGTTCGAATCTCGTATTCTCCGCCCGGATTGGAACCCCGAAAACCGTTGGAATCATTCGGTTTCTGGGGTTCCTTCTTTTCCACTCCGTTTTCCGGTTCCTTCCAGATTCCCTCCGAATGCTTCTTTCGTTGGCCTCGGTTTTTTGAATCGTCCCGTATCGCAAGTCTCGCGTGTACGGGCCGGCATCCAGGAAAGTCCCTGATTGCCATGCTGCGGCTTATTGGTGCCAGTCTGTGGTCTCAATAATGGGATTGTTTGCCCTCATATGTCGATATTTGATTGCGATTCGGTGGGGGAGTTGCGTACATCGTCGTTTTACGCGCACTTTTGCGCTGCGCTACGTTACGCTCGAAATCGTGACGTTGAGAGAAAGAAGCACGACGATGGTTGACAAGACGGCTGCCGGCAGCCAGCAGACTGACCAACGCGATGCTGATACTCGTGACTCTCTGGCGGCGCTTGCCCGACGCCGTTCGAATTCATCGCCAATCGTATTGCAGAGTGATGTGCAGGCCGCTCCGCAGGAAAAGCAGGAAAAACAAGAAAAGCAGAGCGAAGCTGGGTCTGCCTTGCAAACGGGCGAGGATGCGAATGATGACGCGAATCGTGCGGAAGAACCGCAAACCGTGAAAGAAAAAGACGCTGCGGATGGTCCTGATAATACGCAGCAGCCGCAAATGGCATCCATAAGCGCCATCACAACGCAGGTTTTGCCACCAAGCTTTATTCCGACCGCAACCGGTCGTATTCGTCCTGTAACGGGCGCTTTTCCCGCAGTTCAGTCCGCTTCGCAGACGGAACAGGCGCAGCGCAGGCGATCCATCCGCTCGTTGGCCGCGGGGTCGTTGCGTAGAACCAACATCGGCAATGCTGAAAAGGCCGGCGATGTGGGGAGCGCGGGTAGTACCGGACGGACGGCGGGGAATGGCGATACGCCGTCGCCGCGAATCGCCAGCAGTGCTCCCCATTATGCGAATTGACCAGTGGACTGATCAGAACGGCCAACGTAACAAATCAGTGGGAATACTGGACATACACGCGGTTCATGCACGGTACGCGCGCTTCGCGCTGCATTGTACGTCGCTGTACTACGTCATTCCAATTGAATCGCAACAATGCGTATAGCAGATGAAAAGCACATACGAAAAACGCGCATGAAAAAACGGTCCCGATATATTCGAGACCGTTTTTCATGAGTCGATGAAGCAAACGCTGTCCGGCAGCGAGCCGGCTCAGTCTTCGCTGGTTTCGCGCTTATACTGCACGAACGTCTTCATGGCGTAGGCAAGGCCGGCAAGCAGCAGAATGGCTGCGCAGGCAAGGGAAATGCCGATGCCGGTTTGTGCAAGCTGTCCATATTCCGACTTGGTCAGCGCGCCGGTGGACGCGGCGGTTTGATCGCCGGAAGCTGTGACGGATCCAGTTGCAGCACCATTCGCGCCAGTGTCGGCAGCCGTGCACACAGTGCCAGTGGTGCCGTTGACTCCAGTAACGGTCGTACCGGCATTCGTTCCAGCCGTGATGCCATGCGTGCCGGTAGCAACGGATGAGCCGCCCTGCTGACCCGTCTTGGAGTTTGCGTCCTTCAGCGCCGCGATGAACGACTGATGCCACTGGTGGCTGCTCGCCGCAAACGCGTCATGCCTCGTCTTGAGTTCGTCGTGGGTCTCCTTCATATCGGCATGCATCTGGTTGAGGTGGGCCTGCGTGTCCTGCATATCCTGATGCAGAGCGTCGTGACGCTCCTGACCGCGCTTGACCGCGCCGTCAATCGCATTCTTTATATCCTCGCGGTCCTCCTGGTAGTTCTTCCAGGCCTGCTCGCCGTACTGGCGAAGCGCGTCGGCGTCCTCGTGCGCGTTCTGATGCAGCTGCTCGGCGTGCTGCTTGGCGGTTTCCATATCCGACTTGATCTGCTGATTCGTCTTGTTCAAGTGCTGCACGGCCTCGCACGCCTGATCGGTGCACACGGCCATATCCTGGTCGATCTGCCCGCTGATGGCGGTGCTGCCGGCCAATCCGTCCGTAGACGGTGCGACTTCACTGGCCGAAGCCGCGGAAGGCAGGACGGCCATGCCGATGGTTAATATTCCCGCCGCTGCAGCTGCTGCAATACGATTCCTCATGGTGATTCCTCTCCTGCGCACGTTTGCATTCGATCTGTGATTGTGCGCTCGCGTTCGTTCCGTATGCCATAGTAGGAGGGGAATGTGCCTAAATAAACCGGTGGAAAAATGACATTTGTCTAGTTTCTGTGATGCTGCAGCAGTCTTCATAGTTTAAGCGGGAAACCAGAATCCAAACCAGAAGCCGGAACAGCCTGCTCAAAACATGACCAAGCAGGCCCAGCAACGGCTCAGACCGCCCGTACTTATCCCGCCCGTATTGGTTTATCTAGCGGCGGCCCCCAACAAAGATCACTCAACAATAGTGATGAATGGGCTAGCCGGCAGATTAAAGTCGTTGTACAGCATGCTCGCGCACTTCGGATTGCCACTGAACAGGTAACGTACCTGGCTCATGGCGTTGAGATCGTTCAGTATTGAACCATCGGCTGCGGTGAGCAACACCTGATTGCCCCTGATAGTGGCATTGACCGCCTGCCATTGACCGGAATAATTGGCGACCTCAAACCCCTGCAATGCCGTAGTGTTGGGAGCGGCGATATTGCTGATACCGCTTAACGGGGTCGCTTTCGGAGCGCTCTTATAGTTTGGTGCGATTGCGCTCGCGGTTTTCGAATAGTTCGGCTGCATGGCTTTCAGCCTGCTTGCGGTGCCGTTCCGGAAAGACAAGGCGATTGCGCCGTTCGCAGTGTGCCGGGCATGTTCGATAAGCGGTCCGTTGGGTACGGTGGTGCCGTCTTCCATGGCGAGATATTGCGCGGCCATGCGCGCCCCGAGAATATCCTTGCCGAGCGGATGGATCAGCGCGGATGTGCCTTTATCGGTGTCAAGGGAAACCGTCATCGCCACATTGGAACGGTCTTGCAGATTCGCGTTGTCAAGCGTGGTCCGCTGCGCTTCACGTACGTTCTGTGTGTACTGATAGTTCGTCCATCGCGCGAGTTGCACGTATAGGAACGGCAGATTCTTGCGTCCGAATACGGTACGGTACTGGTTGATCAGCGCGGTCATCTGCGACTCATACTCCGTGGCGGTCGCAAAATTCATCGCATCGTCGCATCCTTGGTACCAGAGCACACCTGCCACATGAAAATCTTTCAACGGTGCAATATGGTTCGCGTAGATATCTCCGCCGCGCACATGTCTGCGTATAGGCGTGCCGCCCCACGCGGTCTGGATGATGCCGACCGGCACGTTAGGATGCTTCGCGCGCAGCTGAAGTGCGAACTGCTGTGTCAAGTAGCTCAAATGCAGTGAGTTCGTGGAATCCGCATTCAGCCACGCGCCAGCGTTCAGGTTGACGTTGGCCAGCGGAAAATCCGTGTTCTTCACATCATGATCTGCGATAACGAATTTCACGTTCTTGTCGACGAGTGGTTTTGGAAGATCGGTCTCTTTGATGATTCCGTTGCCAAAATTGGCGCTGTTCTCCGGGTAATACTGCGTATAGTTGAGTTCCATGTTCGATTGGCCGGCCGCCACGAACACGTCGCCCACATACACTTTCGCCAGTTCCGTTACGACTTTGCCGTCGTACTTCACCTGTAACGAATACGACTCGAGGCTTGCTTTCTGTGCGTTCAGCGTGCAAGTAAACGAACCATTTTTTGCGATTTTCGCAGTGGCGCTCGCAGTCATCTTGCCTTGGGCAAGTGTTGCGGATAGTTTCGATGCGTCAATCTGTTTGCTGGCATGCGCGAATTTGACGGTTCCTTTGACCACTAACGGCTGATTGCGCTGGAAGACCATATTTTCCATGTAGTAGGAAGGCAAAGTCACGGAAACCTGCGAATTTGAGGACTGTGCGGTTTCTTCGTTTTGGTGCAATGCTGAACCGTTGCCCCATTTGGGGCCGCACCCGACGATGATGGCAACGACTATTCCTACGGTTACGATAACGGCAAGTGCCGTTCTTGCCAATCGTTTCGTATTCAATTCTGATTTGCCTCGTTCTTTGTCAACGCCCGCTCGAAGGTTCTGGCCTGTTTGTCATATGCGGCTCGTTCGGTGTTGGCTTTGCTGGTGGTTCCGGACGGGTCGGCTTTGCAGTCAAGCGCCTTCGGCGATTTGACTTCTTCCTGATACAAGGTGCTGAGCTTTTCCAGATCATATGAGGAATCCATGCTGGAAAATGCGTCGACAATCTTTCCCTTGAGCTGGAAATCCTTGGAATATGAAGCGTTCATGGCGGCAACCGCGTCTCTGCAGTCGTTAATGGCATTCAGTTCGCGCATTTTCTGCGATGTTCTCACGCCCATGACGCCGAAGACCACAATGCATACCGCAACGACGATAACGGCTACGATGATGGAACGGCGAATCAAGTTCTTGACATGGTTGTGCACCCAAGTGTCGCCATCTTGCACGCCTTGCGATATGGCGATTTGGAACGGATCTTCGGGAGCCGTTCGGTAGGAAGTCCCCGGTGCTTTTGTTCTAAGCTTTTCGTCACGATTGGTGGCATTGACGGAATTGTTGGATTTGCTGGTCCCGACGGTCGCGGTACTGCTGAAAGTCCGGGGCTTGCGGACGTTACTTGCTTGACTGTCAGCTTTATTTGGCTGCCTTTCGTGCCGTGCCATGCTTCCCTCCAGGAGTCCGTGATACCGTTCTGATGTTGTCTATTGGAGGTGGTCCGACAAGGTCCTCTGTTCCCAAATGACAATACATAAGGTATGTTACCCGTTCCACTTCCGAATGCCAGCACTTCATGTTGTGGCATATTCGGTAAATGTGAAGTTTGGTTTGGAATCCATCTGCTTTATTTTGAGTGGGGACATCTCAGAATACACTTAAGTTTTGCGTGTGCAATTGCGTCAACGCGTGAAATGCGTTTTGTGAGAGAGGCTGACGATGATATCGCCGAAAAGCTTGATGAAGATTGCGACCACCGCTTCCGTGGCTGCAATAACGGTTTCCGTTGCCGTGGTGCCGGCTTACGCCATGCAGGATATTGCGATTGAGGATACGCCAAGTTCTTTTGCCACAACTGTGGATGATGTGCAGAATTCGTCAAACAGCATGCCGGACAATCCGAACGCGACGCTGCCGGAAACGGTAAGCGAAAACATTTCGGACGATTCCACTGTGGTTTCGGAGAACCTTGCGGTTACGCCGGAAGGTGATGTGCAGAACATTGAGACCGGCGAAACCGTGACGGACGCTCAGCTGGTCGGCACGCAATCGCAGCAACCTGATCCACTGGCCAAAACGAATGGCGAATCATTCATTCCGGTGAGTGCCTCGGATGTGAAAGATGCTGTGGAACAACCTGTGAAACAGTCTGCGGAGCAGTCGTCCTTGAAGGGTGGCTCGACTGTCCGGCTCACTAAATTCGAGAGCAACGAATACGGAGCACACTGGGGAACCTACAACGGAATAAAGGCGTTTTTCGATTATAGGAACAACCTGTTCGCCCAGCAGGCCAAGGGCGTGATTGATGTCTCTTCATGGCAGGGAGACATCGATTGGGCTAAGGCGAAAGCCGACGGCGTGGAAGGCGCAATCATTCGTCTAGGATTTGGATGGGGCAATGACGCCGATACCAAAGCGCAACGCAACATTAACGAATGCAAGCGGTTGGGCATTCCGTTCGGCATCTACTGGTACTCGTATGCGGAGGATGCGAGCGGTTCCAGGCAGGAGGGCAACGATGTGGTGTCCAAGCTCCGCCAGTTTGGCGTGAGCCCGAACGACTTGAAATACCCCGTGTACTACGACCTTGAGAGTTGGACGTGGACCGGGCACACGCCGCCGAACGATCCGAACGTGTATAACGGCATCGTCAATGCTTGGTATGGCGCGTTGCAGTCCGGCGGTTACCAGAATCTCGGCGTGTACTCCTACACGAGCTACTTGCAGGGGCCGTTGAACAATGCGAACATCTATGCGAAGACACGCTGGGTGGCGCAATATGGTCCGCAGATGGAATTCACGGCGTTCGGGACCAACGATCGTGGCTGGCAGTACACCGAAAGCGGTCATATCAACGGTATCAGTGGCTCCGTGGATATGAGTGCCTTTGGCAATAAGACTTCTGTGCAGAATGGAGGGAATGACGATTCTCAGCCTTCCCTTGATGTGCGCAAGATGAGTGCTGTGAGCATTCCTAATGGGAATTATTACATCAATGTACGTTCCAAAGTGGCTTCTAGTGTTGATATCCCTGGAGCCAGTGGAGCGGATTCCACAGCTATTCAGCTGTACTCCGGCAATGGGTCCAAAGCTCAGCAGTTTACTTTCACTAAACAGTCTGATGGCAGCTATGTGATTGTTAATGTGAATTCCGGTAAGGCCTTGGACGTTCGTAATGGCGCTGCGGGTAATAATGCGGTGGTGCAGCAGTATTCGGCGAATGGTACGAACGCCCAGCGTTGGTTCATCCGTGATTCGGGAGCCGGTTATTACTTGCAATCCGCATTAGGCAATTGGGTTCTGGATCTAAGTGGTGGCAGCACGGCCAACGGTACCGCGATTCATCTGTATACGCCTAACGGAACGGTCGCGCAACTCTTCACTCTTTCCTCTAGCGAAGTCAATATTCCGACAGATGCGCCAGCAACGATTCGATCAACGAAAAACACTGGATTGGTATTCGACGTTCCTGGTGCATCAACTGTCAATAGCACGCAAATCCAGTTGTATACAAGCAACGGTTCCAACGCGCAAAAGTATCGTTTTACATCGGTAGGAAATGCGACCTACCGCATTACCAATGTGAATTCCGGTAAAGCATTGGATGTGTATGGAGGCTCGACGGCCAATGGTGCAGCGTTTCAACAATATGACAGCAACGGTACCAGCGCCCAACAATGGACCGTACGTAACTACGGTAGCGGCAAGGTGACATTAATATCAGTGAACGCGAACAAAGCCGTGGATATTCCTGGCGGCAACGCCACGCAGCAGACCAAACTGCAGATGTACACGCCTAATGGAACGGCAGCCCAGCAGTGGACAATAAGCAAGGTATCTACTCCAAGAGAACGTATGGATGCCACAGCTGATTCACATAGGAAGGATCTTCCTGACGGCACCTATGCGTTCGGATCAAAGCTGAAGACTTCCATGAAAGTCGATGTTGCCGGTGCTTCCAAGAGCGATAGCGCCAATGTGCGATTGTGGGGCGGTAATGGTACAAACGCACAGAAATGGAAAGTAACGCATGACGGCAATGGCTATGTGACGTTGATTAGCGTGAATTCCGGCAAAGTATTAGACGTTTACGGTGCAAGCACTGCAAATGGAGCCAATGTTCAGCAGTATGTATCAAACAACACGTATGCCCAAAAGTGGATCGCCATCAAGAACTCAGACGGATCGTATACCTTCCAGTCCGCGCTCGCGGAGAACAAGGTTCTGGATGTTTCGGGTGCTTCTACTGCCAATGGCGCTAACGTACAGTTGTATAGTGCGAATGGCACGAACGCTCAAAAGTGGGTGAAGTAGTCAAGCAGTAGATATTTCAAATGTGGCCTGAGAACAAAACTGCTTGTTCTCAGGCCACATTTGAAAGTTGCGTTATTTTTTGCGTCTCATCATGGCAAATTGGTTGGCGTCGATGATGAACGCCTTACGATCGTTCTTGGCCATGACGTCGAGGATTATTCCCGCTATGAACAGCAGGATTCCCGCGATAACGAGCATAACTGCTCCGATGAGTGTGGGGAAGCGCGCCACCATGCCGGTATGCCAGAAGTCTACTGTTACGCTACCGCACAGTATGATGCCGATGATGCCGATAATGGCTCCGAGCCCTCCAAAGAACGGCAGCGGCTTGTATTCGCGGATCATGCGGAAGATGGTGCTCATCACCTTGATGCCGTCACCCACGGTGTCAAGTTTGCTGACGGAGCCTTCCGGGCGGTCACGGTATTGAATCGGCATCTCGAACAGGCGTAGATTGTTGTTCAACGAATGGATGGTCATTTCGGTCTCAACTTCGAAGCCACGCGAAAGCACTGGGTAAGTCTTGACGAATGTGAACGAAAACGCTCGGTAACCGGTCATGATGTCGGTGACGTCCGCATGGAACAGGCCGTTGATGGAACCGCGTACCAAGCGGTTGCCAAAGTTGTGGAATGGTCTCTTGTTCTCTTGGAAATATGTGGAGCTCAGGCGGTCACCGATTACCATGTCATAGCCTTCAAGCACTTTATCAACCATGGCTGGCGCCGCATCAGCAGGGTAAGTATCATCGCCGTCTGCCATGACATATACGTCGGCGTCAATGTCTTCGAACATGGCGCGAATCACGTTGCCTTTGCCTTGGCGCGGTTCCTTTCGTACAATCGCACCTTCGGCCATAGCGATTTCGGCAGTGCGATCAGTGGAGTTGTTGTCATACACATAGATGTCGGCATGCGGCAGTGCTGCTTTGAAGTCGCGTACCACCTTGCCGATGGTGACTTCCTCGTTATAGCAAGGAAGCAGCACCGCAACGGAAACGTTTGAATTCTCAGGCATACGTTCTACTATAGCTTTTGTACTGGCCGTTTTTCGATTTTGCACGAGTTCATCATGCTACAGGTTTCTGCGTGGGATACAGCACGAGGAATGGGATTGTGCGGATGTTTTATAAATATAATTGCTAGGGAAACGATATAAGCGAATGAAAAAACGCGTGGTTGGGTATGACATTATCAAATCGATGGCGATGTTCTTTGTAGTGATGCTCCACTACTCATTTTACACGAGATTCTATTCCAGCGGGCTTGCTGGAACGGCGGTCACCGTATTGTGCGTGGTGTGCGTGCCATTGTTCTTCGCTGTGAACGGCGCGCTGCTTCTTCCTCGGAAGATGGATGAGGCGAAGCATTATCGGAAGACGCTGAACATCGTCATTGTGGTCACCATCTGGAGGCTGCTTGCCGCGGCGTTCTTCGTTTTCGTGGACGGTTCCCATCCGGTGACGTTGAAGGATCTTGTGCTGTTCCTGCTTGGCGGTGGCTTTGGAGATTATCCGACCGGTTATTTTTGGTTCATGAACGCCTTGATCGCAGTGTACCTTGTTTTGCCTGTGATGAAAATGGCGTTCGATTCGGAACGAAAGCTTGCATTCAACGCGCTGCTGGCTGTTTTGGCTGGTTTTACTGTGGGCAAGGATTCCCTGAAACTTGTTCTGCAGATGCTGGGAACCGCAACGAACCATGATTTCGCCTCGATTCTGAATGCACTTGATGAATTCTACATTTTCGGCTCGTACGGATACGTTTTGTTGTATTTCCTGATTGGAGGGATGATTGGGCGCTATCTAAAGCAGAAGCAGACCGGGGAACTCGATGCCGACGTCCATCATCCCCTGTTCGATATCTCTTGGGGTGAAGCCAGCGCTGGCATCGTTGTCTGCTATGCGTTGACGTTACTGATCCAGCGATACCAGCATGCCACCCACGGCACTAATTTGACTGTGGAGAACGGCTATTGGCTGCTACCGTCATTCGTTGCAACGATACTGATTCTGTTGGTATTGGGGCGGGTGAATATCCAAGGCATTTGGGCCAAAGTATTCCAGGTGATCGGCATGAACACGTTCGGCGTGTACATGCTGCATTTGGTCGGATTGGTGCTGTTGAGCAGATTACAGGCTCTACCATGGCTCCAGTTCATGGGAAACTTGAATTCCGTTGCAGTGACTTTGCTGAATGTGGTGTTGTGCGGTTGCGTGTTCGCCATATGTCTTGCAGTATCCGTGCTGTTCCGAAAGATCCCGTATATTAATCGTTTGTTCGCGTTGTAAGCATTATGAATTAGTCGAACCGATAAAGAAGAAATGAAAATGAACGGATTGAATATGCTAAAGAAAATTGAACCACGAATTGTGGTTCCGCTGGTTCTTGGCATGATGTTCGCTTTGGGAGATGAGGCTTCCAATCCTGAAGGTCATATCATGCAAATTAAAAGCGCGTTATGCGTGAAGGTGCTGCTTTTCTGTGTGCTTTTCTGTGTATTTTTTCGCTTCGCTGATTGGCTGATTGCCGAAGTGCAGGGAGCGAAGAGGGAAGACCAAGTAGAGCATTATGGCTTTTTCGAATATGGGTATGCGATAAAACCGTGGTTGAAGAACGCGGCGGTGATTGCCGTGTGCTGGCTTCCGTATGAATTTTGGTTGTTCCCTGGCGTGTATTGGTCGGATACCTCCAAACAGTTGCTCATTCATTATGGTGTGGAACGATTCACGGACCATCATCCTTTTGCTTTAACGTATTTGTTTGGTTGGTTCGCTGATTTTGGACAATGGGCTTTCCATAATTCCATTTATGGTTTGTATCTGCTGATTGTCGTGCAACTTATTGCAGCGCCGCTGCTTTTCTCTTGGATGCTTTTGTACACGAGGAAGATGGGCGTTCCGCAATGGTTGTGTCATGTGGAATTGGCATTTTTGGCATTGTTCCCGCTTTTTCCGGTGATGTTTTCTTCGTTAGCGAAGGATACGATTTCCGTTCTGTTTTTCATCCCTTTCTGCATATTGTTCGTTGACGGTATTCGCACCAAAGGTTCATCACTGTCTAAACCAGGAATCATTATTACATTATTGCTGTGTGGCTTACTGACGTGCCTGACGAAGAAAGCGGGCGTGTATGCGGTGGTGCCCTCATTGCTGCTGATGTTTCTGATTGTCGGATTGTCGAAAAAAGCGAAAGCTACCGCGTTTGCCATCGGCGCAGTAATTGCCATTGTCATGATGGTCATCATTCCGAAAGCCGTTATGCCGGCGCTTGGCGTTGCCCCTGGTGGTAAGCAGGAAAGCATCCCGTTTGCCATTCAGCAGGTTGCCCATGACGTCAAATACAACAGTGAGGACATGACTCAGCAGGAGAAGAAACTGATTTCTGACTTTCTGACCATTGACTATAAAAAGATTCCCAAAGCTTACGACCCGCAGATCGCAGATCCGGTAAAAGGGACCAGTTTGAAAGACCCTGATCTGTTCAGCGATTTTATGAAGCTGTGGCTCAAGAAGACAGTGGAGCACCCGATCGGTCATTTGGAATCGTGGATGGGATTGGTTCGCGGCTGGTTCAGCTTTTCTAACAACGATGGTTCTCCAAGCGATATGGTGGTTTGCACTGAATCTGCATGGTATTACGATCCGATTTTAGAATATGTTCCGCAGTGGCCGTTGAAGGCAAGCAGAAGTGATACTGCACGTTCTGTATATGACATGGAACAGAGCGTGCCCGTATTGAATGCACTGTTTTCAAGGGCATTGTGGTCATCCATCCTGCCCTGCTTCATGCTGTACTTGGCTTTGCGTCCCGGCAAAGGCAAATGGAGTCGCGTGGCTTCGATGCTTCCGGTGGATATGTCGTTTGTGTATCTGTTGCTGGTACCAGTGTCCGGCATGGGTGGAGAGCCAACCCGATATGTGTTGCAACTGATTTGCATCGCGCCATTGTTCTTAGCGTTCATGAGTGAATCGATTGGTAAAACGAAAGAACCTCTGATTAAAACGATGGCATAAATAATACAGAAATGGGTGTCGTAAAATACAACACCCATTTCTGTCAGTGACGACCGCGAACTGCTCGGCCGATCGCCTTCACCGCATCACGGCGACGGGAACCGATTGGCATTAGCGGATCGACAATCTTGCGAATCGGGTTGTCCTCCCCGACTGCGCGCTCGTGCTTCGGACGGAGCACGCCGGCTGGAATCTCTGATTCGTTTGCCTTTACTACACGTTTAAGCAGACGCTCATAGAACGGGGTCTCGCGTGCGTACTTCCAGTACATGGAAGCGAAATCGCAATCCGGGTCGGTCCATGGCTTCTGGAAGCCGGCATAGTGGACAATCTGTGGATCGTTGCGCGACTTCATATACGCGTCGTAAATGTCGTTCGGCGCCTGCACGAAGAGGTTGCCGACACGACCGCCGCAGTCATGCACCACATTCCATTCCCATGGCAGATATAGCACGTTCCCTTCGCAGTGTGCGTTGAGCACGTCTTGGTCGTTGTAGATGAAATCGGGATTCGAGGCGTAGGTAAGCCATTGTTTGATGGTGTAATGCTCACGCATCGCCTTGGTGTTGAGCACCAGCACGCCAGCTTGGAAGTAATCGTATGGATTCTTCATCTTCAGCACGGTTTGCGCGTAGCCCATGCGTTTGCCGTGCTTCACGTTGAGATTGGCGAGGAAGTCGATGTCTCGAATCGCGCCGAGCATCTTGCCCTGCAAATCGATGTTGTAAAGCTTCGCGATATCGCCGTTGATGATGATGTCGGAATCGAGATACAGCACCTTGTCGTAGAACGGCAGAACCTTCTGAATCAGAAAGCGGTAATACGTCTCCACACTGATATGGGCGTTATTGGTGGAAAGATCGTAGCCAGCAAGTTCGCGGTCCACGTTGGTGAACCTCAGATTCATATTCGGGAACTGCTTGAAGAAGCCGCGCAGACGTTCCTGCTTGTCCCATGCGATGTTGCGCTGCAGCACCGTCACATCGTAGAAGTAATGCGGATCGGCGTTCTTCATGGCTGAATACACGGTGGTGGTCAATTGAGGAACATAATTGTCATCCGCTGCGAACACCACCGGAACGATTGGCTTGTCGGTAATGTCAAGCGGCTTGAGCTGCTCCGCTGGCTCCGGATTGGTGAAGTGGACGCACTGTAGTTCCTTGAACTTCCAGTTGGAACCGATACGCTTGTGATGCAGCAGGTAGATGTTGAGCAGACGTTCGGACAGATGACCCGGCGTACGCAGGGCCTCCTTGCTGTACGTGCTGTAGTCGGTGTTTTTATCGAACTCCTCAAGAATGGGGAACATCCATTTGCAATAGTCGAAGAAGATCTCCTTCTTCATAATGAACATGTTGCAGAAGCAGGCTTTGTCGCCGTTGAAGAACGCCTGTGCGTCCTGCTTGTAGTCGGGATACATGCTGCACAGGATCTGGTAGCAACGCTTCAGATCATCGTCATGCAGCAGGGGAGCGGCTTCCCACAGCGCGCGTGGAGTGCCGTGCTTATCGATGATTTTTTCGAGATTACCGAATGGCGTGGTGATGACGTCATACTGCTTCACCACTTTGGCAATGCTCTCGTCATCCAGTCTATACTTCTTTGCCGCATCGGCATCAATGTAATCATCAATGACTTCACCGAATGCGTTTTCTTCGTGTGGGGTCTCAGAGAAATCGAAGTAACGACGGTAATGACAGAATCCATAGTAGTCTGCGTCAACGTTCTTCCACGCCCAATACTGCGTGGTTAATTCGCAGTAGCGTGGATTGCGGTTGGAAATGTTTTCGCCTTCATCATCACTCCAGCAGTAAGGGAAGCGCGTGGAACTTTTTGCTGATCCAACATGAACTGGTTGCAGAATGTCGCTTGAGAAAGTGGAAGTCCTCTTATGTGTGGAGACAAAAATTTTAATGCGTTGTTCTTCTTGTTGCTTATGCAAAGTCTGTGTTCCCTTGAATTCTTGAATATGCCGAAGTGCGGCATCTCTCATCTGAGTGTAAGAAACCGGTAATGTATCGATTCCGCTGGTTAGTTCTTCTGCCAAATCGGCCCAAGCTAAGAAAGATGATGTCTTCGGATTGAGATATTCGAGTGAAGCATACGCGTCATCTCGTGCAAATCTCATTAACGCGGTTGCTGCTTCTGTCTTTCCGATAATTGAAGCAATGGATTTCGCGGCTTCAACTTTTTCATTTTCGGATACGCGATCTTTCCATTCATTCATCAATGCGAACGTAAGTCGCTCTTTTAATCGAACTGCCGATTTCTTCACGAGCATTGAATCTGTGGAACTCGCAAAATGCTCAGCTTCCATCCAACAGGATTTCATTTGTTTTGCCGAGATAAGAAATTGATTAAGGGGAAGCGCACTATTCGTAGTTACACCACGCCCAATATTGTATATATATCCATGAATGCTGGTATCGGTTAATTCCAGATCCGACATGCTTGCGAGTACAAGAAATTCGTAGCTATCTTCAGCACGCTCGAGACGTGAATCTGTCATGACATTAAAAGCCTTGCGACAAATATCGCCTTGGAAAGCTTTATGGGTCACATGCCAGTCTCTTCCATATTCATTTGCTGAAATAAAAACGTCTGAAAGTAGTTGCTCTTGATCCGAAACGGGAGAATCTACATTTGCCCAAGCTTCGAAATCACGGGCGGCCCGGCTGCTCATACCTTTTTGTTCTCTGCAAATTAAGCCAAAACGCAGAATGTCAGGTAATTCTTTTTGAATTGTCGAATGAATTTTGTTAAGAGTTCCCTTTGCAAAGGCGTCATCTGAGTCCAAGAAAAGAACATATTTGCCGGCGCTCAGGGCTGTTCCGCTTTTTCTTGCAAGATGGAGGCCCTCGTTTTTCTCTTTGTTGAGAAGACGAATTCTATTATCTTGAGTAGCAAAGCGGGAAGCAACGTCATAGGAATTGTCGGTGCTCGCATCGTTGACTACGATAGCTTCCCATTGAGTGTAATCTTGGGTAATCAGGCTGTTCAGACATTCTGGCAGATATTTTGCGCAGTTGTAACAAGGAATGATAACGCTAAAGAAAGGATTATTACTAGACATCTGTTATTTATTCCTTCGGGTAGAGGGGAAAAGGGTTTTAATTCGTGAGAAGAGATGGGCGAGATTCCGAGAAGAAGGGTCTGGCGCCTGCTCTGGCTTGGGAAGCCGTGTTCGCAAGTCAGAGAAGTGTCTGAGTGCTTGGTTTCGGTATTCTTCGTATTGGGGAGTCAAATCGTCCCCTGCAATTGTTTCTGCTATTTCTTTCCAATGGACATAGCGAGCGTTCTTATTAAAAGAATCCCCCGCAACCCAACGGGAGTACGCGTCGTCGCGTGTAAGACGCATTAATTCTGTGGCGATTTCTATCCGGGTAAAATCTTTTTGCATCTCAGCAAGGACGGATAGCTTGTCTTTATCGGATAATCTCACGTACCAATCGCCGAACAGCATTTCCAATAATCTTCGGCGAAGCTCTGCAATGCACGGGGACAAATCAAAATTAGAAAAAGTACTTGCATACTCAGAAGCTGTACGTATCAGAGTCCCATAATTTGAAGAGAGCGAAACGAACTTTTGATCTGACATCGGTTCAAAAGTAGTGATGCCCCGCCCTAAGTAATAACGGTATCCAATGATTTCATTATGGAAGACTTCTGTATCCGCAAGACTCGCGATGACAAGCCATTCATAGCTATCTTGACCTCTGCCAAGGCGGGAGTCGGACATACAGCTAAAGGCATTCTTCAAAAGTTCGGTACGATACAAACGTTGCAAGATACGCCAGTCTTGACGATTCTTTTCGGAATCAGTGAAAGAGGAGAAAGCGATTTCCTGACCATGTAATGTGGGCAAATTCCGATTGCTAAGTTGGAGAATGTCGGAACATACCGTTTCAGGCATGTTTTCTCCAAAAAGCTCAGTCCCAAAATGAAGCACATCAAATGTTTGCTGCGAAGTGAGTGCTGCTAGAGACGACAGTGCATTATCTGCGAGTTCATCATCTGCATCTAGAAAAAGGGCGTATTCCCCTTGTGCGCGTTTTACGCCACTTTTCCGCGCGAGATGGGTCCCTTCGTTCTGAGTTTTATTGATAATTTGAATTCTGCCATCTTTGTCGGACAGCTGTTTAGCAATGTGAAATGCGTCATCGGGACTTGCATCAATGACAATGATTGCTTCCCAAGCTTCAAAGGATTGCTTTTGAAGCGACTGAATGCACTTTTGAAGATAGCTACCATTGTTGTAGGAAGGGATGATGATTGAGAAAAAAGGGGCCGAAGAGTCCTTTGACAATCGATCGTTCATCTTTTTCTTCTCCGTACTGTGCTTAATGACGGGCAGGAAGAGGGAGTATTCCACTGTTGTGCTGAGTTACCAAGAATAGGTCGCTCAGCACAACAATGAAGAGCTAGTCAACTAATCCTTTGCATTTAATCGAAAGGATGTCATTGTTGAGTAGCGCATAATCTCCGTTTCGTGAATCGCGAATAGCGAAGACGCAGGCGTCTTCTCCGTTCGCGAAAGCGATAGCCTTGGGTTTTTTGGGATTATCAGGATCATCAACGCGCAATGATGCCACAATCTGAAAATCGCCATTGTTGAAAATACTGACAGGCAAAGCAAAACGTATTTTGTGGTGTCCTGGCCTGTGGAACTTATATGAACTAGGGCCTGGATCAAAAGTCAGTCCCCCTCGTTTCATATCAATCAAGGTCATAGTGAAGTAGAAATCAACGTCCTGATCGAAGAAATATTCGATATCGAATTCAAAAACATCATCTTTGCCGCAAACAGGCTTAGAAGCTGTGAGAACCTTGAGCCAAGGCTTGTTGCTTTCCTCTACGACTTCTTTAGTGTCTTGAGAATCTGTTTGTTTGAGATTCTCAAGCGTGTAGCGATCCGCGACATCGTTCTTGTCGCCAGATGCGATAATCTCGCCATCCTTGATAAGAATGGCCTTGTTGCAGTATTTCTTCACGGCATCCATGGAATGGGTGACTAGGATGACCGTCTTGGTCGGATCCTTCTTGATCTCGGCGAAGAAGTTGTCGCACTTGCGCTGGAACGCCTCGTCGCCTACGGCGAGCACCTCGTCGAGCACCAGAATGTCTCCTTGGGCCTTGATAGCCACGGAGAAGGCGAGACGCACCTGCATGCCGGAGGAATAGTTCTTGAGCTTCTGGTCCATGAAGTCCTCAAGCTCGGCGAACTCCACGATGTCGTCGTACATCGCGTCGATTTCCTCGTGTGTGAATCCCAGGAGAGCGCCGTTGAGGTATACGTTCTCACGTCCGGTCAACTCCGGGTTGAATCCGACGCCCAATTCGATGAACGGCACCAGCTTGCCCTTCACCATCACGGAACCTTGTTCCGGCACGTAAATCTGCGAAATGATCTTCAGCAACGTGGATTTGCCGGAACCGTTACGGCCGACGATACCGAAGAAATCGCCCTGATGCACTTCGAAATTGATGTCGCGCAGCACATGCTGCTCGGTGTAGCCCTTGATGCCCTTTGTCCAGTTCAGGAAAGCCATCTTCAGGCCGGTGGCCTGTTCGGTGGGCAGACGGAAGGACTTGGCCACATGGTCGACCTTGAGTACGACCGGACGTTCATCAACAGTGTTGTTGTCAGTCATCGAAACCTCGCTCATGGCTTTAGAGCACCTCCGCGAACTTGGCGCTGTACTTGCGGAACACATGGATGCCCAGCCATAGAATCAAAGCGGACAGCACGTACGGCAGCAGGCACAGCAGCTTGTTGTCCACCATGGTCCACACGGTTGGCACGTATTCCGGAGACAGTAGGTTATGGCGGATATCCATGATGGTCTGCGTGGTCGGGTTAAGCATCAGAATGTCGGCAGCCCAAGAGAACTCCTTGTTCTGCGCCACCATGGAAATCGGGTAGATGATAGGCGTGGCATAGAACATGGCCTGCAGCACCACTTCCCAGATATGGGCCACATCACGGAAATACACATACAGCGAGCCCAGAAGCAGAGCAACGCCAAGACCAAGGCAATACAGCTGGATAATGCTGAGCGGAACCAGCAGGATGCGCCAGGTGTAATGCGCGTGGGCGAAGAAACCGAAGAGGATGACCACCACAAGGTTGATGCCCAGGGAAATCATGGAACCCATCGTGGTGGACGCCACAATGATGTAATTCGGGAAATGAATCTTGCGCAGCAGATCGCCACGATCGACGATGGCGCGCATTCCCATGCTGGTCGATTCGGAGAAGAAACTCCACAGGCAGGTGCCGCACAGCAATGAAATCGGGAAAGTCGGAGTGCCATCCGAGAACTTCAGGAACTTCACGAACACCACGTACATCACGGCGAACAGCATCAGCGGTTTCAGCACGGACCACACCATGCCCAGGAATGAGCCCTGATATCGCAGCTGGAAGTCGGTTTTCACCAGTTCCTTGAAAACCACCATCGCATAGTGGTACCTCTTCTTGAGGCTTTCGAAAAAGTCTTTCACAAACGTCCTATCCTACTCGTGCGAAGTATTTGGGTGCAAAAGCTCGTAGAGCGTCCCTCTTCGGCAGTACTCTCATATATTCTATTGAGGAAAGGACGTTTGTCTTAGTAAGGCGGAATATCTCACATGGTTCTCACAGCGGAACAGCACCATCCGAATATCAAAATCTTTGTGTCGGCACATAAGCAGGCCACGTTCCCTGAGGGGAACAGTATTGTTCCGGTGCAGGTGGGCGCGGCGAATGCTGCGACTCGTTTCACGAACACCTTGCATGACGATGAAGGTGTGAACATTTCTGCGGAAAACCCGCGGTATTGTGAGCTAACCGCGCAATACTGGGCCTGGAAAAACGAGGATGCTGACTATTACGGCTTTTCTGCCACTACCGCAGGTACTTCGATTTCACCGATACTCCGCACAAAGAGAACGATTACGGAGAGATTCTCGATTCGTATATCGATAATCACGCGCTCGCCGAATACGGTATCAACGATGATGCGATCGCTCGTGCCGTGGACGGTTGGGACGTCATCACCACGCCGTTGAATGACGTTCGCCGTATCGGCGGATTCTCAAATCTCAAGCAGCACTGGGATGCCGACGAGCACCTGCGTTTGAAGGACCTGCGCCACATGTATGACATTTTGTGCATGCGCCATCCCGACTACAGAGTGGATGCCGACGCCGTGCTCAACGGTCGAACTGCGGCATTCTGCAATATGTTCATTATGAAGAAAGACATTTTCTTCGAATACAACGAGTGGTTGTTCCCGCTGCTCGATGAGTTTGCCGAAGCTACTGATTTCAGCAGAATGGACGTGCAGACCACACGTACGGTGGGGCATCTTTCGGAACGGCTGCTCAACATCTTCATTGCGCACAAGCAGCGTACCGGTGCGCATTGGAAGATCAAGCGACTGCAGTGCGTGCATTTCCTGCATCCGGAACCGGCCACCGTTCTCAAGCCGCTTGATGCCGGATACAAGAACGTGGTGCCGGTGGTGTTCGCCGCAGACAACAACTATGTGCCGATGCTCACCACCACCATCTATTCGATGCTGAAGAACGCTTCCAAAGATCGTTCATATGATGTGATCGTATTGGAACGGAATATCTCCGACGAGAACAAGCAAAACATACGTCAGTTTTTCGAACGGTTCCCAAATGCCGTGATCCGCTTCTTCGATGTGAGCCGTTACTTGGCTGGCTTCAATCTCACCACCAGCAATGCGCATATCAGCATCGAAACGTATTACCGTTTCATCATCCAGGAGGCGTTGCCGTTCTATTCGAAGCTGCTGTATCTGGATTGCGATTTGGTGGTCAATGGCGATGTCGCCGAACTGTTCGATATTGAACTTGGGGATAATGCGATTGCCGCCGTGCCTGATATCGACTTCATCGGCAATCTCAATATGAAAAACGGCGAACGGGCCGGATACGTGCGCAAGCAATTGCATATGCGCGATGCGTACGGCTACTTCCAGGCCGGCGTGCTGGTGATGAACCTCGAGCGTATGCGCAAGATCCATACCGTCCACGAATGGCTGGAAATCGCCTCCAAACCCGGATACATCTATAACGACCAGGATATTTTGAACGTGGAATGTGAAGGCCTGGTCACGTACCTGGATTATTCGTGGAATGTGATGCACAACTGTGCCGGTCGGGTCAATGGCGTATTCGATTTCGCGCCCGCCAATGTGTATAAGGCATACATGGCTTCTCGTAAGGCTCCGAAAATCGTGCATTACGCCGGTTTCGACAAGCCATGGAAGAATCCATGGTGCGATTTCGCCCCGTTGTATTGGAATTATGCGCAGGAAACGCCTTTCGTGGCGCAGATGATCGCCGCGATGAGCGGTGTGGAGCGTCCCGCTCCGCCGGAACATCATGAGCGCGCGATCGCCGAGGACAGCCCCATCCGCAAGTACGTGGACGTGCTGGCCCCGACCGGTTCCAAACAGCGCGAGCTGATGAAGGTAGTGGCCCGCAAAGTCCAAGGCAAGCGGTGATGCTGCTGTTGGTGTTTGTCCAGAATATTCCTATTTGGGCAAACACCAACAAGATAAGCTGTTGATAAATCAGTCTCTGCGGAACAGATCGCGTGTGTAGACCTTGAAAGCCACATTATTGAGATCATTGTTCCAGCGGTTAGCCACGATCACGGATGAACGTTCTTTGAATTCGCTGAGATTGTGAGTGACTTCACTGCCTTGAAAGTCGGGCTTATCCAATGTGGGCTCGTAAATAAGTACGGGAACGCCATTTGCTTTGAACTGTTTCATCACATCTTGGATGGCGGACTGGCGGAAATTATCGGAACCAGATTTCATGGTCAGCCGGTAAATGCCGATGACAGGATTTTGAACGCCTTTGATGCGCTCCATCACCTCAGATGCAACGAACTCCTTGCGGGTGCGGTTAGCGTCCACAATAGCTTCGATAAGGTTCTGCGGCACCTGATTATAGTTGGCCAGCAGTTGCTTGGTGTCCTTTGGCAGGCAGTATCCGCCATAGCCGAAGCTAGGGTTGTTATAACCGTCGCCAATACGTGGATCAAGACATACCCCATCGATGATTTCGCGGGTGTTCAGGCCGCGGCTTTCCGCATAGGTATCAAGTTCGTTGAAATACGCCACTCGGAGAGCCAAATACGTATTGGCAAATAGTTTGATGGCTTCGGCCTCGGTGGTACCGACCACTAGTGTGGGGATACCGGTGCTGCCATCACTATTTGTGCGGTTGTTTTCTGATGGGTCTGCGCCTTCGGCAAGCAATGTGGCGAATTGCCGTGCTGCCTGAACGGATTCAGCGTTGTTTTGTGGAGCGCCCACTACGATGCGGCTTGGATGCAGATTGTCGTATAGTGCGTGCCCTTCTCGCAAGAATTCAGGGGAGAAAAGAATACAATCATCATCTAAATTTTCGCGAAGTTGTTGCGTATAGCCAACCGGAATAGTGGATTTAATGACGATCCAAGCGTGCGGTGAATACTGACGTACTGCGGCAATTGCGTCTTCAACACTAGACGTGTCGAAGTAATTCTTTTTCTCATCGTAATTTGTTGGTGTCGCAATTATTGCGAAATCGACGTCTGCGTATGCCTCTTGTGCGTTAACCGTAGCGTGGAAGTTAAGTGGACGCTCGCCGGAAGCATTTTTTTTCAGAAAATCGGTGATCGCCGGGTCAACAATCGGGCTTTTGCCATTGTTGAGCAGCTCGACTTTCTTGGGGACGATATCGAGCGCGTGGACCTCGTTATGCTGAGAAAGCAGTAATGCGATAGATAACCCTACGTAGCCAGTACCAGCAACCGCAATCTTCATAAGAGTAACCTGCCTTTTGTTTTTACTACCATCTCAGGCTATTGTAGACAAATCATTGAGGTAAATCGACAAAGCCGGTATCCTTCAGATAATTCTTGCCGACGCTCATATCGTACTGAATGAGTTGATAATCATGAAGCATTGTCTTGGCTTCTTTGGAAAGCTGTTTGTTATTAATGCGATTACCTGCTGCATCAAGATAAACCGGTTCATCAGCATTGCCTCCGGCCGACGAGGGGATAGAGATTGCCGGGATGGTTTCGTGCATCTTCGTCAGGAAAGCCAGATAGGGGCTGACTTTTGCATTGAGATGTGAGGCTAGCTGTGCGGAGAAGTAATTTGATGATGTGTAAGCGCTGGAGACATCATCTAGTTTGGTGCCTGCCGATTTCGAAGCATCGTTAGACCAGATGAAATAATCAGTTTCATGCAGTCCGAGAATATTATCTTTGCTGGAATATGCCGTGGAGTAAATCCCAGGTAGATGATCTCCATAGAATACGACGGTGATTGGCCTATCGATATGGTTGAGCTGATTCAAGAATTCAGTTGTTGCTTGATCCGTATAGCTTAGACCCTTTGTGTAGGTTTCAATATTTTGTTTCTCATCATCCTGCAAATTTGAAGAAGTATCTTCATCCTTAAATTGATTATCAGGATAAAAATCTTCATAAGGCATATGGTTCTGCATGGTGACAACTTGATAGAACTTCTTCTGGTCAGAAGATGAAATCTTTTTGAGTACTTCTGAGTAGAAGGACTCATCCGAGGCATACCAAGCAGAGCCAAGTGGTCGTAGGCCTTTCAATTGTGGTGTGCCATCTGTGGCATAAAACTTCGAGAAGCCAAATTTTTTGTAATTCAAATCACGGAAGTACATGTTGCGGTTGTAAGCGTGGAATGCGATGGATGAGCCCTTTCCGTTGGCTTTGTTCCAAGCTTGATTGAGCGTAGGCGCCCATTTGAGGGATGGTACCAGCTGCTGATAGGCAATGGATAATGTGGAACTGTAATTTGCCATGGACAAGCCGGACAAAGCTTGATACTCAATATTTGCGGTGCCGCCTCCGTAGCCCGGGGAAAGCATCAGACCGGAAGTTGTTTGGGCTTTGACATGACGGATATTTGGCATTGGATCTTCGGAGAAGCTGACGCCAGGCACTCGAGTTGAATCCGAGAACGTTTCGGAAAGCACCATGATGACAGTGTTGTCGGTCATGTTTTCGGTTCGGGTTTGATTAAGCTGTTTTGCCTGTTCCGTGTATTTCCGAGAGATTTTTTCCATAGCTTCTTGCGAATATCCATTGGGTTTATCCATGGTCTTTGTGTGCGCGAGACGCAGGAAATTCACAACAGGACCATTGTTCGTGGAATCTGCGAGGCCATTCCAGATCTGTGGACTATCTCCAAGATTTTTTGCGAAATCTGTTGACCAGTATCCTTCGTTGCCAAATCCCCATACGAAGGAAAAACACAGTGCGAAACTGCAGCATGCGGCTACAATGCGAGTGAGCGTGCCGGCAAGGTTCTTAATTCCGGTGAAAGGGTGCCGCCAGGAACAGTAGATGACGGCATTACGTCCATCGATAAACTGCATGATAATGCAAATGACGACAAGCCATATGACACCGCTAACTGCTGTATTGACAAGTCCTTGACTGCTTTGAGGGATGAAGGATGCTAACTGTCCAGTGTTGCCTCCGGTGATGAAATTAAGATCAGCCGGAAGCACGGGTTCATTGCGAGATTCAATTTTGATGTGGTTCGCCACGGCGTAAACGGTCATGACTGTGCCAAAAATCGCTGTTGCTATCCAAAAACGATTAATTATGAATATGAGCGTGAGGTAGACGACTGCGAAAATAATGAGATTAAGTAAGAAAATGTAATTCTTGTCGGACCAGATTTGACTAATAAAATGTGACAACTGTCCAACGATGCTGGATGCCTGTCTTACGGCTTCGCTGATATCCTCGCCTTTTTTGTACTCGGGTTCGGAATACATGCCCCATTGGATAAACAATGTTTCGAATGTGGTGAGGGTTATAAGAATGATTGCATAGAAAGAAAAAGAAAAACGATGGCGCTTCTTCCACAAGGCATGCGCACCCCGGAAGAACTTGATGATGAGCTGGATGGCTTTGAAACTCGTGAAGGTATGCCATGCGTTACGTACCGTGGTTGCAGCGGCGCATGCGGTGCATGCAGTGGTGCGGGTCGCGCTGGCAATAGCGTAACCCGTTCGTTTTAAGCTATGTTCAGCAGTCGTCAGTGCTGTCCGAACCGTTTGAAGAGTGCACGGCATCGCCTGTAATGCGTGATTGCCGTTAACTTGTTCCTCTGCGGCAAAAGAGGAAGCATGCTGCTCGTCCGCAATCGCAAGAATATTCGTATCGCATGTTACGGGGGATGCTTCCGTTGTCGGTATGTAGATGCTTCGGCGCGCGGGCTTTGTATGGAGAGTGGTCTTCCGCGTATACAGCTCCGCGCGGTGACGTGCCTTGAAATAAGAGGGGGTATCTGTCATGCTCTCATCGGCGAGTGGCTGGTAGATGCCGCCGGTAAACGATTGTTTGGGATGCTTGGTGTATGAAGGCTCGAAGGCATGAACGGCAGACTGGATATAAGGCATCGTCGCTTCCTTCACGGCAAATAACCCCTTGTGTAAACGGGGGTTTATGAGCATGTAAAACCGAGCTATATATTAGCCAGTGTGTCTGGACGAGTAGGTGTCTTGATGGTAGCTGGTGGGTATCTGAATGATGAATGAAACCAAGGCATGTTCTTAAGCGCAGTCAAATAGTTATGCGATAGTGGCGGTATGAAGGGGAAGAAGATTTTTCGATGCATGCCAGTGTTGGTGGCGTTGTGCGTGTTGCTTGAAGGCATGTTTTTCATGACTATTACCAAGCCTGGTCATGTGCCGGATATTTGGACGCATGTTTATCGAATTGACTCCATACTCAACGGGGATGTAATTGCGCGGCCAGTTACTTCAAGAAGCATGTTGCATAATGCTGAGACGGGGGTAGTCGGTGGCGCGGTCGATCGCAGTTGGATGCAGTATTCCCTGGAGCAATATGACGGATATGATCCAGGAATTGTGATTCCGGAGTCTATTACTAATAACAAGGCGTCCGCAACGGTTGACCTGCCGTTCAACAATACAGCAACAAATTCACCGATTGTATATGCTCCGCAATTGCTGGGTTTTGCTGTAGGCCGATTATTTAATCTGAGATCTGGAACAACATATCGATTGGCAGAAATATGCATGATAGCTGTCTATGCATTACTCATGTACTGCGCGGTTATGACATTGCCAAAATGGCGCATTCCGGTTGGACTATTGCTATGCGTCCCTCAAATGCTTAGATTCGCCTCATTTTCCATCTCTGCGGATTCGCTGACACAAGCTGTGATGATTCTGTTCTCCTGTTTGCTGTTCCGGGGAATTATTGGTAAACGATCACAACGTGGAGCAGTGGCGCTTGCGGTAACGAGCGTGCTATTGGCAATGTGCAAGTTTGTGTACATGCCATTGGTTTTGCTGGTTATTCCGTTGATGTTTGATAGAGTTTCCGGTCGCTGGCGTGTGAATCGTGGTCGGGCTGTGCCATTGTTGATAGGCGTGGTTGCGTCTGGTATATGGACCATATTCTGGTTGGGCGTCAATGCTTGGTATACGAATTGTCCGATGCTGGTTTCGTACAAACAAATGAGCGAGCGCAAGCATGCATTGTTGACGGATCCCGTTGCCATGTTGGATGCTGTGAAGAACATCGTATGGGCGATAACGCATGCTCAATCGAATATGAATAACAGGACGGACAGCATCATGATTGCCGCGTGTTGGTTGGCAATCGTGGTTTCCGTAGTCGTGTTGGCTGTGACCAGTGTGGTGAATGCTTGTACCAAAAGCCGCCGAAAGAATCCGGTTAGGACTGCCAATGGTTCTATAAATGCATGCGGTGTGCTTTCCTTACCATACGCATGGTTGATCGCGGTGGTCTGTATCGGAGATATCCTACTGATTTACCTTGCCTTGTGGCTGCAATACGATGCGGATGGGCTAATCGGAGTCGACGGTATGCAATTCAGGTATTTCCTTCCTTATGCGCCTTTGTTTGCATTCGTAATGTTGGAATCGGGAAGGCGGTTGCTGAAACAGTGAGCGAACAGGGATTCAAACCGAAACATATTCTGGTAACAGGCGGATGCGGGTTCATCGGCGCGAATTTCGTGCGGTATGTGGCGCGCAATCATCCGGACGTGCACATCACCGTGCTTGACAAGCTGACGTATGCGGGCAATCCGGCGAACATCGACGGGCTGCCGCAATCGCAGGTCGAACTTGTCATCGGCGATATCTGCGATGCGTCGCTGCTGGAACGCATCGTGCCCGGCTGCGACGCCATCGTGCATTTCGCGGCGGAATCACATAACGACAATTCCATCTTCGACCCGGAACCGTTCATCCGCACGAACGTGGAGGGCACGATGCGGCTGTTGGAGGCCGCGTGTAAATACGACGTGCGATTCCACCACATCAGCACCGACGAAGTATACGGCGACCTGGCGTTGGACGATCCGGCGCGATTCGACGAAAACTCGCCGTACCGCCCGTCAAGCCCGTACAGCGCGTCGAAAGCCGCGTCCGACCATCTGGTGCGCGCGTGGACGCGCACATACGGCCTGCGCGCCACCATTTCCAACTGTTCCAACAATTACGGGCCATACCAGCATGTGGAAAAATTCATTCCACGACAGATCACATCCATTCTGGAAGGCGCGCGGCCGAAACTGTACGGCACCGGCGAGAACGTGCGCGACTGGATTCATACGGAAGACCACTCTTCGGCGGTATGGGCGATTCTGACGCGCGGTCGCATCGGCGAAACGTATCTGATCGGCGCGGACGGCGAGAAAAGCAACATCGCCGTGCTGCGCATGATAATGCGGTTGATGGGGCAGCCGGAAGACGCGTTCGATTGGGTGCGCGACCGGCCGGG
>OGOX01000584.1_pt1 | contig 27581 bp, 19 predicted proteins | sample 1552761 | NCBI WGS metagenome assembly OGOX01 (sample SAMEA2580212, study PRJEB22360) | human gut metagenome | biome: human gut; feature: human-associated habitat; material: faeces | place: Denmark | collected 2008/2010
ACTTGTAAAGGTAGAAGAAGGAACAAGCAATAAACTTGAAGGTGCAGAATTCAACATAAATTCACCAATTGGTGAAGTAACACAAACGACAAATACAAGTGGAGAAATAAATATAGGACCAATTGCAGTAACAGCTACAGGAACAGACACGATAACAATAGAAGAGACAAAAGCTCCAGCAGGATATGAAAAGATAATAACAGCACCAATAACAGTGCAAGTAACAAAAGTATTCGAAAATAATACATATAAAATGTCAGATGCGGTAATAACAAATGCACAAAATGGAGCAGATATAAGCTTAAGCGGAAATACAATAACAGTAACAGTAGAAAACAAAGCAAAATATTTTGATTTAGCATTAAGAAAATATATAACACAAGTAAATGGAGAAAATGTTGCAAATACTAGAGTACCAGTTATAGATACAACATCGCTTACAACTGGAACAACAGCAAGTTATAAGCATAGAAAAGATCCAGTTGCAGTAACAACAGGTGACAAAGTAATATACAATCTTACGATATATAATGAAGGACAAAAACCAGGTAGAGCAACAAAGTTACAAGACCAATTACCAACAGGCTTAGTATTTAATAGAGTAGTGTCTGGAAATTTTGAATTGGATTCTTATAGTGAAACAGATAATCTATTAAAATTAAGAAGAACATCAAATACAGATAATCTTGATGCATATAATGGAACTACATTAGATTCAGAAACAATACAAATAGAATGTACAGTAACAGCAGTTCCAACTAATAAAGAACAAATTTTAACAAATGTAGCATGGATTTCAGAAGAATATGATGCAGAATCAAATGTAACAATAACAAATGAGGAAAATGCAGATAGAGATTCTGTTCCAGGAACACATCCAGATGTAAATAAAGACAATATGGAAGATTATACTGGAAATAATAATCAAGAAGATTTAGCAGACGAAGATTATTATTATAAAGGTCAAGAAGATGATGATGACTTTGAAAAATTAAAACTAGTATATTTCGATTTATCATTAAGAAAATTTATAACAGGTAGAAATGATACAACATTAACAAATAGAGAACCACAAGTTGATGTAACACACTTAGCTGATGGAACATCTACAACAGCTACATATAATCATCCAAAAAATCCTATAGATATGCAAAGAGGAGATATCGTAATATATACAATAAGAGTATATAATGAAGGTTCAATGGATGGATATGCAAATGAAATAACAGATTATTTACCAGAAGAATTAGAATTTTTACCAGACCATGAAATAAACCAAGAATATGAATGGCAAGTATCTAGTGATGGAAGACATGTTACAACAGATTATTTATCAAAAGCTAAAGAAACATCATCAAGACAAAACTTATTAAAAGCTTTTGATGGAACAACATTGGATTATAAAGATGTAAAGATAGCATGTAAAATAAAAGATACTGCAGAAGTTGGTAAAAAGCTAACAAACTTAGCAGAAATAACAGAATCTAAAGATTCAGATGGAAATGATGTAGTAGACAGGGATTCTGAAACAGATAATGTAGAAGTACCAACAGATGAAGATTTGCCAAATTATAAAGATGACGAATCAGACCAAGACTATGTGCCAGGCCAAGAAGATGATGATGACTTCGAAAAGGTAAAAGTAGTATATTTCGATTTAGCATTAAGAAAATTTATAACAGCAGTAGATGATACAGAAATAACAAACAGAATACCACAATTAAGTATAGGTGAGGATGGAAACATAGATTATAATCATACAAAAGAGCCTGTAGAAGTAGAAAATGGTAACATAGTAACATATACATTAAGAATATATAATGAAGGTATGATGGCAGGTTACGCAAGTAAGGTAAAAGATGATGTGCCAGATGGTTTGGAATTCTTACCAGATAATGAGATAAACAAAGAATATAGATGGGTATTATCAGAAGATGGAAAATCTATAGAAACAGATTACTTATCTAAAGAACAAGAACAAACAGAAGGTGCAAACTTAATAAAGGCATTTGATCCAGAATTAGGAATAACAGATACAAACCCAGATTACAGAGATTTAAAAATAGCTTTTAGAGTAACAGAGCCAAATACATCAGATAGAATATTAGTAAATACAGCAGAAATTTCAGATGACAGAGATGAAAACAATGATCCAGTAGACGATATAGATTCTACCCCAGATAACAACAACGAGTGGAACGAAGAAGATGATTTAGACAAAGAATTTGTAAAAGTTAAGTACTTTGATTTAGCATTAAAGAAATGGGTAAGTAGAGCAATTGTTACAAACCAAGATGGTTCACAAAACATAATAGAAACAGGACATACAGGAGATGAAGATCCAGAGCCACCAGCAAAAGTAGATTTAGGAAGACAAGACATTAATAAAGTAACAGTAAAATTCGAATTCCAAATTAAAATAACAAACGAAGGCGAAATTGCTGGATATGCAACAGAAGTAACAGACTATATCCCAGAAGGATTAAAGTTTATACAAGAAGACAACCCATTATGGTACCCAAGAGAACCACTAAATGGAAGAGAAAGAGTTGGAACTACACAATTAGCAGATACATTACTACAACCAGGAGAAAGTGCAACAATTTCAATATTATTAACATGGATAAATGATCCAAATAATATGGGATTAAAAACAAATATAGCAGAAATAAGCCAAGATGATAATGATAGTGATACACCAGATATAGACTCAACACCAGATAACTTTACAGATGGTGAAGACGATATAGATGATGCACCAGTAATGTTAACAGTAGCACTAGGTGATACACAAATATATATAGGTTTAGGATTTATAATAGTAGCAATGTTAACAGGTGGAATTTGGGCAATAAAAAGATATGTTTTATAAAATAGTGATTTGAAAAAAGAGATTCAAAATATTTTTTGAGTCTCTTTTTTAGTAAAAGGATGAAGTTAAATGAATAAGTAAATAATAGAAGTATTTTAGTAATATATAGTAAAAAGCAAAAAATAGATAATTATTCCAAAATTATTGTAAACTTAACAAAAATGTAATATAATTGTAATGTGGACTAAAAAAATTGACGGAATATAGCAAAAACTGTATCCGTAAGCAGGTTCGAGCCACAAAAAAATAACCATAAAAAACTGCTATTTTTTGCTATTGACTATTATTTAGAATATAGTAAAATACACTTAGCAGTATTATGAGAAAAAGGATGGTAACGAAACTATGAAACTTATTAAGAAAATAGCTGTAAGCATCATAGTTATGCTTTTAGCATTAGCTATGGGAACATCAGTATTTGCAGCTACAAATCCAGTTACATTTGGACTAAGTGAATATAGAAGAGAAACAAACGGAAAACAATATGGATATAGAATAAACAATGGAAATAAAAAAGTTTGGAAAGTTATTGTGTACGAAAATGACGGGACAACAATGAATTTTGACAATACAATATACTGTTTAAAAGCCGAAAAAGGTTTTTACACAGCAACACCAAATTCATTTAAACAAACATATGATAAAATGGTAGACTTTGCAGATAAAGCAAGTTTAGTACCTGCAATTTTCGAAAACGATGACTATTATTATGCCGCTACATGGATTTTAGACCATGCATATATACCATATTATGCAAAATCAGGAGATTCAGTAGAAGTACAAGCTCAAAAAACTGAGCAAGCTGCACAAGATAGAGAAGATCTATTAAACGCATCTGGGATGAGCGATTCATTAAAACAAGAATTAACAGATGATGATATAGATGTAGTACAACAAATGGCATTATGGTATTTTACAAATACAAAAGCAAATGAGAATGCAGATATATATCATGTAGATTATGCAGGAGAGCCATCATTCCAACCTGTAGCTATAGCTGAAAAAGGAGTAGGTTCTTATACAACAATAGAAGATGTTAACCAAACAAGAGCTGATGCAATGGAAAAACTATATCAATATATGGTAAAAACAGCTAAAAGTACAGAAAACATTGAATATTACAAAACACATAATGGAAAAGTAGAAGAACCAATAACATTAGCTACAGAAGTTAACCCAACAGTAGAATTAGATGGTGGAAATTATATAGTAGGACCATATAAAATAAATAAAAATAATGATTTACCATTCGAATTAAATGCAAAATTCACAGACCAAGATGGAACAGACTTAAATGGTAAATATACATTATTAAATTCAAGTAAACAAGCAGTATCACAAGGAACAACAATAAAAGATTTAGTAGGACAAAGTTTCTATATTTCAATCCCATCATCAAATATAGATGATATAACAAAAATAAAATTTAGTTATACAGGTTCATATAGAACTTCATCAAAAGGATTCTGGACAACAACACAAAATCCAGATACTGTACAACCATTAGTTGCAGTTGAAAAACAAGAAACTCCATTAAGTGGAGAAAAAGAAGTTGGAGTTGCAAAAAGAGAATTTGACTTATCATTAAGAAAATTTATTTCTGAAGTAAATGGAAAAGAAATAAATAGAGAGCCAACAGTAGATGTATCAAATTTAAATAAAAACATTGATGGAGCAAAAGTTACAACAGCTACTTATAACCATAACAAAAAACCAGTAGCAGTAAAACCAGGAGATATAGTTACATATACAATAAGAGTATATAATGAAGGTGAATTGGATGGTTATGTAGGAGAAATTACAGATTATTTACCAGCAGAATTAGAATTTATAAATGATGTAGAAAACTATCCAGCTGAAACAGACTTTAATGCAGGTTATGGTTGGAAAATTGATGCAAGTAATAATAGAGTAATAAAAACAAATAAACTTGCTTACTCATCAGAAGCAGCAGACAGAGATCAAAATGCAAGCAATTTAATAAAAGCATATAATGGAACAACATTAGATTACAAAGAAGTTAAAGTAAAATGTAGAGTAAAGAACTCTACAGAATCATTAAAGAAGATTACAAATTTAGCTCAAATTACACAAGAAACAGACAGTAAAGGTGGAGCAGTAACAGATAGGGACTCTGTACCAAATGGAAACTTTACATTACCATCAGATACAGATTTACCAACATATAAAGATGACGAAATAAATTCTGAAAAACAATATATACCAGGACAAGAAGATGATGATGATTTTGAAAAAGTTATTATTCAAGAATTTGATTTAGCATTAAGAAAATTTATATCAGGAAAAAATGGAACAACATTAATAGGTAGAGAGCCATCTGTAGATGTAACAAATTTAGCAAATGGAACAGCTACAACAGCAACATATAATCATCCAAAGAAAGCTGTGGATATGGCAAGAGGAGATGTTGTAGAATACACAATAAGAGTATATAATGAAGGCTCAATAGATGGATATGCAAATAAAATAGTAGATAAATTACCAGCAGAATTAGAGTTCTTACCAGAAAACGAAACAAATATACAATATGGATGGCAAGTTTCAGAAGATGGAAGAACAGTAACAACAGATTATTTATCAGAAGCAAGAGGAGGCATTCCAGTTTCTACAGCAACAACTTCAAATCAAAATTTAATAAAAGCATTTGATGGAACAACATTATCATATAAAGATGTAAAAATAGTATGTAAAGTAAAAGATACTGCAGAATTTGGTAAGAAATTAACAAATTTAGCAGAGATAACAGAAGCAAAAGATTCTGAAGGAAATGATGTAATAGATAGAGATTCTGAAACAAATAATATGCAAGTTCCAAGTGATGAAGAGTTACCAAATTATAAAGATGACGAAATAAACAACGAATATGTACCAGGACAAGAAGACGATGATGACTTCGAAAAAGTTAGAGTAGTATATTTTGATTTAGCATTAAGAAAATTTATTACTGCAGTAGATGACCAAGAAGTAACTACAAGAATACCAAGCTTAAGCATTGGTGAAGATGGAAATATTAAATATGACCATACAAAAGACCCAGTAGAAGTAGAAAACGGAGATGTAGTTACATATACAATAAGAATATATAATGAAGGCTTAATAGATGGATATGCAACAGAAGTAAAAGATGATATTCCAGATGGTCTAAAATTCTTACCAGATAATCCTATAAATAGGGAATATAGATGGCAAGAATCAGAAGATGGACAAAGTGTAACAACAGATTACTTAGCTAAGGCACAAGAAGAAAATGACGGAGATAATCTAATAAAAGCATATGACCCAGAAAAAGGACTAACAGAAAACAATCCTGATTACAGAGATGTAAAAATCGCATTCCAAGTAACAGAACCAAATACATCAGATAGAATATTAGTAAATACAGCAGAAATTGCTGATGATAGCGATAGTTCTGGGGATCCAATTGATGATATAGATTCTACTCCAGATAACAACAATGAGTGGAACGAAGAAGACGACTTAGATAAAGAATTTGTAAAAGTTAAATACTTCGATTTAGCCCTAAAAAAATGGGTAAGTAAAGCAATCATAATAGATGCAGACGGAACACAGACTGTACAAGAAACAGGACATACAGGTGACGAAGATCCAGAACCACCAGCAAAAGTAGATTTAGGAAGAAGAGATATAAACAAAGTAACAGTAAAATTCGAATTCCAAATCAAAATAACAAACGAAGGTGAAATCGCTGGATATGCAAAAGAAATAACAGATTACATCCCAGAAGGACTAAGATTTGTACAAGAAGACAATCCAGATTGGTACACAAGAGAACCATTGAATGGAAGAGAAAGAGTTGCAACAAAATTACTAGAAAATACATTGTTACAACCAGGAGAAAGCGCAACAGTATCAATATTATTAACTTGGATAAATGGACAAGATAATATGGGCTTAAAAACAAATATAGCAGAAATAAGCCAAGATTATAATGACAGTAATACACCAGATATAGACTCTGTGCCAGACAACTTTAAAGAAGACGAAGATGATATAGATGATGCACCAGTAATGCTTACAGTAGCACTAGGTGATGCAAAATTATATATCGGAATAGCAGCACTAGTAGTTATAGCACTAGGTGGAGGAGTATTCATAATTAAGAAATATGTAATTTAAAAAATCTTTAAAACAAAAATGCAAAAAAAGAGGGTATTCGGATTAGATATCCTCTTTTTTATATAAAGGTTATAAAATATTAGTAAAGAATTTATGAGTGCTAAAGATGATATAATAACTGGTATAAATTTATTAGACATATAGAACATTGATTTTTTGATATAGATTGAAAAAATAGAAATTTTATGATATCATAGTAGTTACCATAAAACGAGAAGTAAAGGAGAAAAAGTATGAGTGATATGAGTAAAAATACAAATCTAGAAATAGCTGTTGAAATTATGGCAGCTAAAATTGCAAAAATGTCTAGAGAAGGATATACAGCTGAAGACGATAAAATGAAAAAACTGATAGATGAAAGAAATAAAATGTATATTGGAGAAGAGGATGTAATAGAGAAAATAATAACAGAATACGGACCAGAAATAAAAAAAGATTATATTAATATAGAAGGAGAATAGAATATGGAAGAAAATAAAACATTAGAAGAAGTATGTACTGAATATAAGCTTTCAGAAGACGAACGCAACGAAATAGGAAACAAAATAAATGCGATTATGTTAGCAGGAAAGAAAACAAGTGAGCAACCTATAGCAATAATAGATATTGCACCTCCAGGTTCTGGAAAAACAGGTTTAAACGGATATGCCTGTGCACAGTTTAAGGATAATAATGCTGTTGTCATTAATAGTGATGAATTAAAACCATTTCATCCTAGAATAGATGAATTAGCAAAAAAATATCCAGAATATTATACAAAAGTAACTAATCAAGAAAGTAATTTTTGGACAGACAATTTATTTGATGTTGCAGTAGCTAGTAGGTATAATGTTATTTTTGAGGGAACAGGTAGAAACTTAAAACTATTAACAAAGATGATGAGCAAAATGCATGGGTACAAAATAGTTGTAAGAGGAATGGCCGTTAATGAACTAAATTGCTTGATGTCAATAATTGAAAGATATGAAGGACAAGTAGAACAAAAAGGCTGGGGAAGGTTGGTAATGGAAGATCATTTTTATAAAGCATATGATGAAATGCTAGAAAATATCCAAGCGATTGAAGAATCTGGAATGGCAGATATTGTTGAAGTTTATACAAGAAGTGACAATCCAAGTAGACCACTAAGAATATATAGTAGTAGAAATAGAGAATTTAAAGATGCAAGAACAGCTGTAATTGTTGGAAGAGAAAGAGACAGAAAAAGTGCAGAACAATATTATGAAGAAAAATTTAGTAAAAGAGGAACAAAACAACAAAGTTTCCAGAAGAAAAAGAACTTCTAGAAAAAATAACAGAAATATATGATAGAGAACAAGGAATACAATTATAAATTTGAATAGAGGGATGATTATGAACGAATCAAAAACAATAAAAGATGTTGTGGAAGAGGTAGAAAAATCTTCAACAACCTTTGAAAAAACAAATACTGACTTAAAAAGAAAATTTTTAAAATGGAATATAGAAGCATTTAATATGATTGCTTCTTCAGTAAGTGTAAATAGAGGCTCATTTGGAACTGGCTATCCATTTTATGTATTGGATGAAAATTTAAATGGAGAAATTCCAATTATTTCGGAACAAATTAGATATAACAGGCAATTAGTAAGAGATGGGGAGCCTGTACAAAAATCTATATGGCAGTGTAAATCTTGTCTAGAAAGAAATTATGATATAATGCCAGATTTAAAAATAGTATGTAAACCATGCCAAAATATGATAGATTCATTAAAGCCAAGAAAAATTATAAACAGATTACCTGACTTAGACATGTGGTTAGTTTGTGAGGACGGAAGTATTGAACAAGCACAAGCTGAATTAAGCAAATTACTAGAGAAATATAATATGCGTACATCAGATGTTTCTCCATTACAATCTTTAAGTGATGTTGTGAAAATTTCAACAAATTTAAAAGACGGAGAATTTCCAAAAGTATTTTTGCCAATAGATGCACATATTATGGAAAAATCAAAATTGATGGAACTAGTAGAACAAGTACCAGATGAATTACAATTAGCAAAAGTAGAAGAAAGAAAACCATATTTACCAATTAGACCAAAATCACTTAGAAAAGAATGGCAATATGATGACGAGGCATATAACTTTATTTATGATTATCTTTCAGCTTTTACAGCATTTAATTTTACAGAAGGAATGAAAGAAACACTACAAAAGAGCAGAACTAGAGTAATAAGAGAAAATACGCCAGAAGAATTGTTCGATTTTCTTACGCAAGCAGCAACTCCAGCAAACTTTAGAAGATTTCAGGAACATGAATTAGAAGAAATTTTTTATAGAAGAATAACAGGATGGGGCGAGCAACTAACAAAGGAAAGAGGAGAATTAGAAGAAGACGAGGGACCTGAACTTGAATAATAAGGAGGAAGATAGAATGGGAAAAAGAATAGATTTACATATTCATACAACAGTTTCAGATGGAGCATTAACACCTAAAGAAGTAATAGATGAAGCATATAAAAATGGAGTATCTGTAATTGCAATAGCAGACCATGATACAGTAGATGCATATAATGATGAATTATTTGAATATGCAAAAAGTAAAAATATAAAGATAATAAATGCAGTCGAGATTTCTACTAAAGCAAAAAAAGCAGGAGTACATGTATTAGGATATAATCTAGATTTAAATGATGAAGAGTTTAAAGAAAGATTAAGTAAAATTAGAAATGCGAGACATAATTATTTACATGATGTAGCTAAAAAGTTAGAAGAACTAGGATATTATATAAATGTAGAAGAATTAGATAAGATAGATGCTGTAACAAAAGCACATATAGCTTTAGATGCAACAAACAATCCAAAAAACAAAGAAAAATTATTAGCAGAATTTGGGCATATTCCAAGTAAAGGAGAATTTATAGAAACAATAATGAACGAAAATTGTCCTGCATATGTAAAAAGGGAAAGTGCAACTCCAAAAGAAGCTGCAGAGATTATAAGAGCTGCAAATGGAAAAGTTGTTTTAGCACATCCAGTAGCATATGTGCATGAAGATAATTTGACCGATGAAGATATTTTGGAAATTGTTAATGATATGAAACCTGATGGATTAGAAGCTAACTATTTGTATGTAGATAGATATGACAAAAAATTTAATGAAACAGAGAAGTGGAATGAATTTGCTAAGAAACACAACTTATTTGTAACGGTTGGTTCTGATTTCCATAATAAAGATGGACTTAGACCAGAAATAGGTTTTATAAATACAGACTTTGTTTTAGCAGAAGAAGTTATTGAGGAGATTCTTAGAAATTTAGAAAAATAAAGTAAAGATAAGGATAGAGTTAGTAAAATTGAATATTATACAATATGTAATTAAAAAATAATATAAAATGTCTAAAAATAGTATCCGTAAAGTGATAGAGCATTGCACCAAGAATTGGAAGCAATGCTCTATTTACTTATATTAATATAATAAGTTATTATAGGAGAAATAGGTGTATGCAAATGAAAGGAAAAAAAGTAGAATCGGTAAAAAACAATAATAAGAAAAGAGTAATAAATAAGAAAGCAATAATAGGATTAATAGTGATACTGGGAATTTTACTACTAACTTTTACTTTTACCAAACAATTTGTAGAATCAAGTGGCTCAACAGCAAAACAAAATGAAGAAACAAATGCAGAAACTAGAGCTACATCATAATCGGTAACAGGAAATGCAACAATAGAAGAAAACATTCCAGAAGGAATGAGTTTAGCCAATAATGACGGAACATGGGAAGAACAAGCTGGAGTATTAAGAAAGATAATACCAGAAATAAATCCAGGGGAAACAAAAGAATATACAGTAGTACTAAATTGGAATACAGCAGAAACCAACATGGGAGAAAAAGACAATGTAATAAATATAGTAGATACACAAAATGTACCAGGATTTGTAGACAACAATGATAAAGATAATACATCAAACGCAAATGTAATAATAGCAGTAGAAACAGGAGAATTACCAATAGGATTAATACTTGTATTAGTAGCATTAGTAGGATTAGAGACAGTAACATTAAGATATGCAGTAGTACTTACTAAAAGACAAAAGAAAAATAAATAAAGACAAGTAATAATAAAATATAAAGCATCAATTGAAATGCAAACTTTTAGTTAAAGAAGGCATTCAATGGATGCTTTTATAATATTGAAATTATTTTGATACAGCAAAAAATGTTAAAGGAAGAAAATTATTTCGATACAACGAAAAAAATGTCAAAAAAAGAAAGTTATTTCGATACATCGAAATAACTTGAAAAAATAAAATAATCTGTTATAATTAAATTAGAGGTGAAAACTATGTTAAAAAGAGAATATTATTTAAAAAGAATAAGACCATTTTATCAAGAAAATAGTTTAATTAAAATAATATATGGTTTAAGAAGAGCTGGTAAATCAGTAATATTAAATCAAATTAAGGATGAATTACTAAAAGATAAAACTGATGAAAGCCATATTATATATATAAATTTTGAATCGTTAGATTACAGTTTTATAAAAAATGCAATAGATTTAAATAATTATATAAAACAACAAATTAAAGATAATAAAACATACTATATATTTTTAGACGAAATACAAAAAGTAAAAGATTTTGAAAAAGGAATAAATTCACTTCGTATAACGAATCAATGTAGTATTTTTATAACTGGTTCAAACAGCAAGATGACATTTAAAGAACTTTCAACTGACTTAACAGGTAGATATGTTAGTTTTAAAGTAAATCCTCTTAGCTTTTCTGAAGCACTAGAAATAACAAATACAAATGATTATAAAAAATTATTGTTTGATATTTTTGAATGGGGAAGCTTACCACAAAGGTTTTCATTTAAAGAGGATATTACTAAATTAAATTATATATCAGATGTATATGATTCTATTGTTTTAAAGGACGTTGTAGAGAGATTGGGAGTAAAAGATATTACTTTATTTAATAAAGTATGGCAATATATTTTAGAAACTGAAGGAAGAGAATTTTCTGCAACTAATGTCTTGAAATATTTAAAAAATGAATATAGAGAAGTATCTGCAGAAACTTTATATAACTATATAGAAGCATTATGTTCGACTTTTATTATTAACAAAGTATACAGATATGATATACATGGTAAAAGTATTTTAAAAACATTAAATAAATATTATGTATCAGATCTTGGAGTGAAAAAGATAAAAAATACAAATAAAGAAACTAATTATTCAATTTGTTTAGAGAATTTGGTATATAATGAATTAATTTTTAAAGGATATGATGTTTATATAGGAAAATTAAAAGATGCAGAAGTCGATTTTGTAGCTATAAAAGATAAAAAGATTAAGTATATTCAAGTAAGCTTATATTTAAATTCCGAAGAAACAATAAATAGGGAATTTGGAGCATATAAGAGTATACAAGACAATTATCCCAAATATGTAATATCTTTAGATGATGTGGATATGTCAACTAATGGAATAAAGCATTTGAATGTTTTTGACTTTTTGTTAAATGAAGATTTTTAAAGTCAAAAATTGCACAACAAAGTAGTCAAAAAATGCACAATGCTATTGGATGAATGAAAATGTATACAATGTCTTTATATGAATCTGGAGATTCATCAGGAGAGGCTTCTTTAAAAGATTTATTTGAAAATAAAGTGAAAAAAAAGCTCGTAAAAAAGGTAGAGTTAAAAAGATTAGCGGAACTGATTGTAAAAGGTGGTTGGCCTGAAGCAGTAAATATTAGTGTTAATGGAGCTATGAAAATTACTAGAAGTTATATTGAGGCTGTACTAGATAAAGATATTATAGAGATTGATGGAGTAAATAGAGATAAGCAAAAGTAGGAGATGAATATGACATAAAAGCAAAAGAGTTCTTAAGTTATAAACTAGTAGAAGCAGATGAAGAAGAAAACAGCATGTTACCAACAAATGCAGCAGGAACGATGACAGAAGAGAAAATAGTAGTAAACTACTACTATAAGCAACCAGCAAAAGTAATAGTACACTATGTAGAAAAAGCAACAGGAAAAGAAATAGAGGAAATAAATCCAGAAACAGGAGAATTACCAATAGGATTAATACTTGCATTAGTTGCATTAGTAGGATTAGAGACAGTAACATTAAGATATGCAGTAGTATTTACTAAAAGGCAAAAAAATAAGAAATAACTAAAAAACAGCATCTTAAGATTGTAAAAATTAAAAGGTGCTGTTTTTTTATGTAAAAACTAATTATACCAAAAATAGAAAATCGGGATTTTAGGAACGTCCCCAAAACCCTCCCCAAATCCCTCTTCGGGAAAAAAGGAATGTTCCCAAATCCCTAAGGGTTTTACAAGATACAATGAAAGAACAATGGCAATAAAAAAATATTTTTTAAAATGTCATAATAATTTAATATTCTAAAAAATGTAGAAGCAAAAAACTTCAAAATAAGCTTCCGTAAAGAGGTAGAAGTAAACAAAACGAAATCAAAAAAAATGGAAAAATCTATATATTGAAATGAAATTTTTTCTATGATAACATTTTTTTGATATAAACAAAACAAATAGGAAAGGGAAAAGAGCTATGAAAAAATACATATTTTTTATAGTAGGCATTGGAATAATTCTAGCAGGATTATTAGTTTATAATGTTTACAATGTGCAAAAAGAAAATACCAAAGTTTTTGAAGACCCTGGATATATATTGCAAAGTGCAAGTAGTCAGAGCCAAAAAATAGATAAGTATTATTTCAATGCAGATGAGGAATACAAAATTAAAAATAATCAAAAGGTTATTTTTAAAGATACCAGCGGAGATGAAGTTACAACAGGAAAAGATAACTTCATACACTATAATAATGGATCTATAAGTAGTTTAAAGAAAGGTGTATTAATAAACCTTGCTAATATAGAACAAGATCCAATAACATATTATAGTATCGCTGCAAATCAAGTAGTAAATAAACAAGGTGATAACTATTGGATAGATCATCTTGGAGGAAGACTACAATTTACTAATTTAATATGGAAGATTTCTGATAATAAATATCTAATTGCAGGAAATGGTATGACAGTAACATTTAATGATGGAACAACAAACGAAATAAATGGTTACTTAGAATTAGAATATTTAGATAATCAAGTTATCAAAATATATAATCAAGAAATTATATATCAAACAATTTCTAGCAATGTAAATATAAAATTACCAGATAATATAGAGATAAATCTACAAAGTAAAACAGTTAGTAAAAATGGCGAAACAAGAATGAACCTAGCTAATATGGTAATAGACTCTGATGACAATGTAGAAATTCAAGAACAACCTGAACAAGAAAATAATGACCTAAATGAAATAGAAGGTATATTACAAAACCAAGTAGATGCACAACAAGCAGCTCAAGATGCTGAAAATGCAAACAATGGAGAAAATGATGGAGTTGCAGGACAAGGTGGAAGTGCTCAAACAGGTGAAGGAGCTGTAGGAACAGATGGAACTACAGGAACAGGAGAAGGTGGTTCTTCAAATTCACAAGTAAATGGCGGAGGATCAGAATCTATAGTTCAAGATTTACCAGAACTTGTAGCTCCTGTATTTAATGTAGAAAGTTTTAATGTGGATTCAATAAGTGTAAATGCTCAAATAACAATTCAAGATGATGAAGCAAGACTTGTTAGAAATTCATACATAAAAATACTAGAAAATTCTACTGGAAAAACAGTATATGCAAGAGAAGAATCTATAGGAACATATAATATAGATGTTTCAGTTTCAACATTAACACCAAATACAGATTATACATTAGTAGTAGAATCTGCTTATGATGTAGATGGAATAACATATACTAAAAACTTTGTATACAAAATATTTAGAACAAAAAGTGTTGGAATAACATTCGAAAAAGATGTATTTACAAATAGCTCTTTAAAATTTAAAGTTTCTGTAGATTCAGATTCAAAAGTAAAGAGTGCACAATTATCTTTAGTATCAAGTTCAGGAACAGTAGACCAAACATATGAAGTAGGAAATGGAACTTTAGCTGGACAAACAGCAGAATTCATAGGACTACAATCAAATACAGAATATACAATTAAATTAACAAATGTATTATATGATGGACAAATAATTTCTAATGGCTTTGAACAATAAAAAACATTTACAACATTAAAAGATAAACCAGAAATAAGTGGACCAGAATATGAAATGAACAAAAGGGACTCTACATTTACATTAAAACTAACAAATGTAGTAGATCCAGATAATGGAATACAAGGATATAGATATGAAATATATGATACAAGAACTGGATTAGACGAAGCTCCAGTATATACAAAAGAAGTTTCAAGTAATGAAGAAATAATAGTAAATGTAGATGAAAAAATCTTATCAAGAGGTGTACCATATACATTTAAAGTAATAGCATTATTTAATGATAATGAAAAAATCGTTGAATATGAAAGCGAATATAGTGACATTATGAAAATGGATGGTGTTGCTTTCCCAACAGTAAGATTTGAAAAAGAAACAATTACATATGAAAGAATCCAAGGAAAACTAATAATAGAAGATCCAAACAATACAATAAGTACAGATGAAACAAATACATTATTAGTAACATATACAGATTCAACAGGATATACAAGACAATTCTCATATCATGGTGGACTAACAATACCAATTGATGTAAATGATTTAAGAAGTAATGAAACATATAAATTTAGAGTTTATACAACAGTTGATCTAAAAGATGAAAATGATCCAATAGATGAATGTTACATTGGTGGAGCAATTATAAAAACATTAACACCAGACACATTAATGGGTTCATTTATACAAAATAATGAAGATACAAGAAATACATTTAACCTTAGCTTTAAATTAAGAAGAGTAAATGATGACACAAGTGGAAGTATAGATACAGTAAATCCAGATGATGAAACATTAAAAGACTTGGAAGCTAATACATTAGCAAATCTAGAGTTTAGAATTTATGCAGGTCAACCAATCGAAAATGCAGATGGAACTGTAACTATGCCAGGAACACCAATAAGAACAGTAAATATAAAAGATGAATACTCACAAGATCCATACAAGAGTAAGATAAAAGAAGAATATTATGATACATCAAAAACAATAACACCAAAATTCTTCGGAGCAGAAAATAAAGACTTTAGGGATCAAAAATATACAATTGAAGTATTAAATGCTTTTGACTATACATATGATGGAGGAAATAAAATACCTTTAACAGAAGGTTTAGGATATAACTATTATGTAATAACAGCAAACGGATATATTCCAGATTATCCAACACAAACAGAACAAGCAATAGATGTTACACCAATAAGAAATCGTGATATAGAAAGTCCAAGAGCAGAATTAGATGCCCAAACTGTTGTTGGATATAAAGCTCAAGCTAAATATGATAATAGTCAAAATTATGCAACAAGTGTTGTATACACAATGATAGATAGTTCAACAGGACAAGTAATTGGAACACAAGAACTTCCAGTAGGAGAAGATGGAGTTATACCAGCAGCAACATTTGATGTTGGAGATGGTACAAAATATGGAACTCAAGATACAGATCAAGCTAGAAGAGGTAATAGTTATTACTTTACATATAAAGTATATTTAGACTTAAACCATGATGGAACAGGAGAAACAGAATGGCCATTACCAACAGACAATGTTACATTAAGATCACAAACAGTAACAGCACAAAAACAAGCACCTAGAATCATAATGTATCCATCTATCTCAACAGAAAATACAATAACATATAAATATAAATGTGCTGATATAGATAATGCATTAGAAAAAGATGAATTCTATGCATATATAAATACAAGTAACAAAAAAGATACAAAAGCAATTAATGCAAATACAGGAGATACATTTGAAGAAGTTACATTCGAAAACTTAATTGCAGGAAACTTAGAAATAAGAACAGCAACAAGACTAATTAAAATAAATACTGCAATAGAAACAACATTAGGATATCAATATTTCGAAGGAAAAATTGATATATCAGATTTAACATATAGAGTTGAATTAGAAGAAAATAGTGTAAGTATAACTGTTTCTGGAGATGAAGCAAAATTAGATAGAATAACAGCATTAAAAGTAACTTTCGAAGATACAGCAAGTAGAACAGTTAAAATAGTACAAGACTTACAAGTTGTAAATAACAACATGTTAACAGTAAGCTTTAATGATATATCAGACTTATTAGACTTAGAAACAGAAGTAACAGTAGAAGCTTACTATGATACAGGAGTTACAGGATATGATACACAAAGTGATTATGTAGCATACCAAAAAACATATAAATCAGGGGAACAAGTTTATTACTATTCTATTAATAGAGAAGGAAACCTTGTACCAACAACATCTGTTAACAGCAATATGTTTGAATCAACAAATGCAAATACAGATAGTGAAACTTCAGAGACATTTAATTTAATAAACCCAATAGATAGTAGTATTACTGCATTAGAATTAAATTATTCACAAAACGGATTTACATATCAAAATGATGTAGTATTACAAAAAGAAATTGGTTTACAAAAACTAACAACAGATGGAAGTAATATAATTAAGTTTAACTTAATTATTCCAGGAATTAGTATGCTAAAAGATGGTAGTACAAGTGAATTAGACATAAACGAAGAATTAGACAGAGTACAAATTAATGCAACTTTAATAAATAAAGATACAATAGAAATAAAAGACAATATGATAATTGTAGAATTATGGAAAACAGATGAAAACTTAAGTAATAGTGAAAAGGTAAGAGATATTGAGATACCAGTAAGTGATTTTTCCGGTACTGTAGAAATAAATAATCTTGAACCAAAAACATATTATTATATAAGATTTAAAACAAATATACGTAATAAGAACGAAGTATCACAAGATTATACAGAAAAATATTTATATGACGTAGATGCAGATACAGTTGGAAGATATTATTATTTCTCTACATTAGCAAATGTAAATGTAGACAATATTAATGTAGTATATGATCCTGTAACATATAATGAAAAATATGTAAAAGTAACATATACACTAGATAAAGTATTAGGATATCAAAAATTAAGACATGTAATATACAGATGGAGTGATGAAACACAAGATTACACCGAAGAGGTAGCAAACTTTGAAGACGATTTACCAAAAGCACAAATGGAAGAAAAAGTTTCTGCAAACCCAGGAAGTATATTTACATTTGGAACAAAATATAAAATAGTAATAACACCAATTGCTGTTATAGCAGATGAAAGTGTAGAGGGTGGACAAAAAGAAATAGACTTAGGAACAAAAGAACAAGAATTCTATTTAAACCCATTATCATCACCACTAGTAGCTATACAAGGTTATCGTCAAGATACTGTAAAAGAAGATGGACAAATAGAAACAGGAACAAAAATAAGATTTACAGTAACAATGTATGATGATGATAAAATAGCTGTAAATGATAAATATACAGTAAAAATTTATAATCAAAATCACGAAGAAATTACTCCAGAAGAATATAAAGGAGAATACAATACAAGTGATGTAAATAATGAATTTATCTTAGAGAACGTAGCAAAAGACCAAAGTTATACATTAGAAGTAAACTTTGACCTAGACTATACAAATGATGGACAAGAACCATATACACATGACAATAAAAACACAAGAACAGTAGAACCAATAAATGAAAGTGGTATTTCAGCAGGTAATATAACATCTGTAAACAATAGCACAGAAACAAATAAGATAGACTTATTATTCTACAATAGTTATAAAATAGAAGAAATAAAACAAATAAAATATTCTATTTACAACACAAGTGGATACAACCAAAGTGATACAGAAGACTTTATACCAAATAAAACAACATCTATAACAGATAATGAAACATACTATTCATTTACATTAAATAAAAACTTACCAACAGAAGGTAGATATTACATAGAAATACAATTCTTAGATGAAAATGGCGACATTGTAGACACAGCAAGTGTAGAACATATTTATATAGCAAACTAAATAATGGGGGAATAGTTTTTCCCCCTCCATACTAAAAAATAGGGGTGAATAATTTGAGATCATTAGCAGCAGGAAATAAAAAAAGATTTGCAATTTTTGCAATTATAATAATCATAATAATCATATTATTAATTACTTGTCTACGATTAGCCTTAAATCATGAAGTAGAGGAGTACCGAATAGAAAGTAATGTAACATTATATGATAGTGAATATGAACCATTACAACCAGAAGAGGCTGGAACAATTACGAAAAAATGGGATGGAAATTATTACTTAACATTAGATAATACAAACGAAACATATAAACTAAATCCAGAAGTAGTAAGCTATAACGGAAACAACTCACAAGTTACATTATATGGAGATGTATTTAAAGTATTATTAGATGGACAAGTAGAAAAATATTCTAAAGACACAACAATACGAAATACTTCAGAAGATGCATTTTATAAAATTGCAGATAGACAATATTTAATGATAAGCAATTCTATAAAAAATGAATCTGGAAGTATAAGTACTTCAAAATATTTATATATAATTATAGATAAATCAGGAAATACTTTATTATTAAATAACGAAATATATGCAAGAACAATAAATCCAATTGTACTTTCTACAAGTTCATATAGATTTGATATAGCAAATGAAAAGTTAATAGTAGGAAATGAAGAAATTAACTTAAAAGATATTATAGGAAGTACAAATGAATATGTAGAAAAAGAAGAAGAAAAAGATATGGATTGGCAAAATCTAATTCCAGAATACAATGGAGGAACTTCAGAAAATGGAAGCGATAATTCTGGAAATGGTCAAAACGCAGATGGATCTGTAATAAACAACCAAGGTGGAGCTCAATCAGGAACAAATGCAGGAACAAGTGGAAATGCAGGAAATGGTGGAGATACAATAATAAATAATAGCAATTCAAGTACAAACCAAACACCATTATCTAAGAGTGTAAGTTTAAGAGGAGCAATAGCTACATCTTCTTACATAGATATAGAATATGCAGTACAAGATCCACAAAATAGGTATCAAACAGTTTATGCATTCGTAGAGGCTGTGGGATATGAAAACACAATAGCATTAGATAAAAATGCTACAACATATAGGTTAACAGACTTAGAGCCAAATACAGAATACAAAATAACATTAGGCTATAAAGAAATTACAGAAGATAATGAAGTCGTAGATAATATAGAAGATGTATTATCTGTAAGAACAACAAAAATCAATGCAAGTATTGATATCACAAGAGTAGGAACAGGAAGTAAAAAAGTATATTTTAATCTAAAATTAGATCAAAATTATGCATTTGATTATGCAAAAATTGCACTATATGTTGATGGTGTAAAAGAAAGTGACATGGATGTAAACTTAACACAAGCTGTAAAGACAGATGGTTGGTCAAATGTACTTACATATGAAAATTATGGAAGTGAAATAACAGTACAACTAGAAGGAACATCACATGACGGAAGTGTAGTTAATACAAATATTCAAGCAAAATATAGAAATTATTAAAAGGAGGGTGAAAGAACATGGAACAAATTTTAGTTGCAACAATGAGTAGCATTGGTTGGATGCTAGGATTAACATTCTTAGGTTTAGGAATAGGAATTGGAATCTTAGGTTCAAAAGTAGCAGAAGCTGTAGGTAGAAACCCAGAAACAAAAAGTGATATTGTACATTCAGTAATGACAATATTAATAGTAGTTGCAATATTCTTATTACTACTATTCGCATTTATATTTTTATTATTATTTTACAATCCTTTAACAGTATAGTAGGTGAAAGTTATGGAACTAATAATACCAGCGGTTGTAATAGTCTTAATAATGTTTATCTTCACATTCTTTATGTTTAAAAACTTAGTAAAAAGAATTAACAATAGTACCAAAAAGTACTTTTTAGATAAACTACAAGACTTTGACTATATAATAGCTGAAAAAGAAAAAGAGATAGAAATATTATCAGAACAAATTAAACGTTTAAACGAAGCTAAACAATCAGGAGAAAAAGGGGAAATCGTAGAGATACCGGAAATTAAAAAGCAAGAAGAAAAAATCGTATATGATATCCCAACTCCAGAATTTAGGGAAGCAGGGTTCTTTAAGAACTATAAAGGTTTAAACAAAGAATTTGATGTTAATGAAGAAAAGATTCTTAAAGACTTTATAAAAATACATGCAGATGATGACACAACAGAATATAAAGAACTAGATGCATTTTCTAAGTTATTTACACAAAATGCAATATATGAATCTTTAACACTAACACCAGAAGAACAACTGGATTTGGTAGAAAGTGTTTTAACTAAAGAAAATAAATCATTTATAGAGCCAATCATTAAAACAATAAAGAATTTTAATGTTTTAGAAATGTTGGACAAAATAAAAGAAAGAATGGATAAAATTTCTCCAACAATATATGTATATGTTAGTGGAGACAGTAACAAAAACTATGATTATTTAAGTACTAAAATAAAAACACAATTATATAAGAACATGTCTAAAGGTATTATAATAGAATACAAAGACAAATTATATGACTATAGTATATAAGGAAAAAGGGTGAAGAAATGAGCGAGCATATTAGCAATCTTGTAGAAAGTAAATTAAAGAAAATTAAAGAAGAGAAAAATGTATTTGATACAGGAAAAGTAATTAGGCTAAAAGATTATATTATAGAAGTATCTGGCCTTGAGAATGTTGCTTATTATGAAAAAGTAACAATTAGAGGAAAAGGAATGGGATATGTTAATGAAATAAAGGAGAACTCTGTAATAATTTCTGTTGTTAAAGAAGATAAACCAATAGAAATTGGAGATACTGTAAATACAACAGGGGAAAGATTTAGAGCAATCTTCGCAGAAGAAGCTTTAGGTAGAGTTACAGATTTATTCGGGGTAGATTTATTAACAGGAAGAGCATTCGAAAAATTTAAATATATAGATATAGAAAGACCAACAGTACCTATAATGGATAGAACACCAGTTAACAGACCAATGCTTACTGGAATCGCTGGAATAGACTTAATATACCCAATTGGTAGAGGACAAAGACAATTAATAATAGGTGATAAGAAAACTGGAAAAACACAAATTGCTTTAGATACTATAGTAAACCAAGGACAAATCATGAAAGAAAAGTCTAATAAAAATGATATTATATGTATTTATATAGCAGTTGGTAAAACCAAAAAAGAAATTAAGTCAATATACAACGAGCTATTAAGAAGAAATGCATTATCATATACAATGATAGTAGCTGCTACAAATGATGATAAAACTACAGTACAAAGTTTAATACCATATGTAGGATTATCAATAGCAGAAGAATACATGATGCAAAAGAAAGATGTAGTAGTTGTAATAGATGACTTAAAAGCACATGCACAAAGCTATAGAGAAATAAGCTTAATATCAAACAAAGCACCAGGAAGAGAAGCTTATCCAGCAGATATATTCTTTTTACATTCAAGATTATTAGAAAAAGGATGTCAACACAAATGTGGTGGATCTATAACAATTCTTCCAATAGTAGAAACAAAAGGTGGAGATATAACAGATTATATTTCTACAAACATTATATCTATAACAGATGGACAAATTGTTCTATCTGAAAAACAATTTAAAAAAGGTCAAATACCAGCTATAAATTATGGTGTATCTGTTTCAAGATTAGGTGGAGCAGTACAAACAGAAGATATGAAAAAATTAGGTTCAGGCATAAGACGTGAACTTCTAAGTTACCTAGAAACAAAAGAAGTATACGAACTTGCAAATATGGACGAAATGAGTCCAGAATTAAGAGAGAAAATGAGAAAAGGTAAATTAATAGAGCAAGCTCTAAGACAAAATAAATTTTCTCCATTAACACAAGCTGAAATTAAAGAAAGATTCAAAATGTTAGGTGAGGATGCTAAATGAGAATAAGAAATGTAGTAAAAGTAATGAATTTTCATTCTTTACTTAGAGTAGACTCTGCAAGAAGAAATGCTGAAAAGTATTTTGAGTATGAAAAAGAAATTACAGATTTTGCAGATAACATACTAAATAATAGAAACTTAATATTAGACAAAAAGATATTAAAGTTAAATAAAGAAGATAAACCTTTAAATGTTTATATTGGAAATGACTTAGGTTTTTGTGGAAACTTTAATACAAATGTAAATGATTTAGCAAAAGCTGATGCAGATATCGATAAAATTATTATAGGAAAGAAAATCATAAATGAAAAAAATAATGTGATTTTATCAATGACAAAAGATGAGTATCCAAGTAAGATAGGAGAGATTGAAGATATTTTGTATGATGCAATATTAAATGCAAAATATAGTGAAATAAATATCATCTATAATCATTATTATAATATAAGTAAAATCGAGCTTAGAAAAAAGAAAATATTACCAATAGAAAACATAAAAGAAGAGGAATCACAAGAGAAGAAGCATCACTTAGAGGACTTTGCAATAGAGGGAGATATAAATAGTATATTAAGAAATATAATTGTACTATATTTATCTTACGAAATAAAAATTGCAACAGAAAATAGTTTCGCCTCTGAAAACATAATGAGACAAACTATTACAAAGGAATCTTTAAAGAAATTAGATGAAATAGAAGAAGAAAATTTAAGAGAAGAAAGAAAAGAAACTAACAATAAGAACTTTAAAAAAGTCTTAGAAAACTTTACAAATTTAAATTTTAAAGATGAATAAAAAAATATTAAACAACATAAAGACGAAGATTAAAAGTCTTAGAAAATTCAAAAGACTAAAAATAATAGGAAGGTGTAGATATAATGGCTAACGAAAAGGAAGTAATAGGAAGAATAATTGGTATTTCTGAACTTAATGTTAAAGTATTATTATTTAACGAAAGCGTTAAACTTAATGACATATTAACATATGAAGATGAAGATGGTATCAGAAAATTTGAAGTTGTTCAAATAGATAACAATGTAGCATCTACAGTACCTTTTGAAAGAGTTATAGGACTAAAAAAAGGAGGTGCTGTAACTTTAGAAAAAGGTGGGCTACAAATAGAATACTCTGATGCAATATTAGGAAAAGTATTTAGCCCATATGGAGATGTAATTAATCATAAAGAATTAAAATCTGTAAAAACAAGAAATGTTTACGACAGAAAACTTTCTTTTAAAGAATTAAATATAAATAATGCACCATTATGGACAGGAATTAAAGCATTAGACTTTTTCGCACCACTTCAAAAAGGATTTAAAATGGGACTTTTAGGTGGAGCCGGAGTTGGAAAAACAGTTTTAATAAAAGAAATTATTAACAACGTTTATAAAAGATTAAAATCTAATGCTGTATTTATTGGTGTTGGTGAACGTTCTCGTGAGGGACAAGAATTAATCGAAGAAATGCAAGAATCAGACTTATTAGATAAAATGTCTATGGTATTTGGACAAATGGGTGAAAATCCATGTTCAAGATCTAAGGCAGTATATAGTGGGTTAACACTTGCAGAATACCTAAGAGACGAAAAAGACCAAGATGTATTAGTATTCATAGATAACATATATCGTTTTATACAAGCCAAATCTGAAATATCAACAGAAATGAAGAGGGTTCCAATCGAAAATGGATATCCTACATCAATGGTATCAGATATAACAGACGTAGAAGAAAGAATCAACTCTACAGATAATGGATCAATAACATCATTCCAAGCTATATATATACCAGCAGATGATATAACAGATGAAGCAGTTCAAGCTATAACAACACATATGGACGGACAAGTAGTTCTTGACCGTAAAGTTGCAGAAAAGGGTATTTACCCAGCAATAAATGTATTTAAAACTACAAGTAAAGCAGTAGATGCAGAAGTAGTAGGACAAAAACACTACGATTTAGTTCAAGAAACATTAAGATATTTATCAAGATATGAAGAACTAGAAGAAATAATTGCAGTTCTAGGTATTGATGAATTATCAGAAGAGGATAGAATGATTTTCTATCGTTCTAGAAAGTTAAGAAATTACTTTACACAACCAATGTTTGTTTCTGAGAACTATACAGGAATAAAAGGGGTTATGGTAGATATCGAAGATACATTAATAGATGTAGAAGATATCTTAAATGGAAAATATGATGATGTAGACGAAAGTAAATTATTATTTAGAGGTACATTACATGAATAATGAAAAAGAAAATATACAAGAAGCTACACCAAATGTAGCAAAAATGAATGTAAAAGTTTTAAACATACGAAATGGTTTAAAATCATATGATAATGTTTCCATGATAAAAATTAAGAGTAAAAAATATAACTTAAGTATCATGGAAGATTATCTACCAGTAATTGGAGAAGTAGATGGCGATATTGAGATAATTGCTATTGATAATTTTGTTAAGTTGACAAATATAATAGGATATTATATGCTTAAACATAATGAATTTAAATTATTTATAAAAGAGGAATAAAATGTTAGATACAATACTTTACGAATTAAGCAAAGTTGCTTGGGTATTGCCAATATTTTTAGGAATAATATTATTATTAAGTTTTATAATGTATTTAGTTACTAAAAAATTTGACATACACAAAAAAAGTGTAATGGTAAGTGGAATGTTTATGGGACTTAGTAATAAGCAAATTATAATGATTATATCAATCTTTATAAGAACATTTTTAGTAATATTTACCGCTTGCGTTTATAGTAAAAGTATATTATTATATTTACTAATGATAGCTATTTCGTCTATAATATTTGCAGTACTTAATTTAAAGAAAGCAATTTTAGAAATAGTAAGTACTAGCGCACAAATAGTTGCGTTATACTTAATAAATATACTAACAAGTTACATGGTAGAAGAAAGTAATGATACATATGTACTTGTAATAAAAATATGTTTAATTATATTTTTAATAGTATATGCGGTATATTTCTTCTTAAAAAATTTTGAAGATATTATTACAAACCACAAAAGGAGAACGGTTGATGAAGGAAGAAAAAGAAAACCAAAAGAAAAAAGAAGAGTTAAAGGAAACAAAGGAAAAGAAAGTATCCAAGAAAGTAGCGAAAGCTAAAACTGAAGCTACTGATAATAAAGAAGTAAAAAAAGTAGTAAAAAAAGAACCTGCTAAAAAAGCTACAAAAAAGAGTACTAAGAAGGCATCAAGTAAAGAAGCTTCTAATGTAGAAAAAGTGGAAGATAAGGAAACTTCAAAAATGACTGAAGTAAACAATGCAAAATTAGATGAAAGCATTGCTAAACTTACAAATAAAAATATAGATGAAATAAAAGAAGAAATACAAAATGCAGTAAAAAGTGAAGAGACAGAAAGTAATACTTCTACAAAAGATGAGAAAAAGCCAACTAGTATACAAGATGAAATAGATGATAGAGAAGAAATTATTATTAATGAGCCAGAAGAAAAATCAGATAATCAAAAGAGAAAAGAAAAACTTGAAGAGGAATCTGAATTAATAGAAAAACAAAAGAAAAGAAGAAGTTCAATAATAATGGCATCAGTAATCGCTGCACTGATTTTGATAATTGTTATAGTAATAATTATTATAGGAAGTTTGAATTCTACAACAACAGAAAACCATGATTTTTACCAATGGTATTCTGGTCAAAAGGTAGAATATAAAGGACAATTAACATTTACAAGAAAAGAAGGACTTACAGAGCTAAAAGCTACAGATAGAAAAGTTACTTTAGATTCTACACCTGTATACTATGCAGATGAAAATAACAAAGTTATTTTCCCAGAAGACATGGCAATAGTGTATCCAAACAATAATGGAATGATGTATAGAATAAATCATTTCGCAGATATTACTGAAGAAAATGGTGACATCTATCTAGAAACTAATTTAGCAACAAAAACAAATAAAACTAAATTAGAAAAAGCATTTTTGTATGATGGACAAGATTTATATTTCTTCTTAGACAGAACAACAATCACAGTAAATGGAACAAATTATGAAGTTTCACCATTATCATATGCTATAGTAAGATATAAACAAAGTGTTGAAATATATAACTATGAAAAAGATGAATATCAAGTTATAGATACAACAGAAACACAAGATGCAAAAGTAGTAACAGATACTTATACAATTAATATGAGTGTAGATTCTTTACAAACAGCAGAAAAAGAACAATTATTAATAAAAGGTTTAAGTTATTTACAAGAGTTTGGAACAACAGAAGAAACACAAGAATAAACATATCGGGATTTGGGGACGTTCTTTAAATCCCGATTTTGCTTTGTGAAAAATGTAAAGTTTTCTATTTGTCGAAAAAAATGAAAAATGACCAATAAAGTTCTTGAAAATTGACCAATAAAATGTTATAAAAATGTAAATAAAGTATGCAAAAACGACTGTGCGTAAAGGGTACAGTCTTTTTATAGAAAAGTAACTATTTACAAAAAATAAAAAATTTAATAATATAAAATAAATAAAAAGAGAATAAAGTTAATATCGAATATTCCCAAAATAAAAATTGTTCGAAAGATTAACAAAAAGAAGAAAAAGAAAAGCGAGGGCAAAGAA
>OGOX01000586.1_pt1 | contig 27496 bp, 31 predicted proteins | sample 1552761 | NCBI WGS metagenome assembly OGOX01 (sample SAMEA2580212, study PRJEB22360) | human gut metagenome | biome: human gut; feature: human-associated habitat; material: faeces | place: Denmark | collected 2008/2010
CCATTCGTCACTTATTTTTTATTGCCAACTGTAACATATCTATTGTAAACCTACAAAGCCTAACTGCTAAGCCAAGTTTAGGCCATTGACAAGAGTTAATATTTAGTGTAAAATAATTTTTATTAATTATATCCGTAAACGAATTTCGGGAGGATATTCATATGAAACTAAAGTATAATTTTGTGACAAACAAGGTTGCCGACAGAATCGTGGCGGTCGCAGTAGGTGATGACGCTCAAAAATTCAACGGCTTTATTAAAATGAACGATACGGGAGCATTTATATTTAATATGCTTAGAAACGATGTAACCGTGGACGAAATTGCCGATGCTATGAAAAGGGAATATGAAGGAGTAAGCGAAGACGAACTCCGATCGACGGTTAGTAAGTTTATCGATAATCTCAGAGAGTCGGACGTGTTAGAATAATGGCGGAAGCGGATTTGAAAAGTATAGCCGACTTGCTTAAAACGCAGGACGAGGTAATGAGCCGCACCCGAGGCACCAGTATGCGCCCACTGCTCAGACAAGGGCGTGATATCGTTGTGATTAAGCGACCCGAGTTTCCGCTAAAGGCGGGAGACGTGCCGCTTTACCGCGTAAAGGGCAAAAAGGAGCTTGTCCTCCACCGAATTTTAAAGGTGAGAGAGGACGGCGTTTACATTATTCGTGGTGACAATCTTTTTGTTAAAGAGCATGTCGCGGAGTCGCAGATAGTCGGCGTTATGAAGGCGTTTTACAGAGATGGCAAATACTGCGACTGTGAAAAAAGCCATAAGTACAGGGTTTATATCTTTCTTAACCGCGCGGCTTATCCCGCGCGATATCTTTGGAAGTGCATACTAAGGCCTAAGCTTGCCGGTATTTACAAAAAAATTTTCAGGCGGGCAGGTCTTATTTCCAATGCGGAAGAAAATATTGACAAAATGTAGTTTTTAATTTATATTTGTATTCAGAACTGTTCGGAGGCAAATTATGAGAAGATATGAAAACCCGCTTAAAACGAGTGAAAACAGGCTAAGGCCAAGAAGCTGGTACATTCCGGAGGGCAGCGAAATTTGTCCGCTTAATGGCGAATGGCGGTTCGTTTATTTTGAAAACGGCGACAGAGTCGGGGAAATAACCGAGTGGGGTAATATTACCGTTCCATCCTGTTGGCAGCTTGAGGGTTACGGCAAGCCAAACTATACAAATATCAACTATCCTTTTCCCTGTGACCCTCCGTATGTTCCGGACATTAACCCTGTCGGGGTTTACGAGCGCAGCTTTCAGGTGACTGACGGGAGTCTTGAAACATACCTTGTTTTTGAAGGTGTTTCCTCTGAGGCGGAGGTATATATTAACGGAAGATATGTTGGGTTTACGCAGGGAAGCCGCCTCATGGCGGAGTTTGATATAAGCGAATTTGTAAGTTCCGGCACAAATACGGTTAGGGTTTACGTACGCAAGTGGTGTTGCGGAAGCTATCTTGAGGATCAGGACGCTTTCCGTTTCAGCGGCATCTTTAGAGACGTTTATATTCTCTCCCGTCCACACGGTCATATATTTGACTTGGATATAAGAACTGAGGAAAACAGCATAATCTGCACCGCAGACACGAATTTTACCGCCGAGCTGTATGACGGCGAATCGTTATTGTCTTCGAGCATTTCCGATGAAGGCAAATTATGCTTTACTGTTGATACACCAAAGCTTTGGACAGCTGAAACCCCGAATCTTTATACTGTTAAGCTTACCGCCGCAGGGGAGACAATAACGCGCAAGGTAGGATTTCGCACTATTGAAATTTCCGCCGATTACGAGTTTCTTATAAACGGCACGCCCGTGAAGCTTAAGGGTGTAAACCACCACGATACCCACCCGGAAAAGGGCTGGACTATGTCGGAGGAGGATTACGTCCGCGACCTGAAGCTTATGAAGGAGCTTAACATTAATACTATAAGAACCTAACATTATCCGCCGAGTCCCAAGTTCCTTGACTACTGCGACGAAATGGGCTTTTATGTGATACTTGAAACCGATATCGAGACCCACGGAATTTTAAGGAGATATGCAAATGTCGGATACGGCTATGATGTTGAATCGACCGACTGGCCCTGCGTGCATCCCGAATGGAAAGCGGAATTTTTAAGCCGTATGGAGCGCGCCTATGAGCGGGATAAAATCCATTCTTCTATTATTATGTGGTCTACGGGCAACGAAAGCGGCTACGGCGAAAATCAACACGATATGATTGAATGGCTGAAAGCGCGCGACAAGGTTCGCCTTGCCCACTGCGAGGACGCATCAAGGAAGGGTACGCCCGACAATACCGATGTTTTCTCTATGATGTACCCCTCGGTGGACACGATTAGGGACTGGGCTAATAACGATAAAATCAATCAACCCGTATTTATGTGCGAATACGCCCACGCCATGGGCAACGGTCCCGGCGGTGTTTGGGATTACTGGAACGCGATATATGAAAACAAAAAGCTTATAGGCGGCTGTGTATGGGAATGGGCGGATCATGTGGTTCTTGACGGCGGCGTGCAGAAGTACGGCGGCGATTTTGAGGGCGAGCTTACCCACGACGGCAATTTCTGCTGTGACGGTATGGTGTTTGCAGACCGAAGCTTTAAGGCGGGTACTTATGAAATTAAAAACGCCTACGCTCCCTTCCGCATAAGGTGGGAGGACGGCACGCTTAAGCTTAAAAATTGCTTTGACTTCACATCGTTCGACGGATATTCCTTTGAATATGAAATTACAGCGGACGGCGAGTCCCTTGAGAAAAAAATAGTGCGGCTCAACACAAAACCGCAGGATGAGTTTACTCTTACACCCCTTGTTCAGCTTCCTGAAAACTGTAAGCTTGGCTGTTATATAACTGTAAGAATGATTAATTCCGATGATTTTGAGGTGGGATGTCTTGAAGAGCGTCTTCCCGTTCCCACAGTAATTGACGAACCGCAAAAACAGCCCCTTGAGTTGCGCAACGGCGATTTTGAAATCATAGCTGAGGGTGAAAATTTCCTCTATGTCCTTTCTAAGCAGACGGGTATGTTTGAGAATATTACGGTAAAGGGCGAGGAACAGCTCAAAGCTCCTGCAAAGCTTTCTTACTTCCGTGCAACTACCGATAATGACCGAAATATGAAGGCGTTGTGGGATAGGACAAACATTTGGCAGGGCGAAAATTTTGACTGTGTGTTTACAAAGATATATTCCTGCGAGGTTTCGGGTAATAAAGCGGTGTTTACCGCATCGTCCGCCGGCGTTTCGCGCAAGCCTTTCTTTAATTTTACGCTTTCCTACGAATTCTTTGCCGATGGCTCTGTAAATGTATCACTTAACGGTAAAATCAGGGATAATGTTGTTTGGCTGCCGCGGCTCGGCTTTGAGTTTAAGCTTCCGTATGAAAAGGACAGCTTTACCTATTTCGGCAACGGACCGCTTGAAAGCTACCGCGATATGACCCACCACGGAGTCGTCGCGTTTCACGAAAGCAACGCTGACAACGAGTATGTAAATTATGTCCGTCCGCAGGAGCATGGCAACCATACCGACTGCAAGCTGCTGAATATTGACAATTCCCTAAAATTCAGCGCGGAGAATATGGAGATAAGCGTACTTCACCACAGTATTGAGACCCTTGCTTCTGCCGAACATACCGACGAGCTTAAAAAATCCGACGGCACACAGGTAAGGGTGGATTACAAGGTTTCGGGAATCGGCTCTAATTCCTGCGGCCCCCAGCTTTGCGAAAAATATCGGCTTAGTGAAAAGGATATTTCTTTTAAATTTACATTGTCAGTATAATATTTAAAACGCAAACCGCCCCGAAAAATCGGGGCGGTTTGCTTATGGGGATGAATATGGTGGGTATTTAAAAACCGTCAGATTATTTATACAGGGGAGGTATAAGTATCTAACAGATTTTTAACTGTTTAAAGCGGTCGGAGTCGGAGCCTTTTCGTATCCTTACCTTAAATTCTATATACTTTTCAGTTTCGTATTTACGAGATTTTGCGTCTATTCCAGAGTTTTGAAGTGTGGAAAGCAACTTTGAAAGGCTGTTGGAAAAAAGGCGGACATCGCCTATTGCCGACTTCCGCACAGGCTCGTCCTGTTCCGTGACCTGTGGCTTTTCCTTGGGGTTAATGATACTGAGAATATATTGCTCGGTTTGGCTCACGGTAAGTCCTTCGGCTATTATGCGGTTGAGAGCCTCTTCGCGCTTGTCCTCTGGCAGTTTTAAAAGCGCGCGCGCGTGTCGCTCAGTAAGGCGGGCGGAACTTATTCGCTCTTTTATATTATCGCTTAAATTTAATAGTCTCAGCTTGTTTGAAAGACCGGACTGAGAAATACCGAGTCTTGCCGCCGCCTCCGACTGGGAAATACCGTATTCAGAAATCAGGCGGTTTATGCCTTCCGCTTCCTCAAAAACAGTTAGGTTGCTACGCTGGAGATTTTCTAATATGGAATAAAGCGCGGCAGTTTCGTCGTCAGTTTTATGTATAACGCAGGGAACGCGGCGCAATCCTGCCATCATAGCCGCCTTTAGGCGCCGTTCCCCCGCAATTAACTGATAGCCGCCGTCCAAGGTTTTACGAATGATAAGAGGTTGAATTATACCGCTTGCCTGTATACTGTCGCTTAAGGCTTTAAGCTCGTATTCGTCAAAGCTTTTCCGCGGTTGGTTAGGCGAAGCTTTTATTTCGGAGGGTTTCAGCATAACAAGCTTTTTATCTGAAAAAGTATACATTGTATTCCTCCCTACATTTTTCTTACGTTTATTATTTTACATAATTTTGAAGCTTTGTAAAGAAAAACACATCGGGCAAAATCGCCCTCTTACAACAAAAAAAGCCGCGTTAAAGCGGCTGTTTTGATATATTAGAGGGATTTCGCGGATATTTTGTCGGCGTTTGCGATATTTTTTTTGTAATCACGAAGGCTCGATGCTCATTTCCTGTTAGGGTTTCGCATATAATATTAGGTTTTTCCCCTCCGAGAAGCCTTGCGGCGTTGCATGCCGCCGCAGCTTCTTCTTTAGCCGAGGCGCCCTTCATCGCGACAAAAACACCGCCCTTTTTTACAAGGGGCAGGCAATATTCCGCTAATGATGGCAGTGCAGCTACGGCTCTCGCGCAGGCAATATCATATTTTTCACGATGCAGGGGACTTTTGCCCGCGTCCTCCGCACGCATATGAAGGGTACAAACTCCCTCAAGCCCCGTTTTCTCTATAACATCATTTAAAAATACAAGCCTTTTATTAAGACTGTCAAGAAGCGTCACCTGAATATCGGGCCGCATAATTTTAAGCACCATACCGGGGAAGCCCGCGCCCGTGCCGACATCGATAAGCGTATCCCCTTTGTTTGGCTTTATGTGCTTTAAAAAGAGAATACAGTCGTAAAAATGTTTGTAAAGCACCTCTTCGGGGTCGGTTATGGCGGTGAGATTGATTTTTTCATTCCACGAAAGCAGTAAATTCCCGTATAGGTTAAGCCTTTCGACCCTTTCGCCGTCAAGCTTTGCACCGAATTCGGCGCACATTTCCGATATCTTTTCAAGATGAAAGTCAATCATTTTCGTTTCCTCCCGAAATATAGGCTTCAAGACGGTATATCGGAAGCCCAAGTGAAACAAATTTATGCTCGTACTCGGTCTCAATATTATCGGTAAATCCGCTGTTGTGCAGATCGAGAGACAGGTTTTTCAGGGCAAATCCGCAGGAGGTCAAAGCCTCTATCGAAAATTCAAAAAAACGCGGGTTATCGGTTTTTTGGTGGATTTCCGCCCCCGGTTTCATAAGTTCCTTATATATTTCAAGAAAACGCGGGTGGGTAAGCCGGTGTACAGCGTACTTATTTTTAGGAAACGGACAACTGAAATTAAGGAAAATATTCTCTATACTGCCGGGCTTAATGTATTTAGGCAGATATTCCGCAGCGCACTTCATAAACCGAACATTGGCAATACCTTCTTCCTTAACCCTTTCACAGGCGGATACAATAACGTTTGCGTCCTTTTCAACGGCTATAAGGTTAATATCGGGATTGCGGCGCGCAAATTCGGCAGCAAATCCTCCCTTGCCACAGCCGATTTCCAGCATATAGGGAGCGATGCGTTTAAACCATTGATCGAAATCAATATACTCCTTTTTTTGAGCTGCGGTAGTAAAGTTCCTGTCCTCGATATCGCTGATAAACAGTATATCCGAGACTGCCGAAAGTCTTTCGTCAAGGTGTTTCTTTTTTCTCATTCTCATATAAATCACCAAATATAAAATCAGCGGCTTTTAGTCGCTGACCTTTAATAGAATGTTTTATTGAATTCAAATAATAAAGTATTTTTCATCCGTCGTAGTTGATGTTTTGTGAGAGCGAACGGTTTTAATATTGGAGAGTGAAAAATGTGAAAAACTAAAGGCGGCGATGAATATTCCGAAGTCGAGGAGAGAAAGGCTTGTTGCGTTAGATGTATGAAGATAAGCCCCGTCGGTTGCAAAATTAATAATAAAATGCGGAACAGCCTGCGTGAAGCACAGAATAACCGAAACAAAACCCGAAGCCATAAGTTTGCGGAAATTGCTTTCTGAATCAATTCCGTTGTAAAGCTTTCCAAAGCTTATAAAGAAAAGCAAAATAACGCAGTAAGCCGCTAAAATCAGTATATTATCGGTTATAAGCGCAAGCGAGGATATCGCTGTAAAAGAACAGATAATTTTCATAATGAAATATGCCGACGGAAAAATTGAAAGAACGCGAGGGAGGTTAAAATTTATAAAGCCAGACATTCCGTATAAAAGAAAATAAATTGCGGCTAAGATGCCTGAAATAGTAAGCAAGGTTGTCTGCCAATGCATTACAACTCCTAAGAAGCTTTGGTCTAAAATACTGCTTATTATGCTGATAACAGCAAGAAACGAGCTTACGGCGATAAACGGGTTGATTTTAGGAGGATGTTCAGGATTTCTGTGACCGGTAAAGCATATAATCGCCATCGAGACGCAAACAGCGATTATAAGCGCCAAAAAATAAAATCCGACGGTTTTGTATTCTATCTTAAAAAATCCGGTATCGGTTTCAATTGTAAAAAAAAGCTGGAGTGTACGCAGTAACAGGCTTAGCGGTAATGTTAAGCAAAAAAACAGAACAATTTTTTTATATTTCATTATTTAACACCTCAAAAAGTAATTAAATTGAAATTTCTATCATAGAATATTAACACATATAATATATATTTTATATCTTTAACGTGAAAAAGTCAATGTTTATATGGCTGAAGAAGGTAAATTATGAAAAAAATAATGTGCTGTGGACTTATAATACTCTCTTTTATGCTGATACTGCCGTTAAGCGTTATGAAAAAGCCCGAGGCGGAGGCGGCGGCAACCTCCGCTAAGGCGGTAAGTCCGCAAAAAGAGGTCTCCGATACAGGTATATTTAGAATTTCGGATTCTAAAACAGGCGCTGTGACTGAGATGAAGGCAAATGAATATATTTTTGGTGTAGTAGCCGCTGAAATGCCCGCGCTTTACAATGACGAAGCGTTAAAGGCTCAGGCGGTAGCGTCTTACACATTTGCCTGTTATCGGCGCACGGAAAACACGGACAAGGAGTACGATCTTACTACAGATTTTAACACCGATCAAAGCTTTATTACCGAGGAAAAGGCGCGCGAGAAATGGGGCGACAAGGCGGACGAATACTGCAATAAGCTTAAAAACGCGATAGAAGAGGTGGAAAATATAGCGGTAACCTATGACGGGAAACCTATTCTCGCTGTTTATCACGCGGTTTCGTCGGGCAAAACCGAGGACTGTAAAAATGTCTGGGGCGGAGATTATCCTTATCTGAAGGCGGCCGCAAGCCCCGGCGATACCCTCGCACCGGATTATATTTCCAAGGCAACCTTTTCAGTGGAAGAGGTTAAAAAGAAGCTTTCCGAAAAATGCGTAATTTCAGGCGAGCCTGCGAACTATTTTAAAAACCTAAAGCGCACCTCTTCGGGTACGGTAACAAGCGCAGAGGTATGCGGAAGTACTCTCAGCGGCAGCGAAATACGCGCGCTTTTTTCGCTTCGTTCCTCAAATTTCGAGGTTTCCTTTAAAGACGGCGAATTTTGCTTTACGGTATACGGCTACGGTCACGGGGTGGGAATGAGCCAGTACGGCGCCGATTATATGGCTAAGCAGGGCAGCGATTTTAAGGAAATTCTATTGCATTATTACAGCGGGTGTAAGGTAGAAAAGCTTTCTTAATTTACAATTTCTTAATACAATCGGAAAATATTTATTATATATTTAATACAAAGAAAGTAAGGCGGGGAAGAAAAAGTGGAAAAGAAAAAAATACTTATTGCCGACGACGAGGAAAGAATTGTAAAGCTGGTTTCCGATTTTCTTAACGCCTCGGGATATGAGACGGTTTGCGCGGCGGACGGAAAAGAGGCGCTCGACATTTTTAACGCCGACAGCGGTATCGACCTTGCGATAATCGACATTATGATGCCCGAGATCGACGGTTGGGCGGTAACCCGCGAAATACGTAAAAAAAGCGACCTGCCCATAATCATGCTTTCCGCCCGCGCGGAGGAGTTTGATTTGCTGACAGGCTTTGAATCGGGAATAGACGAGTATGTTACAAAGCCTTTCTCGCCCGCGGTTTTGGTGAAAAGGGTAGACGCGCTTCTAAAACGCAGCTCGGGACAACCCCTAAGCGAGGATAAGGTAAAAAAAGGACTTGTTATTGACAGCAACGCCTTTACGGCTTTTGTGAACGGCGTGCCGCTTGAGCTGACCCTTAAGGAATTTGAACTATTGTCATATTTACATGAGAACTCGGGCAGGGTTCTTACCCGCGACCAGCTCCTTAACGCCATTTGGGGATATGATTATTTGGGGGATTCGAGGACGGTAGATTCCCACATTGCAAGGCTCCGCACAAAATTAGGGGATTACGGCTCCGCACACCTTAAAACTATTTACGGAATGGGGTATAAGCTTGAAGCTTAAAGAGCTAAAGAATAAGCTTTGGTTTAATATCTTTATCCGAATAGCGGCGGTTTTCACCGCGTTTGTTTTGGTACTTTGCCTTTCAAACGTCGCATTTTTGGTGAGGTTTTTCAGTCTAAAGGAAAAAAGGGCGCTTAAGGAGCAGCTCGGAGTTGTATGCGGGCTTAATTTTAAGGAGTCGCAGACGGTAGTGAAGACCCTGTCGGAGATTAACGAGAAGTATAATTTCGACATTGAGATTTACAATTCTTCGGGGCGGATACTTTACACCACTCACGGCAGTCAGATGATGGACTACTTTTCGCTTAACAACGATAAGTTTATTATGACCCACGAGGAGCTTACACCCATAAAGAGCGAGCGGCTTTCGGGTGACGTAATATTTGAGACCGCCGTCCGCAGATTTGACCAAAATGAGTACCTTTTATGCCGTAAGCAGATAGGTGACAGCCTGTTCGCCGAGGTGCGTGTGCAAAAACAGCTGATTTCAAACTCCGCGTCGGTCGCAAACGAACTGATCGCGATAATTTCGGTGATCTGTTTCTTGCTTTCTATTATATGGGTGCTGAATTTTGCACGTAAGTTTTCATACCCAATTGCCGAGATGAATGAAATCACAAAGGATATGGCCCGGCTTGATTTCAGCCGCAAGCTTACGGTGAACAGAAGTGATGAGATAGGTCAGCTGGCGGCATCGGTAAACGGGCTTTCCGCCTCACTTAACACGGCGCTTACCGACCTTAATGAGACTAATGAAAGACTTCGTTCCGATATAGAACTTGAACGCCAGCTTGACGTTATGCGGCGCGGCTTTGTAGCCAATGTCTCGCACGAGCTGAAAACCCCGATTTCAATAATCAGCGGTTACGCCGAGGGGCTTAAGCTTAATGTAAGCCCGGAATCCAAGGAGGAATACTGCAACACCATTATTGATGAAAGCCAGCGGATGAATAAGCTGGTGCTGAGCATCCTGGAGCTTTCGCGCTACGAATCGGGACAGATTCCGATAAATAAGGAAAGCTTCGACATTTCTTCGCTTTGTGCCGAGTGCCTTAACCGCATTTTTACAGGCAGAGATATTGAGACAGAAAATAAAATTCCCGACGGTACGGAAATTACCGCCGACCCGTTGCAGACCGAGCAGGTTTTAAAGGCGTATCTTGAAAACGCCGCCGCCCACACGCCGGACGGCGGAAAGGTATGGACAGAATGCGGAATCTCGGGCGATACGGTAAGGATTTCGGTTTTTAATACGGGAAGTCACGTTGACGAATCGGTTATGCCGCAGATATGGCAGAGTTTTTTCAGGGGGGACAAGTCCCACAAACGCGACAGCACCCGATTTGGCTTAGGGCTTTCCATTGTTTCGGCAATAATGAAACTGCATGGGCATAAATGCGGCGTTTACAACACCGATTTCGGAGTTTGTTTTTGGTTTGAGGCGGACAAGAGCGTTTAAATGCCGTTGCGGGAATTATGTTTTGCTTTCAGAAAAAATGCTTGACTTTTCTTTTATATGTGTTATAATAATTCTATCATTTAGCAGAAAGGTGAGTGGGGCGACCCGCTCACTTTTGTTTTGCGAGTCGCACGGAGGAATGATTAATGGCAAATGCAGCCGAAAAGGTTTACGGTCTTATAAAGGAAACGGTCGAGGCTCAGGGTGTAAGCCTGTGGGACGTTCGCTTTTTAAAGGAGGGCGCGTCGTGGTACTTAAGGGTTTTTATCGACAAGCCCGAGGGGATCAGCATCGACGATTGCACAAACGTCTCCCACGCGATTGACCCGATTATCGACGAGGCCGACCCAATCGATGTTTCCTACTTTTTGGAGGTCTGCTCACCCGGGACTGAACGTGAGCTTACAAGGCAGAGTCACTTTGAGGCTTGCGTCGGCAAAAGGGTAAAAATTAAATTGTATAAAGCCCTTGACGGCGTCAAAGAATTTACGGGTATACTTAAATCAGCGGCGGATACGGTTGTTATAAGGACCGAGAACACGGAGTATGAATTTGACTATAAGGACATCTCCAAAGCCCGTCTGTGCGATTTTGAATAATAATAAATAAAACCTTTGTTTGGAGGAATTGAGAAAAATGGCAGGTTCAAGAAAAGCGTCAAAGCCGAAGAACGACACTAAGGAGTTTTTTGAAGCACTGAAGCTTATGGAAGAGGAAAGAGGAATACCGCGGGAGTTTATAGCGGAGAAAATTGCCGATGCGATAGTTGTCGCGGCGCGCAAGGATTACGGAGGAAACGATATTGTTTCCTGTGTTATCGATACCGAAAATGAGGTCTTCAGCATTACCGCTCGCAAAACCGTGGTCGATGAGGTTTTAGACCCATATTCCGAAATTTCCAAGGAGGACGCGGCGGCAATCGACCCGAGCGCTATAGAAAACGGCTTTGTGGATATAAAGCTCGACCCCAAAAAGTTTGGCAGAGTAGTTGCTCAAAATTCCAAAAACAACTTCCGTCAGGGAGTAAGAGAGGCTGAAAGGGGACAGGTTTTAGCCGAATTCCAGAGCCATAACCGCGAGCTTGTAACGGCGGTTGTCGAGCGTATTGACCCGAAGACGGGCAACGCTATACTTACTATCGGACATAATGAGGCTACCTTACCTAAGCTTGAACAGGTTCCCGATGAGGAGCTTCACGAGGGCGATCATATTAAGGTTTATGTGGTTGACGTTAAGGAGACCGACAGAGGAGCGAAAATTATGCTTTCCCGCACCCATCCGGGTCTTGTAAAGCGCCTTTTTGAAACCGAAGTGCCTGAAATATTCGACGGTACTATCGAAATCAAATCGGTTTCCCGTCAGGCTGGATCGAGGACTAAAATCGCTGTGTGGTCGGAAAACAAGGAGATAGACGCGGTGGGCGCGTGTATAGGCCCGAGAGGCGCCCGAGTCAACAAAATTGTTGAGGAATTGGCGGGCGAGAAAATTGATATTGTAAAATACAGCGACGACCCGAAGGAATTTGTGGCAGAAGCGCTTTCTCCCGCAAAGGTGACTTCGGTTGAAATCGAAAGCGAGGAGCCCAGAGTTTGCAGGGCGAGCGTGCCCGAAGCACAGCTTTCTTTAGCCATAGGCAACAAGGGTCAGAATGTAAGGCTTGCCGCAAAGCTTACGGGCTGGAAAATAGATATTCATCCCGAAAGCGGCTTTTTCGGAGAGTAGTCGTGTGAGAGGAGCTTTTTAAATGAGAGCTAAAAAAACGCCCGCGCGTATGTGTACCGCCTGCCGCGAGATGAAGCCTAAAAACGAGCTGATAAGAATAGTCAGGACTCCCGAGGGCGATATTAAGCTTGACCCCACGGGAAAGTTAGGCGGCAGAGGCGCGTATATCTGCAAATCGGCAGAGTGTCTCAGCAAAGCGATGAAATCGCGCGCTTTGTCAAGAGCCTTCGGAGTGGAGATACCCGAGGAGATTTTTGCCGAGCTTGAAAGGAAGCTTTCTGATGCAGGACGGTAAGGCGCTTGCGCTTTTAGGTCTTGCGGCGAAGGCGGGCAGGCTGTCATATGGTATGGACGCGGCTTTAAAATCGATAAAAAGCGGTAAGGCATGCCTTGTAACAGCCGCGGGGGACGTATCGCAAAAAAGCCGAAAAGAAGCCGCCTTTTTTGCCGAAAAAGGCTCTGTAAAGTTTTTAACGCTTGAAAGCTTTGACATAAAAACCGTGTCGGACGCTGTCGGCCGTAGGTGCGGGGTATTATCAATAAACGACAGCGGTTTTGCCGACGCTTTTTTAAAGGCGTACACCAGAGGAGGAAATGCTAATGACGAATAAATATAAGGTAAGCGATCTTGCAAAGGATTTTGGCTTAAGCTCAAAGGATATTATAGGTATTGTCGCAGAAAAAACCGGAGCTGCAAAAAAGAGCGGAGCCTCACTTGACGAGACCGAAATCAGCATAGTTTTCACCGAGCTGTTAAACCGCGGCGAGGTTAAAAGTTTTGCGGATTATTTCGCCACGGGAGCGGAGTCGCGTGCGGCGGCTAAAAAGGCAAGAGAGGAAGAAAAGAACAAAAAGCTTGCCGAGCAGATGGCTATCTTGGAGCAGCTTAAAGCGGCGGCTATGGGCGAGGAAAAGCCTGATCCCGAAAAGAAACCTAAGGACGAAAATAAGGATACTGCAGAAAAGAAGCCCAAAAAGCAGGAAAAGCCCTTAGAGAAAGTTAAGTCCTCCGAGGAGAAGACTGAAAAATCAGAGAAAAAGGCGGAAAAATCCGAGGTTAAGAAGGCTGAAAAGCCTGCCTCGGAAGCTAAGCCTGCGCCTAAAAAGGCAGAAAGCGGCAAAAAGCCTGAAAAAACTGAAAAAGCGGACGGTAAGCCTGAGAAAAAGCACGGTGTTTCCGATCCGCAGCCCTTTGTTTCCAGAAAGAACGAGAAAAAGCCGGGAGAAGCGCCTAAGCGCGGTCCTGCAGAAATTCGTCATATAGACACAAGAACCTCCAATGTGAATATTGATAAATACAACGAAAAGTATGAAATAATTGCTCCTGCAAATACTATGAAGGACAATTTTTCAAGAAAGCAGAAAATCAAGCAGAAATCGCAGGATTACCGCCGTCCGCAGGGAGCAAAGCGGGAAACTGAGGCGGACAAAATCCGCCGTATGCAGCTTGAGCGTATAAAGAAAACTCCGATAACAGTTACCGTAGGCGATGAAATTACGGTTGGCGAATTGGCCGCCGCCCTTAAAAAGACCGCCTCGGAGGTTATTAAGGTACTCTTGAAGCTTGGTATGATGGCGACGGTAAATCAGGTTATCGATTACGATACCGCCGAAATTGTTGTTACCGAAATGGGCGCTAAGATTGAAAAGCAGGTTGTCGTCACCATTGAGGAGCAGATTATGGACGATACCGAGGACAACGCCGAGAACCTAAAGCCCAGAAGCCCTGTTGTGGTTGTTATGGGTCACGTTGACCACGGTAAGACCTCGTTGCTTGACGCTATACGTAACACCGCCGTAACAGATACCGAGGCGGGCGGAATTACCCAGCACATCGGCGCGTACAGGGTCAACTGCAAGGGTCAGGACATTACCTTCCTTGATACTCCGGGTCACGCGGCGTTTACCTCAATGCGTAAGCGCGGCGCCATGGCTACCGATATTGCGGTGCTGGTTGTAGCCGCGGACGACGGAATTATGCCTCAGACCATAGAGGCTATCAACCACGCTAAGGCGGCAAATGTTCAGATTATAGTTGCAATAAACAAGATGGATAAGCCCGAGGCTAATCCCGACAGGGTACTTGAACAGCTTACCGAACATGAGCTTGTTCCCGAAAAGTGGGGCGGAGATGTCATCTGCGTTCCCGTTTCAGCTAAAACACACGAGGGTATTGACAATTTGCTTGAAAGCATACTGCTGGTCGCTGAAATGATGGAGCTTAAGGCAAACCCCGACAGACGGGCTAAGGGTATCGTTATTGAGGCGAGGCTCGATAAGGGCAGAGGACCTGTCGCTTCCCTGCTTGTTCAGAACGGAACGCTTCATACGGGCGATATTATAGTCGCGGGCACGGCGGTCGGCAGAGTCCGCGTTATGGCAAACGAAAACGGCAGAGAGCTTAAGGCTGCGGGTCCGTCGGTACCCGTTGAAATTACGGGTCTTGCCGAGACGCCTAATGCGGGAGACGTATTCGACGCTGTTTCAGACGAGCGTCTTGCGCGCGAGCTTGTTGAGCAGAGAAAACAGAAGGCTAAGGAGGAGCTCTTTAACGCCAAGCAGAAAGTTACTCTTGACAACCTCTTTGACCAGTTAAGCGAGGGCGATCTTAAAGAACTCAATATAATTGTTAAAGCAGATGTTCAGGGAAGCGTTGAGGCTGTACGCGATAGCCTTGTAAAGCTTTCAAACGAAGAGGTAAAGGTAAACGTTATACACGGCGGAGTCGGTGCGATAAACGAGTCGGACGTAATGCTGGCTCAGACCTCGGGCGCTATTATCGTGGGTTTCAACGTACGTCCTGACGCGGTCGCAAAGACGACAGCGGAGCGTGACGGCGTTGATATGCGTATGTACCGCGTTATTTACGATTGCATTGAAGAGGTTAAGGCGGCAATGAAGGGTATGCTCGCTCCGAAGTACCGCGAGAATCAGCTCGGCACTGCGGAGGTTCGTACTGTTTATAAGATTTCAAACGTCGGAACGGTCGCGGGCTGCTATATTACAAACGGAAAGGTAACGCGTTCTTCTCAGATACGCGTTGTACGCGACGGTATAGTTATCTGCGAGGATAAGATTGATTCTCTGCGCCGCTTTAAGGATGACGTTAAGGAGGTAGCGCAGGGCTACGAATGCGGCATCGGTCTTGAAAAATTCGCCGACATCAAGGAAGGCGATATATTTGAAGCCTTTATTATGGAGGAGTACAGAGATTAATGGCTGGTTACAAAATTAACCGTATTACATCCGATATAAAGCTTTGCCTGTCGGAGCTTTTGCGCGAGGTGAAGGACCCCAGAGTCAGTAAGCTTTTAAGCATTGTTAAGGTTGACGTTTCAAGCGACCTTTCCTATGCGACGGTATATATAAGCGCTATCGAGGGCTATGAGCAAACCGTAGCCTCGGTAAAGGCGCTCAAAGGAGCGGCGGGCTTTCTGCGCCGCGAATTGGGCGCGAGACTCTCGCTCAGAAAAGTGCCTGAGCTGCGCTTTGTAGCAGACGATTCGATAGAGCAGAGCGCGAATATCTCAAGAATTATCGAGTCCTTAAATGAGGAAAGAAAAAATGAAGAATAAAATTAATGACGGATGTCGGGATTTGACCCTAAGGCAGACCGCGAGATTTTTAAAAAAACACGATAACTATATTATTTTAACCCACGCCTCGCCCGACGGCGATACGCTGGGTTCCGCTTATGCGCTTTATTACGGACTTAATGAGATAGGCAAGTCCGCTTGCGTGCTGTGTCCCGACGTAATTCCCGAAAAATACGGGTATTTTGCCCGCAAAACCGACCACGTCGCGCGTGAAAACGCCACCGTTATAGCGGTGGACGTGGCGGATAAGCGGCTTTTGGGCAGTCTTAAAGAGGAGTTCGGCGATATTGTAGACCTTAATATCGACCATCACATTTCAAATGTAAGGTATGCTAAAAATCTATATCTTGATTCCGACGCTTCGGCTACCGCAGAGTGTATGTTTGAGCTTTTAAGCCTTATGAAGGTCAATATCAACGATATAACCGCAAAGGCGCTCTTTACGGGTATTGTCACCGATACAGGCTGTTTTAAGTATTCAAACGTTACCGCGAAAACACATATGATAGCGGCACAGCTTTATGAATATAATATCGACGCGCCCGAAATTAACCGCGTTATGTTTGATACTAAGTCAAGAAAGCTTTTAGAGCTTGAGCAAATGGTGCTTGACGCTTCGGAATTTCATTTCGACGGGAAATGCATCATTTTGCCTGTCACCGCCGAAATGCAGGAAAAAACAGGCTGCAGCGGTACAGAGCTTGAGGGTATAGCGGTTATTTCACGCAGCATTGAAGGAGTAATCGCGGGGATAACGCTAAAGCAGACCGATGATAACGAATTTAAGGTCTCCTTGCGTACATATCCTCCGCTTGATGCCTCCGAAATTTGCAAAAAGCTCGGCGGCGGCGGACATAAGGCGGCGGCAGGAGCTTCTGTTACAGGTACTCTCCCTGAGGTAAAGAAAAAGGTGCTTGATGCCTTAGGCGGGTTTATGGAGTGAGCCTATGCAAGGGTTAATACTTCTTGATAAGCCTGAAAATATAACCTCCTTCGGCGCGGTTGCGAGAATAAAGCGCATGGCAAGTGAGAAACGTGTGGGACATACAGGCACGCTTGACCCTATGGCGACAGGCGTGCTTCCTGTGCTTTTAGGCAGGGCTACCGCGCTTTCGGGGCTTTTGCTTGACGCGGACAAGCGGTATACCGCCGCAGTAAAGTTAGGCGTTTCGACCGATACCGACGATATTACGGGAAACATAATTTCCGAAAGTCAGGTCAATATAACAAATGAACAGATCAGCGGCGCTCTTAAGCGTTTTACGGGCATTTTAATGCAGTGCCCGCCTATATACAGCGCCCTTAAAAAGGACGGCGTGCGGCTTTACAAGCTGGCTCGTGAGGGCAAAACCGCTGAGGTCGGAAGCCGCGAAATTGAGGTTTTTTCGATAAATCTGATTTCTTCGCTTAACGCCGATAATATTTTTGAAATTGATGTCCACGTCTCAAAGGGGACGTATATCAGGTCGCTTGCGAGGGATATAGGGGAGTATTTGGGCTGCGGAGCTTGCCTTGCCGCCTTAAAGCGAACCTATGCGGGCGGCTTTTCGCTTGAGGATTGCGTTTCGCTTGACGCTCTTAATGATGAAAACATAGGAGATTATCTGATAAGCGAAGAAAGGGCTGTCGGACACCTTCGGGCGGTTACGGTCACCGAAAGGCAGGCGGTGCGGTTCTGCAACGGAGGTCAACTCGACCTGGACCGACTGAAAGAAAAGAATTTTACCGAGGGCGAGCTTGTAAGGGTAAAGCTAAACGACAGATTTTTAGGGGTTGGAGTCGCCGATTTACAAAAAAATCAGCTTGCGATTAAATCTATAATTAATTACCCGAAAGAGGGAAGCTTATGAAAAGGGCAATTGCGCTCGGCACCTTTGACGGTGTGCATAAGGGACACAGGGCGGTGTTGAGTCTTCCCGCCGATATGCGAAAAACCGCGGTTGTTTTCGCGCAGCCGCCAAAGGCGTTGTTAAGCGGAGAACCGAGTTCTATTATGACCGCAGAGGATAAATACGCCGCGCTTAAAAAAATCGGAATTGATGAGGTGTTCACACTCGATTTTGGTAAGGTCAAGGATATGCCGCCTGCGGATTTTCTTATATTTTTAAAAGAAAAATTTGCTCCCGACCTAATTTCCTGCGGCTTTAACTATCATTTCGGTAAAAACGCGGCGGGCAATACCGATATGATTCGCAATTTCTGCCGTCAAAACGGAATAAAATTTAACTGTCACGGTGCGGTCAGCAAAGACGGAGAGCCTGTCTCCTCCACAAGGATACGCGAGTGTTTAAAAAACGGCGAAATCGAAGCCGCAAACCGACTTCTTACCTTTCCTTTTTCCTTTACTGCCGAGGTTATTTCGGGCGACAGGCGGGGCAGAACGATAGGCTTTCCGACAATAAACCAAAAATATCCGAGCGAGCTTATCCCAATAAAATTCGGGGTTTATAGGTCCAAAATAATTACGGACGGCTCGGGATATGAGGGTATTACCAATATAGGAATACGCCCGACCTTTAAGACCGATTATATTATAAGCGAGACATACATTATAGGATTTTCGGGCAATTTGTACGGAAAGAGCGTGAAGATAGAACCCCTTAAATTTGTGAGGGGTGAGATCAAGTTTTCGTCTGTAGACGAGCTTAAAAGGCAGATAGCAGCCGATATTAAGGAGTGAAATTAAATGGACGTTCTTAAAAGCATTACAGCAGACGGGCTTATTTCCTTTGGATTAACCCTTCTAAAGGCGGCGCTTATACTGCTTGTCGGTCACTATTCCGTGGTATTTATCATAAAGTTGCTTACAAAGTCCTTTGAAAAGGTAAAAATGGATGTTTCGCTTGAAAAGTTTTTTTTAAAGGTGGTAAATATCACCCTGCATATTATTGTGCTTCTCTCCGCACTTAATGCTCTTGGGATTTCAACGACGGGACTCTTAGCGGCGCTTTCGGGCGCTGTGGTCGCGGTCGCGCTGGCGCTTAAGGATTCGCTCGGCAGTATCGCAGGCGGAATAATAATTCTGCTTACCAAGCGGTTTGAGACGGGTGATTATATTGAAATAAACGGGGACGAGGGTACGGTTGTTCAGGTGGACTTAATGCACACCACCCTAAAAACCCTTGATAACCGCCATGTTGTAATACCTAATGCTGTGGCTGTGAACAGCCGAATTATCGATTATTCAAGCGAGGATACAAGGCGGCTTGATATCGTATTTGGGATAAGCTACGGTGATGACGCCGAAAAGGTAAAGCAAATTATTTTAGATGCCGTCAAAAGGCATAAAATGGCCCTCAATGAACCTGAAGAGCCCTTTGCGAGGGTTACAAATTTAGGTGAAAGCTCTGTTGATATTACTCTAAGGGTATGGTGTGAGAGGATAAATTACTGGCAGCTGAAATTTGATCTGTTAGAGCAGATTAAGGCGGAATTTGACAAAAACGGAATTTCCATTCCGTTTAATCAGCTTGATGTCCATATTACAGAAAAATAAAGGCTCTTTGTAAATAGTTGGTGAAGAAAAAACGGAAAATGAAAAGTTATGAGCAGTCGCCGATTAGGCGGCTGTTTGCTTATTAATCGGTACCCAACATTTATTATAGAGCCTTCTTATATAATGTCTACTGAACAACTCAAAGCACCTTAAAAAAATCACATCTTGATTTTCTCAGAATCAGTCGGCCATATATACTATGACTGCATTTGTTTTAAATTGTAAAAATGACCCTTCATTGCCATGAGTTCATCATATGTTCCGTACTCAATACAGCACCCGTTATCCATAACGGCAATTTTATCTGCGTTTTTGATTGTTGAAAGTCTATGTGCAACTATAAATGTTGTGCGGTTTTCGGTAAGATTTTCTATTGCTTTTTGAATTTCACTTTCGGTAACAGAGTCGAGTGCGCTTGTTGCTTCATCAAAAATTATAACGCTCGGATTTCTGATGATTGCCCGTGCTATTGAAATTCTTTGCCGTTGTCCGCCCGAAAGCTTAGCTCCGTGCTCACCAACCATTGTATCAAGTCCGTTCGGGAGCTTTTCTATAACGCTTTCAAGTCTTGCGGCTTTAACTGCATAATTCAACAGATCTTCCGTTACGTGCTTTCGTCCGTAGGTGATATTTTCTCTTATAGTGCCGGAAAACAGAATTGAATTTTGAGGAACGACCGATATAAAACGGCGGTATGAACGCATATCAATTTTTTCTGCATCTATTCCGTCTATTTTAAAGGTTCCGCTGTTCAGTCGGTTAAAACCGATAACAAGATTAAGTACTGTGGATTTTCCCGAACCTGATTCGCCGACAAGCGCTATAGTTTCTCCCGCCTTTACCGTAAGCGAAAAGTTGTTTAAAACGGGAGTTTTATCATCATATTTGAAGCATACATTTTTAAATTCATATTCGCCGTTTAAGCTTTTGATTTTCAGTTTATTTTCATTATCTTCGATATCATCGGAAGCTAAAATCTCACCTATTGAGCTTATGGATTCCGTACCCTTTGCTATTATTGGCAGAAGCCCCATGATGCTTGAAACCTGAGCGATAAGGGAATTGAAGTAGCTTTGGTATAATGAAACATCACCGATTGTTATTTTGCCGCGGTATGCTAAAATTCCCGTAAAAAACAGGCAAATCATTTGAAAAAGAGAAAACATAACCCAGTTTGCCGAGCCGAAAATCGCATATACTTTATCCATTTTATAACCGCTTTCGGCAATGCGCATGACCGAGTCGGTAAGCTTTTTAACCTCGCAGTGTTCAAGCGCGTGCGCCCTTGTTACGGGGATAAGCTCTTCCATATCGAGAACATCCGAGGCGGTATTTTCCATTTCCTTTCGGAAATTATGGCTAAGCCGCCTCATTCTTTTTTTAAATATGTTGTTCAGCAAAACCGCAAACGGAATACATACAAGAAACATAAAGAATACGGTTATGTTTTTGTTGATTACAATAACAAGAGAAATCGTCATATTTGTAATTACGGTAATTGCCGTTGTGAAAATTTGGCTTGTAAAGTTTTCAATCGCTTCGACATCGCGCATTACTTTAGACTGAATTTTGCCTGATTCGATTTCTTTGTGGAAGGTAATGGAAAGCTGCTGAAGCTTTCTTATCATAGCTCCGCGCAGTCCCGCTTCAACGCTTCTTTGCGCACGGCTTAAGAACATCATATAAATAGTATGAGTGGGTATGTTTTGCAGTAAAATAAAAACTGTAATAATGCCGTAAATAATAAATTGATGCATTGCGTCGGCGGGTTTTTGGGTTGCAATATCAATAATAGAGGCGGTTATTAAAGGAATTATCCATGCGGGTGAAGATTTTAATAAAAACATAATCGCCGCAACGATCAGGTTTTTATAATTACCTTTATAAAACCTGAAAAGAGTTGAAATAGTTCCCCGCTTTTTACCGGAATAGCAGTTGAGGACTGTTTGTTCTTCTTTAAGAATTTTGTCTTGGTCAAACTTTAGCTTTTCCTGTGTCATGGCGAACACCTCGGCACTGTTTAATTTTTGTTTACAAATAGTATAATATATAGACCGAAATGTCAATGATTAGTTTAAAATATTCTTATAATTTACTTTTTAACTAAAAACAATTATTTTTTTAGTTCAGATTGACAATGTTATTTATATAATTAAAGCCTTGCCCGATTATGAGCAAGGCTTTTGAAGTAAATTTTTAATGACAGGAACAGCAGTCGCCGCCACAGGAAGCGCAGTCGGGAAGTCCTTCGGGCTTTTCAAGCTCAGGGTGCTTCTGATAATAGTCGTAAAGCGCCGCCTTTACAGCCTCCTCGGCTAAAACCGAGCAATGTATTTTATGGGCGGGAAGACCGTCAAGTGCCTCGACCACCGCCTTGTTTGAAAGCTTTAAAGCTTCTTCCACAGGCTTGCCTTTTATCATTTCGGTCGCCATTGAGCTGGTGGCGATTGCCGAGCCGCACCCGAAGGTGTTGAACTTTACATCGGTTATTATTCCGTCCCTTATTTTAAGGTACATTTTCATAATATCGCCGCATTTCGCGTTGCCGACCTCGCCGACAGCGTCCGCGTCCTCAATTGTGCCTAAATTTCTCGGATTCCTGAAGTGATCCATTACCTTTTCACTGTATAACATATTTTCTTTTTCCTTCCTGTAAATCTTTCCAAATCGGAGACATAGAGCGCAGATATGCGACAACCTGGGGTACCTCTTTTATAATGTGGTCGGCTTCTTCCTCGGTATTGTATTCGCTTAGCGAAATTCTAAGCGAGCCGTGGGCAACCTCGTGGGGAAGACCGAGAGCTAACAGAACGTGGCTCGGGTCAAGCGAGCCAGAGGTGCAGGCAGAGCCGGAGGAGGCGCTTATACCCCTGTCGTCAAGCAATAGGAGGAGGGATTCGCCCTCGATGCCCTCAAAGCACATATTAAGCGTTCCCGCAAGACCGCACTCTAAATCGCCGTTAATTTTTGAATGGGGGATTTTTGATAACTCACGTGCTATTTTATCGCGAAGAGTCTTTACATAGGAAAAATTTTTATCAAGGCTGTCACAGCTTTCCTTTAAAGCTGCCGCCATACCGACTATCGCGGGCACATTTTCCGTTCCCGCGCGTTTGCCGCGCTCCTGGGCGCCGCCCTCGATAAGGTTTAAAAGCGGAATACCCTTTCTTGCGTAAAGCGCGCCCGCGCCCTTAGGACCGTGGAATTTGTGGGAGGCGATAGAGAGCATATCAATGTTCTGCGCCTTTACATCAATTTTAATATGTCCGGCCGCCTGAACCGCGTCGGTGTGGAAAATTACGCCCTTTTCGCGGCATACAGCACCGATTTCGGCTATTGGCTGAACCGTGCCTATCTCATTGTTGGCGTACATTATTGTGACAAGGGCTGTGTCCTCCCTAATTGCGTCTTTTAGCTCCTCCGCCCTTACAAAGCCGTCGGAGTGAACGGGGAGAAGGGTAATTTCAAATCCCTCTTTTTTGAGCTTTTTGAGGGTGTGCAGTACAGCGTGATGCTCAAAAGCCGAGGAAATAATATGCTTTTTGCCGGATTTTGCACCTAAATACGCCGCGCTTATAATCGCCTGATTGTCGGCTTCGCTCCCGCCCGAGGTAAAGGTTATTTCCTTCATATCGCAGTTAAGGCAGTCGGCTACGCTCTCCCGTGCCGCAAAAATTGCTTCCTGTGATTTCTGACCTAATGTGTAAAGGCTTGACGGGTTGCCGTAAAGCTCCTTGAAATATGGCAGCATAGCATTAAATGCGGTATCGCTTACCCTTGTTGTCGCGGCGTTGTCCGCGTATACGTTTATCATATGTCTCACGACCTTACTTTTTATTTCGTTAATACTTTAACATATAATTCCTATAAAGTCAATAGGAATTTAAAAATAAATAATATCATTTTTGGGAAATTAAGTCCTTTAATGTAACGCTTTCAAGATAATCGCTTATTATTTTATCGAGCTTTTGCCAAACGGGCATTGTCGGGCAAAGTGCGGAACGCCGACATTCCTCGTCCCCTGTAAGACAGGCGCAGTTGACGGGAACCAAGCCTCCCTCCGTGACCTCTAAAATCTCGCGCAGGGTATATTCCTCGGGCTTTTTACGAAGCTTATAGCCGCCGCTTTTGCCGCGCAGGCTTTCAACAAGCCCCGATTTATTAAGAAGGGCTGTGATCGCCTCTAAATATTTAAGGGAAATTTCCTGCCGCGTTGAAATATCGGCAAGCGAAACAAAGCCTGAGTCCGAGTGCTCGGCTAAATCGGTCAACACTCGAAGAGCATACCGCCCCTTGCTTGAAATCATCATAGGTATCACCTCTGTCATTATCGTATCACAGTCGAAATTAAAAGGCAATATTTTCTTTTCAAAAACGCCGAATTAAAGTCTTGACACTCTGAGTAATTACAGTTACAATATTAAGGATATGTAGTTTTTTAAAAATTTTTCATATAAATCATATGAGGTGATTTTTTGAACCGACGGTATCTTTTGGGTCTAGCGTCGGTGCTTTATTTTGTAAGCCTGTGCGCTGTTTCGGCAATGCTTGCGAACGCTCTAAAGCTGATAACCTTTGCCCACGGAGAAAAAATTTTTACGGGTGTTCTCGTTGTGATAAGCGGCTACGCCGCCGCAGTATTAAGGGCGCTTTCCGATAATAATCAAGGCCGCCGCGAAAGAATCATAAAACACCATCTGATATTTACCTTTATATTTTATCTGATTATGCTTATTGATTTTACGCTTATTGACGACGGTATGGGAAGAAATATTTTTAACGTATTTTCTTGGAACACGAGTGCGTTCAGGGATTATGTAAATACAAGCACCAATTTAGTCCCGTTCTATACGGTGAGACTTTTTATTAACGGCTATAAAAACGGACAGCTGCCTCTATCCGTAATGCTTGAAAATATTTTCGGCAATTTTGTTGCGTTTATGCCGCTTACCTTTTTCACGGCGTGTCTGTTTAAAAGGTTTACAAAATGGTATTCTGTTACTATTACAGTGATTGTGTCGGTTATGACGGTAGAGCTTTTACAGTTTTTATTTTTAACGGGGTCGAGCGATATTGACGACGTTATTTTAAACGTCGCGGGGGCTATGTGCCTGTACGCGGTTTTACGGATAAAAAGAATAAGCAGAGGAATTTCAAAATTCACTTTTGGGGTGTGGAAAACAGTTGAAGACAAGGATTAATTATCATTTTTTATTGATTTTTCTCGCCGCCTCACTTTGGGGAACGGCGGGACTTTTTGTGAGAACGGCGGGGAAGTACGGACTGACCGAGATGCAGCTTGTTTTTCTTCGTACCTTTTTTTCTGCATTGGTGCTCGGAATAATACTTCTTATTAAGGATAAATCGCTTTTTAAAATAAGACACAAGGATTTGTGGCTATTTGCCGCGGCGGGAATTTTAAGCATTGTGCTTTTTAATTTCTGCTATTATAAAACAATGTCGCTTACCTCCTTGTCGGTGGCGGCGGTACTGCTTTATACCGCGCCGTTTTTTGTGGTTATAATGTCGGTCTGTATCTTTAAACAGCGGCTGACCGTTAAAAAATGCGCCGCCTGCGTTACGGCGTTTGTCGGTTGCTGTCTTGTTACGGGCGCGTTCGGCACGGGTGAAGCTTTAAGCGCCGCGGCGATTGTTTTCGGTCTGCTTACGGGCTTTGGCTACTCGCTTTACACCGTTTTCAGCAGTCTGATGCTAAACAGGGGATACAGCTCCTATACAATCACCTTTTACACCTTCGGCTTTGCCCTTTTGGGCTGTATACCCTTTACCGATTTTAAAAGCGCCGCGGCGGTTTGCATAAACGCTCCCGCGGTTATTCCCGTGGCGTTTTTAATGGCGGTTTTTAATACCGTTATACCCTATCTCCTCTACACCGTAGGTCTTTGCGGGGTAGACGCGTCAATAGCCCCTATAATCGCCATGGTTGAGCCTGTGGTTGCTACTATTATCGGGGCGGTGGTTTATGCAGAGCCGATTACCCTTTCGGGAGCGGCGGGAATACTGATTGTGCTGGCCTCTGTATCCGTTTTAAACTTTAAAGGCAGGGTAAAAAATGCAGAGTCTTAAAATAAAAGCCAATGCGAAAATCAATCTTTCACTTTCGGTACTCGGAAAGCGGGCTGACGGCTACCACGAGCTTGACACGGTTATGCAGAGCGTCAGCCTTAACGACGCGGTGTATATCGAAAAAAGCGATAAAATCACGGTCGAGTGCGGCGAGTTCGGCGGTGAAGACAATATCGCTTTTAAAACTGCGAGAGCTTTTTTCGCCGAAAGCGGAATAAAGGCGGGAGCGGCAATTAGGATTGAAAAGCGGATACCCTCGGCGGCGGGCTTAGGCGGCGGCAGTGCCGACGCGGCGGCGGTGCTCTGCGGTCTTGACAGGCTTTATGAAACTAAATTCTCCTATAAAAAACTGTTAAATATCGCGGTAAAGTTAGGTGCGGACGTACCCTTTTTAATCCGAGGCGGTACGGCGAGGGCAAGGGGAATAGGCGAAGTGTTAGAACCGCTTTCGCCACTTTGCGGCTGTTACTTTTTGATTGCAAAGGGGGAGGACAAGCCCTCAACGGGCGAGATGTTCAGCCGCCTTGATTTGGCAGTATACGATAAGCCTGATATAGATAGGACCGTCTTTGCGCTTAATTCGGGAGATTTGTCTGCTGTCTTATCTTCAATGGATAATTCCTTTTCCACGCTGTGGCGGGAAAGCAGGGTTAAAGACGAACTTCTTAAAACCAAAGCGGACGCAGTTTCCCTTTCGGGGAGCGGACCTGCCTGGTTTGCGGTGTATACGGATAAAGGTAGAGCGGAAACCGCCGAAAAGACTCTTAAAGCCCTTAATATTCCTGTTTTTATCTGCGAGCCGCAGGAAAAATCAATAATATTTGAATAAAAATAAAAATTTCCGTTCATATTTTAATCAGAAAAAATTGAGGGGAGTTTTTATTATGATAAAAAAGATATTTTCACGCCGCGCGGCAGAGCTTTCGGTATTTTTCGGGCTTTTGTGCGCGGTTTTTATGTCACAGGCGCATTTTGATGCGGCGTGCGACGATTTAAGGCAAAACGTACTGCGGTTACATATAATCGCGAATTCTGACAGCGAAGCCGACCAAGCCGTAAAGCTGCTTGTAAGGGATAAGATTTTAGAGGAGTCCTCGGATATTTTTGCGGGGGAGACCGACCTTAAAGAAGCAGAGGAAAAGGCGGCGGAGAAAATAGGTAAATTCTGCGAAACGGCAGAGCTGGTTTTGTCGGAAAACGGCTTTTCTTACGGCGCGAGCGCCGAAATCGGGGATAGCTACTTTGAAACAAGAGAATATGAGGATTTCACCCTGCCTGCGGGCAATTACCGCTCTCTTATAATACGGCTCGGAAAAGCAGAGGGAAAAAACTGGTGGTGCGTGATTTTCCCCGCGGTTTGTATTCCCGCGGCGGGGGAGGCGTGCCTTTCGGACAGTACGTCTGATACGAGCGCCCAAATTGCGGAGCACCCGCAAAAATATGTTATGCGTTTTAAGACGGTTGAAATTTATGAGGATTTAAAAAAGTTTTTAAACGGCAAATAAAATGCTTGCATTTTACTTTTAAATGTGATATTATCAGTATGTTATCGATTTTGAAAGGGGTGACAAAGATGAAGGAAGGTATTCATCCGCAGTATGAAAAGGTTACTATAAAGTGCGCTTGCGGCGCGGAGTTCGAGACACGCTCTACTAAAAAGGATATCCGTTTGGATATTTGTTCTAAATGTCATCCGTTTTTCACCGGTAAGCAAAAGTTGGTAGACACCGGCGGTCGCGTTGACAGATTTAAAAAGCGTTTCAATATGGAATAATAAGCCTTTTGCTCCGCAGTTGCTTTATGCGACTGCGGATTTTTTTAAATTCGGAATTAACTTTTTTCGATCTCTAATATCTAAATGGGGTTGTAATATGAAAAGCTATATTACGGTATCGGGCGAATCGGTGGGAGAGTACTCAGAAAAGCGTTCCCGCTTTATCGCGACCGCAAGACGCACCGAAACAGAAGAGCAGGCGGCGGCGTTTTTAGCCGAAATGCGCTCAAAATACTGGGACGCAAAGCACAACTGCTATGCTTATTCGATTTCAGCAGGCGCGCTTAAACGTTTTTCGGACGACGGCGAGCCCCACGGCACGGCGGGCAAAGCGGGAAGTGATCTTAGCTAAGTTCT
>OGOX01000592.1_pt1 | contig 27426 bp, 5 predicted proteins | sample 1552761 | NCBI WGS metagenome assembly OGOX01 (sample SAMEA2580212, study PRJEB22360) | human gut metagenome | biome: human gut; feature: human-associated habitat; material: faeces | place: Denmark | collected 2008/2010
ATAATATTAATAAATTTAATAATAAATTAATCAGTTCTGGTTCTGCTGCTTCTAAAAGTGATATAAAAAACTATTTATTATCATTATATGGAGATTTATTTGCAGATAATATTACTAAATATGATGATATAAAAATAGCTAATATATTTAATAGCGGAAATGTAAACGGAGCCACTACTGGTAATTTTGGAGTGTATATTAATGAAAACAACGAAAGATTATTTAAAATACCTGAAGAAGAATATTATTCTACTTATGAAGGAATAGTGAATTATAAATACGAATTGCGAGTTACAGTTGAAATACCAAAAGATTATATAGGTTATTTTATTAGTTATGAAAAATTTGAGTCTACTAAAAAAGTAACAGGTTTTCTTACTAATAAAGATGCGAGAGAAATTAGTGCAATCGAATATAATATTGGGCAAGGAGTTACTTTTAAAAATTATGAAAATAATAAAGTAAGCTCTGATATGTATTTATATAGTAGTACATTTGATATTAAAGATAGTTTATCTACTGATTATAATTTTATAAGAATAAAAGCTAAAAGTACTAAATATTGTAAACATGATAATAGTGGAAATATAACTGTTACTACTGAAGGAAATAATGGATTTATCGCAGAAATAAGTAAATCTGATATTCTTTACAGAAACAGTTCTATAAATTATGCTTATGATTTAAATAAATCTTTAATTAGTTATACTGCTATACAAGATAAAATATACCCTATTGATAATTATAAATTAGTAGTAGCTGATTCTGTTAAAGACGATAGAGGAGGATTAAGTACAGCTATTAAATTAAAAAATATAGAAAGTTTATTTATTTCTGATGATAAATATAGAGTAAATACATATATTGCAAGTCTTTATAATTATCATAATAAATTATATGTAAGTAAAGAAAAAACTCTTATTAGAATAGGTAATATAATTTATGGATCTGGTACTATAAATACTGACATAAACGATGGCTTTAACGGAGTATATACTTATGATGGTGTAATTGTATATAATGGAAATGGGATTACATTTAATTCTGAAAATAATAATTTATATAATACTCGTGGAAAAGCAATTAAAAGTATTCCTGATAATTCGGATAAAAATATAGGATTATCTGTACTTGATAAAACTTCAGAAAGAGTTTTTCATGTAAATATTCCATTTTTAAATTATATTCAGTTTCCTGTTATAGATACATATTATTACGAAAGTAAATATTTTAATAATAATCCTCAGAATGTTATATTCTCTATAATGAAACCTGATGAGCAAGACGTTGATACTAAAGGATATTGGCCAGGTTTAATTGTAGAACCAAAAAATTCTATTGATTTATTTAGTAATTCTCAAGGATCTCAAGATGACTTTATCCCTACTGTTTATAATAATTATAGAGATGATATATTAAATATTACTCAATTTGATAAGACTATTAGAAGAAGTAATGTTATTCAAGATGAAAGTGCTGTAAATGTTTGGAGACAATTTCCTACTGAAGGCTATAAAAATATTAATGAGAATAAAGGTATTATTACTAATTTAGTAGGTATTGGTGTTTATTTATTAGCTCACACTGAACATAGTTTATTTATGTTTAATGGTGATGCTACATTACAAACTAAAGACAAAAGTTTACAATTATTACAACCTGATGCTTTTGATACTAATTATGTAGAAGTATTTACTTCTGATTTAGGATTTGGAGGATTACAAGATGATTTAGCTTTTATTGTAGATCAATTTGGTTATATATTTTATAATAATGATTTTACCAGATTTTATAAATTTGATAATGGCCAATTATCTTTAATAGATCAAGATATTTATTTATATTTACAAGATAATAAACCCACTAATGTTAGATTTGGTAATGATAAATTTAATAAACGTTTATTAATTAGTTTAAAGTTATCTAATAATACTACTAAAACTTTAAGTTATAATTATGAATTAGGTAATTTTGTTAGTTTTCACGATTATAATTTTATTCAAGGTTATAATACTAAATCTAAATTATATTTAGTAAGCGGGAATAATTTATATAACAGCATATATAATTTTACTGATGCTAAAAGTTATGGTACTTATGAAAGTTTAAGTTTTTCTACTACATATCCATCTTCTATAAGTATTATTCTTAATGAAGATTATGATGCTATAAAATTTTTAGAATTTATTAAATATAATGTTCGTAAAGTAAGTAAATCAAATAGTCTTGTTAGTATATCCCCCGTAAAGGAAGGTATGCAGCCTTATGCTGGAGATATATTAGAAATATTTAGTGAATTTACAAATACTGGAGAAATAGATATTAATATAGATACTACTAATAAATTTAATAGATATTCTAAACCTTGGTTTGAATTAGGTAATTGGAATTTTAATTATTTTAGAAATAAAATTTCTACTTATAATGGTAGCGGTTCTGATAAACTTACTCGTATTTATGGAAATTATATAGTTATTAAATTTACATTTGATAATAAAGATAAAGTTTGTATTGAATTTGAAAATTTAAATGGTAGTGTTTCTAAACAAAGAAAGTTATGAAAAAAGTAATTAAAACTGATAATAGAAAAAAAGCTTTTCTTGGTGCTTTAATTGGAGGAGTTGCAAGTATTGCTGGTTCGGCTATTGGTGCAGCTAAAAAACGTAAAGCTGAAAGAGAAAAATTGAAACAGCAACAAATTGAACAAAATCAAAATGATGCTAAAGCCCAAGCTCAAGCTCTTACTGCAAGTGTAGCTGATCAAGATTATGTAGATGAATATAATAAAAAAGTTACTTTAAAAATGGGAGGAGATAAAAAATTTAATGATAGAATTAAATCTAATAAAACTAAATCTAATCGTATATTTAAATGCGGTGGTCAAAAGAAAGCTAAAATGGGTTCTTTAATTGGGCAAAATGGAGTTGGTGGAGAAATTGGAGATGCTATGTCTGGAATTGGAGGATTGGCTGATTCTTTATTTGCTCCAAGTTCTGCTCCTAAACAAGTAAAGAAAGCTGATGGATTTAGTACTACTGGCCCTAAAGTTGAAATAAAAACTCCTAATTATATGAATAATACTAATAATAACGATATTAATAATAATATTAATACTGCTACTAATCCTACTACTCAACAACAAAATAATCAATTTGTCGATCGCTCAAATACTTTACGATGCGGGGGCAAAAAACGTATAAAGCATAAATAAAAACTATTTTTAGGCTGTTATATTGATTGAATATTGAAAATAATATAAATATATCTAAATTGAAATACATTAAATTAAACAGCCTAAAATTTATTTATTAACTATAATATTATATGAAGAAATATATTTTAAATCCTAAAGTTGTTCGTGGAGGAAAAGCTATTCCTCTCGGTAATAACTTTTATTATATGCGAGGCAGAAAGCACGAACAAGGAGGTATTGATTTAGGTGCTGATGATAAGAATGGCCTTGAAGTTGAAGGTGGTGAAGTAGTTCACACCTCTAAAAACTCTATTAAAGTTTTTAGTGCAGTTCCTATGCTTAATGGTAAAAGTCCTGCTGAAAAAGTAATTAATGGTGAAAATGCCAATAAAGTATTTAAGGAACAAGAAGAATTTAAAGATAGAAATAATTATAATGATGATGGTAGTAAAAAATATCAAGCTGGTGGAAAAAGAAGATATATTGGAGGTAATACTAATGAAGCAAGACAAAAATATTTTGATACAGATAAAGAATTTACTGATAGCGTAAAAGTAATTGCTAAAAGATATAATATTAATCCTAATCTATTAGCAAGTAGAATGGCTAAAGAAGGGCCAATAGATAAAGCTATCAATTATTATAATAATACTAATGGAGAATTTGATAGAAGAGAAGTTCATGGAAGAGATTGGGGATTAGACGATACTGGTAATAATTTAAATGAAGGAATTATTACTTTAAAAGAGCCTTATTTAAATTATTATGATGAAGAATTTTTTAATGAAAAAGATAGAAAAGTTAATTCAGTATATTCTCCTGATTGGAATTTTGGTATTTCTGCAACTGCTGCTGAATTAAAATATAGAAGAGATGAAATGAAAAAAAGATTTCCTAATTTATCTGATGAACAATTAGATGCTGCTGCATCTGCTGCATTTAATAGAGGTATGTATGGAGCAACTAAATATATAAAACAAGGTAGAGATTTAAATGAATATTCGCCTTTTATAAATATTAAAAAAATGGGTGGACAAGTTAAAAAAAATATATTTGTAGAACTTAATGTTGGAGGTAAAAAGAAGTTAGTGCCTGCATCTTCCTTTACGGGGGAAAGACAAAAAGCTCTAATGGGAATTAATGAAGATATTGATTATATTAATACTCCTAAATATAAAGGTATAATAGAAGAAGCAAGCATAACTAATCCTCGATTATCTCCTAATAATGTATATAAACAATTAACTAATGCCGCTGGTACAGATGATGCTTTAAAAATTAAAAAATTAAATAATATTCCAAATAATATTAATAATAAATTTAGTCCTGCTGCTGGGCATTTTAATGAAATTACTCTTGGAGATATTATAGGAGGAGTAACTAATACTATTGGATCTATTACTAATTATAATAGTAATAAACGTGCTTTAAATAATATGAAATATAGTTCTGCACCTCTTCCTATTCAAGCAAAAAAACTTAAAACTCGATTTAATATTAATCCTCAATTAGATAAAATTAGAGAATATCTAAAAGCTACTAATAGAGATATTGATGCAAATACAGCAAGTTCTCGTGTGGCTCTCGCCCGTAAAGGAATAGCTCGCACTAATGCTTTATTACAAACTAATAATCTTTATGCTACTAAAGAAAATGCTGAAACCCAATTATTAAATCAAGATAATATGAATCAACAAAATGTTGCAGCTCGTAATGTTGAAATGTATAATAGGTGGAGAGAAGGTAAAAGTAATTTTGATAATATGTTATTAGAAAAACATGCTGAAAATACTTCTGATTTAATTAGAGGTTTAACTACAACAGTACAAGATATTATTGGTGGAATTGAACAAAGAAAAAATATTAATAATACTTTATCTACAATTGCTGCTGCAAATCCTAATGTAACTGCTGAAATATTAAAAGATTTAGGTGTAGATTTTAGTTATTTGATTAGAAATGGTAAAAGGATTAAAAATAAGAAAAATTAATTTATAATATTATGAAAGGTTTTAATCCTATTATAAGACAACGAGTATCTCCTATTAATTTAGAAACTGTTGCTAATACTTATAGAGAACTTGAGCAAGGCCATCAAAAAAGTATGCAACTTGCTTCTCAACTTCAAACTGCAATGGCTCAGCTTCCTCTTAATGAAGCTGAAGATGAATGGAGGCAAAATAAAATTCAACAAATTAGGAATACTCTTGATAATAATTTAAATTATAGAAATGCTGCTGGGGCTTATGATGATTTAGTAAAAGCTCAAGGTGATATTACTTCTGATCCAGGTTTAATAGGTCGTATTAGAGCACAACAAGATTATACTGCATATTTAAATAATATTAATGAGCGACAAGATTTATCTGAATATCATAAAAATTATTATAGAGCAAATACTAAATATAGATATAATGATATTTATAATGATAAAGGACAAGTAATTGGAGGTACTAAATGGGAACCTAATGAAAGACCTGTGTCAAGTATAGATATGAATAAAATATATAATGAAGCTCTTAAATATGTTTCTCCTGATGCTGGAGGATATGAAAATACTACTTTTATAGATATTTCTACAGGTAAAGTATCTAATACTTATACAGAAAATAGTACTATGGCAAGATATAATTCAATAACTGGAAAATATGAGATTCTTCCTCCAGAAAAAATTAGAGCTGCTGTAGATGCTGCAATTAAAGCAAATCCTGCAATTAGAGCAAGTTTAGAACAGGATTATAAAATTGATAAATGGTATCATAGTCAAAATCCTAATATTGCAAATGATGTAATTGATCCAAAAGGATATACTAAATCTTTTGATCAATATGTAAATGATAAAATAGATCCATTTATTAGAGCTAAACAATATAGACGAATATATACTTCTACCGCTTATAATGATTCTATGATAAATGAAATCGCTAAAGCTAAAGTAACAGCTAAAGCAAATAATAGTGGAAATAATCAACAAATAAATAATTTTTTAGCTAATACTATTGTTGAAAAGGGCCCAAGAGCTCAAGTTAAAATCGACCCCGGATTAGAAGTTTTAACTGGAGTTAGAACTATTGGAAGTACTTATACTGAAAAATTAAATGAAAAATATCCTAATATAAATATTCCAGAATTTAATTTATATACTACTCCAGATGCTTTAAGTACTTGGGCAAAAAATAATAATATTTCTGGTGAAGTAGCTATAGATGTTATGAGAGAATTTGATAATTTTAAAAGAGCTACTTTACCATATAGAGCTACTATTAATAATGTTATTAGAGATGTAAATGATCCAAATAAAATAGACGCTTTTAATTTTATATCGCAAGTAAGTAGTGGAATTATTGATGATATATCACCAGATGATACTGATACTATGAAAGAATGGAAACAAAGTTTTGCTAATATTACTGATAGATTATTCGGAGATAATTCTGCTGGCATAGCTATAACATTAAAAAATCAAAGAGATTTAGATACTTTTAAACGAAATATTGGAGATTTATGGGACACTTATGAAATTAAACAATATAATACTGAAAATGGAGATATAAGATTAGTTCTTTCTTCAGATCATAAAGATGGAACTTATAAATTTGTTCAAGCTGCAAAAGCTACAAATTTAGATAGTAGAGTTTTTGGAGGAGGATTAAGAAGAGAAAAATATACTTCAATTAGACGAGTAGACGAAAATGGAAATATTGTCCCTCTTGAAGTTCATTTTAATAATCCAAATAGAGAATTACTTATATCTCAAGCTGATTATCTTTATACTGATATAATAAAACAAGCTAATAAATTACAAGAAGATATTCTTCCAGTTGGTGATGAAGTTGTTGTTGATACTTCAGTTTCTTCTCATACAAATCCTGAACATTATATGAGAGATCAATTATATCAAACTATTAGTAATCCTGCTGATGCTAAACTTGAAAAAGATCGTAGAGATGATATTGTAAAAAGATATACTAATATATTTAAAGCTAATCCTCAACTTATGATTTCAGGTGATTATTTAGTAGTTGATAAAAATGGAACATTAAGAGATATGACTTCTGACGAAATAGAAGATGCTCGTATTAAAATTCCAACTTATAATGATAGTAATATAAAGCATCAATTAACATATGTTCCTACTATGGGATGGAAAATTAAAACTACTGTTACAGATGACAGTGATGTTAAAGAATATATATTAAAAGAAGGACTAAATGATCCATCTATTGATGCTGTTAATAATAGTATAAGCACTCAAGCAAAATTATTATTAGATAATGTTACATATGCTTATCAAGCGTTTTCTTATGATACTCCATATGGTACAGATATTGTTGTTAAAGATAAACATACCGGTAAATTTATATTACAAGATGAAGATTTAAGAACGATAAAAGAAGATATTTCTCTTCAAGATGTTGAAAAACTTGCTTTGTGGAGTGTTGTAGAAAATAAAGTACGCAACGGTGAATATACAGAAAATGATAAAGAAGCAATAGGGCAAGCTTATTATAATTCTCTTATAATTAAAGGTTTTGATCCAGAAACAGCAATAATGTTTACTAATGAGTATATAGAAAAATTATGAAACTTACACGTGAAGAAATGAATAGAATAATGAAAGGAGAGGGTAATAAACCTTCTCCTTTTTCTGATTTCGGAAATACTGATAATAAACCTTCTCCTTTTCAAGATCCTTATGGTTTTTCAGCTGTTAATAAACAAATTGAGAATCTCCCTCGATTTTCTGTTAGTAAAGAAGATTATGAAAATTTTGCTGATTATGATGTTTATTTAAATGCTTATACTACAAGAGAAGAAGCTGAAAAACAAAGAGCTAAAAATCAAAGTTGGGTCGAACAAACAGGTCGTGCAGTTACACAAGCTGTTGCAAATGAATTTATTCTTGGAACACTTTATGGATTTTCTAATATGTATGATGCTGTTTATAATCTTATAGCTAATGACGGTTATAATGATTATACTAATGCAGTAAGTACAGCACTTGAAAAAGCTCAAGATTCTATTAGAGAACGCTTTGCTATATATCAAGAAAATCCAGGAAAATCATTTGATATTGGAGATTTTGGATGGTGGGCTAATAATGCTATTAGTGTTGCATCTACATTATCTATGTTTATTCCGTCTACAGGTATTGCAAAAGGAATTAAAGCTCTTGGAAAAATAGGTAAAGGAACTAAAACTATTGGAAAATTATATAATAAAGGAATTTATGGTATAGGTAAAATTGCTGAAAAAAGTCATCTAACTTCTAATCCTGCAAGAACTGCTAAAAGTATTAATACTGTTTTAGATCTTGGTGCAACAGCTGTATTAAGTAGAACTATGGAAAATTATATGGAAGCTCGTGAAGTTTATAAAGATATTTATGATACTTCCATAGAAAGATTGCAAAATTTTAATGATACACAAAGAGAAGAATTTTTTAAAAATAATCCTGAATTTGTAGGTTTAAATGATGAAGAAATAGCTAAAAAAATTGCAAGTGATTCTGCTGGAGAAACATTTGTTAATGATTATGCTATGGTATTAATGGATTTTGTTCAATTTAAAGCTATTAGTAGTCTATGGAAAGGAGCTTTTAAACTTAAACCCACAGCTAAATTAAAATATATAAATAAACAAGCTGCTAATAAATTAAATGCCGATGCAGCTAATATAGATATTGAACAACAATCTTTAATTAAAAGATTATTACAAGGCAATTCTACTTTTCTTGCAGAAAATTTATCTGAAAGTTTTGAAGAAGGTTATCAAGGTGTTCAAACTGAAAAAGGAAAAGAAGTTGCAGAACTTATATTTGATCCTACTTATAGACCAAGAGATTTAAGTTCTTATTTATCTGATCCTAAAATATGGGAGCAAGCTGTTTGGGGTTATCTTGGAGGAGTAGGTTTTCAAGCTGCTGGTAGAGGTTTAGGAAATCTTCAAAATAAAATTCAGGGAAAGATTAATAAAAAACATATGTCTCCTGAAGATTATAATCGTAGTCAATTAACTTTTGAAAAAATTAGAGAAGCTGAAATTCTTGGTCGTAGAGCTAAAATTAATGATTATCTTGAGCAATTATCTTTACTCGATGAAGGAAAAAATCCATTTAAGCCTATTACGGAAAATGGAACTATTTCTGATTATGAAAATATAACTCAAGATGAAGCTGATATTATATACGATAGATTAGCAAATGAATTTGTAGTAGATATGGTATTAAATGCAGCTGATGCAGGAAATATTGAATTATTACAAGAGTATATTACTAATCCAGAATTTAATAAATTTTTTGATGCAGCTAATATAAATATTGCTAAAAATAAAACTAATTTTACTCAAGAATTAGTTAATAAAATGAATAATACTATTGAATTATATCAAAATGAAATATATAAGGGAATTCATTCTATTGATGGAGATAACGATCAAATAATTAGAAATATTGCAAGAGAAAATGTTAAAAAATATTTTAATTTAGATTTAATTAATCAAGCTATTAATAGAATAGATACAGATATTACTAAATTAGATCCTAATGGAGAATTTAATAGATATGAAGCTATTGATGAATATCAATTTGGAATACAACAATTAGTTGAAATTAATAAACATATTGATGATATATATAAACTTAAAGATACTGATGATATTGTAAAGAATCAATTAATAAAAGAATTAAAAGAAAAGAAACAAAATATTGTTGATAGATTAAATAAAAATACTATTGTTGCAGAATTAAAAACTAAAGACTCTGGAAATATTATTATAAATGCTGGTGAAAATTGGTTATTAAATAATGTAGATAATGATTATTATAATAACGATTTTTCAAATGTGCCTGACGCTATTTCTAAATTTATAGGAAATAAAACAGTTTTATTGTATCAAACTGATGATATTCGTAATTCTATTCCTACTACTAAACAACAATTACAAGATAGATATAATCAAATTAATAGAGTAGTAGATCAAACTGTTTCTAAAGCACTCAATGATGCTTTTACTAATATAGGACATTATATAGAAACTTCAGTCGATCCAACTAAAGCGTTTAATGATGTTCTTGCTAAAAAAGTTCCAGAATTAGAAAAAGATATTGAAATTTTAAATCTTGGAGCAAGTAATGATCTTGAATATTATTATTTGCTTAAAGAAATAAGAGATGAAGCTATTAATAAAATAGAATCTATAAAAAATAATAATAATGACAATGAAACTGTTAATAAAGAACGAGAAGAAATATTAGAAAAACATCCTATTCCAACTGAAAAAGAAATTATTGATAATAATAATGAAACTACTAAAATTATTAATGATGTACAAAAAGCCACAGGTGAGCCTTCCTCTACGGGGGAACAGGTAAAAGCTCCAACCGAAAGTACTAATCCTATTATTCCTGATTTAATTGAAGATAGAACAGTAGTAGGTTTTGAGGAAGAACAAAATCCAGCTGAAGCATTAGCTTTACAAGATGCTATTAGAATTAGAGAAGCCATAAATATTCCAAGTAATGATGAATTAGGAGAAACTGATGTTACATCAAGTGCTTCTTTGTTTGCTCTTCAGATGTATAGAAATAATAAAGATTTATATAAAGGACTTGATGGAGAAAATTTTAATAACGATAACGCTAAAACTCTTCTTTCTCAAATAGAAGATAAACTTGAGTTAGAAGGTTATAATAAAGATCTTATTAAAAGTGGAGCTATTAAAGGTTTAAAAATAGCAATAAAACATATTAATAATAGATTACACGCTAAAGGACTTCCTAATCTTGCAGCTCAAATAATTGATAACATTGATGTTACTAAAAACGCTATTAGTCCAGCTATTCCTACATCTAAACTTAATGATACTATTGATAAATTTTTAGATGAATATATAAAATCTGTAAATATTAAGCCAAATAAAAATGGTAGCACTCTTATAGATATTGTTCAATTATTTGATTATTTAATTAATAATAAAGATATTGGTTATGAACAAGCTAAATTAATTTATATTAATATGTATGATTATATTATTAATCATACTTCTAATAAAGAATATAATAAATATATATTTAAAAATGTTAGATTAGTTAAAGATAATTATATTTCTAATAAATCTTTTGTTAATGCTTTAGAAAAGGCTAATTATTTTTTGCAACAAGTTCAATATGCTAAACGAGAATATGAAGTAGTTAATAATAGATTAAGAACTGCTGTTGCTAATAAAGTTAGAACTGATAGTAAAGCAAGAGAAATATATTATAATCTTAAACCTGGAGATAAATTAGATATTGAACGTAACGGTAAATTATTGTTCTTTAAAAAGGATGGCGTTGAAATAGGTTATTCAATTATTCCTACTACAAGTTCTGACGGTAATACTATATATATGCCTAAAGAAAAAGGGTTTAGATATAATATTACTAAAAATGGTAGTACTTATAGTAGTAGTTATTTTGATGAATTGTTTATTAAATTAATAGAACAATCTGAAGATGTTCAAGATTTACTTACAGTTTTAAATGTATATGAATCTAATATTGAAGTTGGCGCTATAATTAATGAAAGTCTTTCTGAACAAGAAACAGATGATATTTATAACTCTATTTCTGAACAATCTAAAAAGCCTTTTGAATTTGTTAATAGTAAAGGTACTCCTGTAAGTAATATAGATGGAGCTAAAATTATTGTAAATCATCCTATAATTAAAAAATTAATAGATGATGGATATATAGGAGTTGATACTTATAAAGTTGTTGATGCTGCTAAAATTATTGCTAATGAAATATTATCTGTTCTTAATTATGATGGAATAAATATTAGTCCTGAATTAAAGATTAGAAGTTATAGAAGATGGTTATCTTCTATGTATGCTAATTTACAACAAACTAAAGATATTGCAGATAATGGATTAAATTATAAAATAACTGTAGAAGATACTGTTACAGGAGTTCCTATTACTTCTCAGCAATCTTTGCCTATTAATTCTCCTGCTTTAAAATTTACTTATGAGAATAATCCTGTAATAGCTGTTATGAATAGTGGTACTGTTAATATTGAAGGATCTAAAACTACTTATCCATCAAGAGGTATGACTATAAAAACTATGGGATTATTAATTCAAGATAATGATGGAAGTCCAGCTTATGCTTTATTTACTGAAGAAAATAAAGTAGATAAGTCTAATCAAATATATAATGATCTTAAAGAAGAACTTAAAAATATTATTAAAGAAAGATTATCTGGAGGTAATTTTGATGAATTTACAGATAAATTAGCTTCTTTATTTGGAGGAAATAATAGAGGATTTAATAATTTATTTAAAGGCTATAGCGTAGCTTCTATTGGAGATATTACGGCTTTAGCTTTTAAAGGAAGAAAAGATAATTACACATTAGTTGCTTATAGATATAAAAAAGATAGTAATGAAGAGAGTACTGCTATTAGATATTATAAGAACGGGAATAGTTCTTCTCCTGGTAAGATTATATCTAAAGTGGAGGGAAATGAAAGAATTATTGATGATATTGTTGAGGAAATATTAAGTAACACTCAATATTTTAAAAGTTTTGTTGCTATAAGAAATCAAGATGTTATTAATGGTAAAATTAATAAATATCTTTCTAAAAGAAATGGTAAGTTAGTTCTTACTCTTAATGGAAAAGAATTTGTTTATAATAATTTTACTGAATTTATACTTAAAAATAATGCGTTTAATACTAATCAAGATGTTGATAAATTTGGTCATTATTTTGAAGTAAATAAAAAAGGATTTTTTATTGAAGCTCAAAAGAGCACGCCCGTAAAGGAAGAACAGCAAGATAGATTATTTACTCCTGATGATATTTTTGATGGCGATAGTTCTAAAACTGTTTATTCTGGAAGATCTATTGCAGAAAAAGTAGGAATTGATGAAAGTATTATTAATATTGCAGAAGATTTAGATTTGCTCCCAAAAGAAGTTAGATATAGTAAAAGAAATACTAAAGCTAAAGCACAAACTAATAAAAATAGTATTCTTTTATTTAAACATTTTGTTACTGCTGTAAATAAAGATAAATATGAAGCTATGCGTATTCTTATTCACGAAAGACTTCATCAAATTCTTAATGAACAAGTTGGAAATCGTAAACAAGAATATGTTAATGAAATATTAGATATTTATAATGAAGCCAAATTAGCTATTAAATCTAATCCTGATAAATATGGTCATTTAATTTCAGCTTTTGATACAATTTTAAATCCTGATACTTATTTTAATTATCTTGATAAATCTGCTCAAGAATATTGGAATAGTAGAAGTAAAGAAGAAAGAGATTCTTTATTTGCAGAAGAATTTCTTGTTGAAAGTCTTACTCAGCGTTCTCTTATTGATGCTTTAAATGAAATTAAAAGTACTTCTGATAAAGCTATTATTGATAAACAAACTCCAAAAACTCTTTGGCAGCGTATTATAGATGCTTTAATAAAAATATTTGGTATAAAATTTAATAATATAGAAAATAATACTATATTAGCACGTGAATATAATTTATTTGGAAATTTATTTAATGACACTATTGCTGAAATTCAAACTGTTGAACAACAAAAAGACACTACTATTGAAACTAAAGAAGAATCTGCTGATATTATAACTAAAAATCAATTAGAAGATATTGAAACTGATACTTTTAGTGAATTTGAAGATGATGTTTTTGCTGTTACTGATAAACTTATTGAAAGTAATGAAAATATAACGACATCGGTAAATGAATATTTGAATAATTATAATGAGCAAGATAAGCCGTTAATGGCTCGTTTTGTTAAAAATGGCTGGATGAAAATAGTTTGCTGATGATCTGTATATAAATAAATTTTAATTATAGGAAACGGGCTAAAAACGGCTCGTTTCCTATAATAATTTTCTGAACATATAAGGTTAAAATCTTAATGTTTATTCTGGTGAAACTAATAAACTTAAAATTATGCCGTGTACAATTAAAGGACTTAATTTAAATCCTAAAGAACTTGCTATCGTAGAAGGTGTAGCAAATGGTAATGACAAGAAAGCTGCTATTATAGCTGCTTATTTAAAAGAAGATGCTAATTTTATTGAATTTGCATCAAAAGATTCTAAATGGAGAGGTAGTATTGAAAATACTCCTCATAATACTTGTGTACGATTACTTAATGAATATTATAAAAAACAACATCCAAGTGTTGTTAATTTTCGTCGTAGTCGTATAGGTACAGAATTAAACGGTTTTAGTTCTGTTCATGCTAAATATATAGCTTATCGGCATACTGCTGGTATAATATCTGCTTTATATTACGATTTAGCAAAAAATAAAGATGTTAATCGTAAAGATAGGGCAGATATTTTGCGTAGATGTAGTACTACTATTCGTTCTAAATTTGTTACAGAATATATTAATCCTTTGATTAATTCTGATGAATTTAAGAATAATTCTACAGGTAAAAAATATATTGAAAAAATTAATGATCTTCGTAGAAAAGCTAATCAATATAAGGCTATTAAAGATAAAGAAAATTTTGAAAATACTATTAAAGAATTATATACTATTTATGGCAATATTGCAGCTAAATATGGAGATATTAAAACTAAAAATTATGGAAATCTTGTAAATAAATTACTTGAAAATAAAGAAGCTTTTTATGAAGAAGTAATTAATAATAGTAGTATTACATTTTTAACTAAAACATTTAAGGATGTATCTGATATTATTAATGCAGAAAAAGCTAATAATGAAGAAGATATTAGTTTTGTCGATGAGGAAAATGATGGTATTGATGAAATGATGAAATCTTATATTGAAGATTTAACTTCAAGAGGTAGTTATTTAAATACTGTTTCTCAAAGACTTAAATTATATTTTGAAACTATTCCTAATTTAGAAAGTGCTGAGTCTAAAACTTTAGATCTTAATAATGAATTAGGAGTAGAAACTCCTATTGGATATAATAAAGCTATATCTGCAATATATAGTTTTTGCACTTTTACTTCTCCTAAATCTTTAATTGAAGAAATTAAAAATGTTGCTAACAATATTTCTCATTATGCGGGTTTAATTAAACTTGCTGAAGATATGGAGAACGATATAGTATTTAGAAATTATGTATTTGGGCAATTAGCTAATCCTAAAGTTAATAAAACTATTATTAGTATTTCTGAATCTGGTATTGAATTTAGTAATAGTAATGCAACTGCTGATCCTATTACTGCTATATTTTATCAATATTATAATGCTATAAAAGGTACTATTCGTACTAATTATCCTGCTCAAGATTTAGAAAATATTCAAGAATTATATGATTATATTAATTTAGCTAAAAAAGAAGAAACTGGAAGTAATGCTCAAAATGATATTTTATTAAATCTTCATAATAAGTTTTTAAATATTTATCTTAAATATTTTCCTAATGCAGAAGTTTCTGCTATAGATAAATATATTAATGATGGAAATAAAATAGATAATTATACAAAATTTATTAGTATATTTGATGGTTTCTTAAATGAAGCTAAAAAATCTAAAGATAAATATGAACAAGAAATTTTAAGAAATAATAAAAATTTAGCTGATTATTATAATAGAAAAAAATATGCTATTGAAGCTGGAATAGGTTTTGATGAAGAACGACCGGTTTTTAAGATAGATGACACTATATTTGGCGATGCGTTTATTAATTCATTATATAGTATAAGTAATTCATTAGTTAAATATAGTGTTGTAAAAGTTGATTTGAATAGTAGAAACGCTGATGGAAATTTAGGCGCAGATTTTATTGGAAATAGTTGGATTACTAATTTATTTAAACAAATCAATTTTTCTACTGAAGAAGATCTTAATGCTGGTCTTAATAAATTAAGAGAATTTGTTTCATTAAGTGATCAATATAAATATAATCCTATACTTTTTGATCAATATGATGAACGAGGTAGAAAAATTAGTAGGGGATTATTTGATATTAATGAACAAGGAGAAACGTTTGTTAATACTTATGCAAGACAATTATTAGATTATACATTATTTAATGGTATTAAAGATTATGTAACTGATAAGTCTGCATTATATTCTACAATGTCTAAAACAGACTATCTTATAAGCCAACTTATTTCTTATACTACTGATGATAAAATTGCTGATATTAATAAAGGATGGTATTTTATGAGAACTCCATCTGACGCTCCAAAGAATTTTATTATAAAAGCTCCTAAACATAGTATTTCTGGTTTATTTAATGAAAAATCTGTTAATAAAAAACATCCTATTTTTAGAATATTTTATAATTATGTTCTTGGAGAATTAGAACAAGGTTTTAAACAACTTACTAAAGTTGGCACTATTGATAATAATGGTATATTTACTCCTAAAGATAATACAGATGGTTTGTTTGAATATTATCATTATAGAGGAAGTATTATTAAAAATGGAAAATTAACCGGTAATGTTTTTCAATTTAATAGATTATTCCCTGTAAATGGATTTAATCCAGCTGAAATATTAAGTAATGAAGAAGCTGGAGTGCCTTTCCTTTACGGGGGAAAATTCATGAATACTATTTATTCTCCTGATGGCGCTAATGGTTATACTTTAAATCTGGATGATGGTTCTAAACAAACTATTGAAAATATTGTTGAAGAATGGCTTATTAATTATAGTAAAGAAATAGAAAAAAGAATTAGTCAATATACAGAAGCTATTGGAGATAGATATAATATAGATCAAATAAAAGAATTTGCTATAAATTATACTATTAACACAATAGCTTTTGATAACATATTTGAAGGTGATAGTAAATTTTATAAAAGTTATCAAGATTTTCTTAAACGAGCTAAAGAAGTTCAAGCTCAAGGAAAAGCATATACTGGATATGATCTTTTAGATGATTATAATGGTGGATTAAAAACAATAGATCAATTGTCCATCCCCCGTAAAGGAATAAGCACTGATAATATTACTATTCCTATTAGAAATGGATTTAAAGCTATTACGATTAATAATACTGTTAGAGGCTCTAATAGATATGTAGCTATTAAAAAAGAACTTATTAACATATTTAAAAAAGAATATGGAAATAAAGAATTAACTGATAAAGAAAAAAAGAATATTGAAGATAGAGCTGAATTTATAGCACGAGGATATAAAGAAGGTATTATTACTAATGATGCTCAATCTTATATAACATTTGAAGAATTTATTAGACGTAAAGTTGCTGACGGCACTTATTATGAATATGCCGATTTAATTACTCAATTATTAGATCCAAATATAGATGTAAAAGATATTGATTTGGGTAGAATTAATGCTAAAATTCAAGTACAGAAAAACTTTTATTTTGATCATGCTTATGATGCTACTACTGAAACTTATTATCCTCGACAAATTAAAAATGCCGAATTTGTATTAATTCCTAAACTTTTACCTAAAGATAGTAGTTTGTATCAATTATATGAATTAATGACTGAATATGGTATTGATCAAGTAAATACTAAAGAAACTGATAAAGCTGCTAAAAAAGATGTATTAACATTTTGGGATAATGAGGGTAATGTAACAGAGGATAATTTAACAGTTTTTAAAGATAAACTTAATGAAGGCAATGTAATAGGAACATATTATTATAGATATTTATATAAACAACAAGATGTTCCTCAACATATGGTAGATGCAAGTAATAAAGTTGCAGTTCAATTATTTAAAAAGATTATAGATAATACTACTGAAGAAACTGCTAAATATGTTAATACTTTATTCAAGGCATATTGTAAAAATATTGAAGATAGTTTTAATGAATTACTTAATAATTTAGACTTGAAAGTTGATAAAAATAGAAATATTGTAAATAAGAATAATTCTGGAGATTTAATTGATTTTAATTCTTTTTATAAAAGAGCACAAGAAGAAGCTAAACGATTAAATTTAGATAGTAATTTTTTAGATTATGTAACACCTGATCCTGTTACGCATATTCCTACTATGCCTAATTTTATGAATTACGCTTCTATTAAATTACAAAGTATTGCTCAATCTATATTTAATAATTCTATTACAAGACAAAAACTACGTGGATGGCATGCTGCGCAAATTACTAATGTTGGATATAGTGATGATTTGGAATATCATCCTACTGTATATAATGAAGTAGAAAATCCTTATAAAAATGTTAAAATAGAATTAACTTATACTCCAGATACAGCTGATGCAAATGGAATGGGTGCTGTATTTATAGGTCGTGATGAAAACGGTAATGCTATTGGAGAATTTTATATAGATGCTTATTATGATTTTAATACTAAATCTGCTAAATCTTGGAGAAAAAAAGATTTAGATGAAAATAAAGTTTCTCTTGCTTCTATTGGACAGGGAGTTACTATTGACGAAGAATTTAGAGGCAAAGGTTATGGTAAAGCGTTTTATTATCAAATAGCTGTTGAATTAGGAAAACAAGGTAAAACTTTAGTAAGCGCAAGTAATTCAAGTAGAACAGAAGATGCTAATAGAGTTTGGAAATCTTTAGTAAAAGACGGTTATGCTAAAAAAGTTAACGATCATTATGAATTTATAAATAATAAAATACTTTCTGTTAAACAAGAAGCATATATGGAAGTTCGTCTTCCTCGTTGGAGTAAACTTATTCCTGAGAGTATGCGTGCTGATAAACTTCCCGAAGATTTGCAGCTCCAAATTGCTTATCGTATTCCTGCTGAAGGTAAACAATCTGTTGCTATTATCAAAGTAAAAGAGTTCTTACCTGAAGCCTATGGTTCTACTATTGTTGTTCCTGATGAATGGGTTCCACAAACAGGTTCTGATTTTGATGTAGATAGTGCTTATGGCATTTGTTATGAAATGTATTTTGATCCAGAGGATGGTTTAATTCATAAAATAGAATATAATGATGGTAATACCGATGAAGATATTAAATATAGATATAAAATTTATAAGGCTATAAAAAATCCTAATATTACTTTAAAACAATTTAAAAAGTTAAGTATTGAAGATCAAAATACTCGTGAAGCAAGAAATAATTTAATTTTAGATTGTATTATTAATATTTTTAAATCTCAAAGCGCTAAAGAAGAAAATTATTCTCAAAGTAATTTTAGAGCTTTAGAAGATGCTAAAAATAATATTGATAAACTTCGTGAACATTATGAAGAACTTATAGAAAGTTCAGATGCTGTTGCTAATCGTTCTACATATAATTTATTTGACCAATTAGATTCTATGGAGAACGCTATGTCTGGTGCTCGCCTTAAAGCCGCATCTATAAATAGAGATACATTTGTAAGTATATGTAATTATGCTAAAACTAAATTATCTAAAAATCATATTATTACTATAAAATATCCTAATAATGAAATTTATAATTTTGATGAAATTAAAAAAGCTTGGCCTAATGCTAAATTAAGTGAAGATAATAAATATATAATTGTTGAACACGATAGTATAGGAAATACTGTTAATAATAAAAATATTGTAGGTCAATTACTTACAACATACGGTTCTCAAACTACTGCACATATTCTTGATGCTATTAAATCTGGTACTGTATATAATGAAAATGAATATACATTTGGTGTATTTAAAACTTTGTTAGATATAGGTTCTGATTATATTACCGCTATTGCATTTTTACAGCAACCTGCTGTAACAGAAATTGTTAATGCTTATTTTAAAACTAATTCTATATTTACTAATATAGGAAATAAAAGTCCTATAAAAGTTGCTATTACAGAACTTGCTAAAAAATATAATATAAAAGTAGATGGTAAAGAGATTGCTGATTTTACTTCTACTAATGATATACTTGGTGAATTAACTAAATTATATGGAAAAGAATTTAAAAATAGATTTGGTATTGATTTAAATATTGATTATTTACATTTAACAAATAATGTAAACGTAAATTTAAGCCAAGAAGATTTATTAAATAGATTTTCTGTAAAAGATGATTTTCTATTTGATTTATATATTATTATTCAATTTAATAAATTAAAAATTACTTCTAATAATATTGAAAAAATTCTTCAAGTTGCTAAACCAGATAAATTTGGAGCAAAACAAACTATTAGAAGTACTCGTCGTATACTACAAGATGCTAAAAAATATACTTCCAATAGAGATTTAGTAGGTTCTACTTTATATGTAAAAGATAAAACTTTTGTTGATGCTTTATATCCTAATATTATTGATGAAAATATAAATATTGAAAATAGTGTTTATCCATATTTAGCTGCATTTATGCAATATGCGACTATTCCATCTATTAAAATAAATAGTCAATTATTTACTATGGAACGTGAAGACGTTGCACAAATAATTGATAATATTGAACAAAAATTAAATGTTAAATTAAATGATGAACAATATATTGATTTAATTCAATATATGGTTTCTTATCTTTATAAACTTACTCCAATTCTTACTACTCCAATTACACTTAATAAGATGGGTAAGTTTATAACTGATACTAAATATGGAGAAGAGTTAGCTAATGAAAATATTGATTATTGGAAAAGCGAAGAAGCAAGAATAAATGGTTTTACTTATTATGAAACTACTAAATTTGATACAGTAGATATAAATAATCCTACTCAAGAAGAAATAAATAATTTTGCTAAACTTACTCCTGTTCAAAAAGTTTTATATATTAAAGAACATTTTTCAGAAGATCCTGGAATATTTAAATATATTGATGTAAATACTTATAATCAACGTAATGTTAGAGAAAAAGGATATACAGGACAAAGTTTATATTTTCACGATAATATAGAAAATATTGAAGATATTCTTATTCAATCTAAATTAGATTCTTTTAATAAACATCCATATATTAAATTAGCAATGCTTGATATAGTTAAATATGCTTTTATAGTAGATGGATTTAGATTTAAAAGAAATTCTATTACAAAACTTGTTGTTAATGAATTTTTATTAAAGCCTATTCAATATAATGGTACTAATATTGTTCCTACTATAATAGATAATTTTGCTACTTTATTTAATGTTAATGATTTTGATTCTAAAGGCACTGATATTTATAATATGACTGAACGATTTGTTAGAAGTCATAGTGGTATTATTAAAAATGTATTTTTAAGTAAAAAAGATAATAGATTTAATAAGTTCTTTAAATCTGATAATATTGTTCAAGTTCCTTATACTAAAGATGGAATAAGTTTTATTGAATATACAGGAATTGGTAAATGGGTTGAAGAAGATACTACAGGTGAGTCTTCCTTTACGGGGGATATACAACCAGGATTTATTTCTTCTGATAGTCTTTCTTATATTCGTATAACTCGTAATATTAATAAAAAATCTGTTACTACTTTATATAAAGTAATAATTAAAGATAAAGGATTATATTTAGCACCTCTTAATTTATTAGATAATAATGAAACTAATGAATATAGTATAAATCCTAATCATAATAAATTTAAAAGATTAGAATATTATCTTGGAATTATTGATGCTGCTGCTTCTACTGAATCTGATATAAATATAATTATTTCTCAAGAAGATGGACCTGCAAGTGCTGAAAATAAAACTAAATATACTATTAAAAGATTTATTCAACCTAAAATAAATGATGTATTAAATAATAGAAATTATTTTACTGAAAACTTAAGTAATACTGATCCTAATGGATTTATTAATAAACTTATAAATAAATTTAAAGAAAATCCAGATAAAGCATTAATAGCTGATAATAACAAAATTATTAATTTTGCTTTACCTAATATTGGTAGTACTACTATACAAACTATTAATGGAGAAGATTATTATATTAAAAAAGTTAAACCAAGTAATAATTTAAAATTATATTTTAAAACTAAACAAGATAAATATTATAATAAACTTAATGAACAAGAAAAAAATATAGCTGATACTGTTGGTCAATATTCATTAATAGTTCCTAATATTTACGAAGTTTCTCAATACTTTTCCCCCGTAGAGGAAAACATCGAGGATATAGCTCCATTTGCTATTACTGATATTATAGGCGATAGTTATGAAACTATTGATTCTTCTAAATTAACTACTGTTGAAGAAATATCTCTTAAAATTATTAATGACATTAATAGGCAAGGTATTAATGGTAATGAAGTTGCAGAAAAAGTTGCTGAATTATTAAAAGAAAGTGATATTGATAGATATTCCGCTGTTTCTATAAAAAATCATACAAGAGAAATATATTCTCGTGCTGCTGGATTTTATAAAACAGTTTCGAATATGCTTAACAAAGAAATTAATAATTTTATTCAAGATGAAAATGGTGAATGGTTATCAATTGATAACCCTAAAGTTATTGATATTATAAAAAATAAATCTGGAGAATTAGATAGATATGTTAGAACACTTCTCAACGCTCGTTCTTTTGGCACTTCTTTAAGTGGATTATTTGAATTTGATATTGCAAGTGTAGATAAAGTTATTTCAGATCAAATTCAATCTATTAGAAATTCTATTAATAATATTCGTAATAATCCTAAAATTGTTTCAGCAATGAAACTTATTATGGATAATTATTTTGGAAAAGAAGTTTCTACTAATCCTTTAATTCGTAATAATATAATTAGTATTCGTACTCAATATTCCGATGCTGATATTTTTGATAGTTTATTTAGTTCTGTTTCTGAATTAAGTAATAGTGAAGTTCAAGTTATTGTTAAATTTATTGGTGGTATTATTAATGGTGCTAATTTAGTAGATGCACCTAAAGCTCGTCAGGAATTTTTAAGAAAGTATGATGAAATAATGAAAATGCCTGGTAAATTTGTATGGGGCGATATTGTTAAGAATGGTAAATTTATTACTCTTTATACTCAGAAATTTATTACTGACAGAGATCAATTAAGAGATGCTGTTAGAGAAGCTAAAGACAAATATGGTAGATTTAGTATAGAATACTATAAAGCACGTCTTAATAGAGATAAATGGTATACTGATAACGTTAATATGGAGGTTGTTCCAGAATATTATATTGCTAAAAATAAATTAGATGAAAGTATTTTAAAAACTGCTCCAGAATTATTTGTTAGATATAAAGAAATAATGACTACTATTTATGAAATGACTCCTGGAGAAGATAGTGAATTAAGTATTGAACAACAACAAGAAAAAATTGCTCTTATTAATGAAATTAATTTTATGACTTCTTCATTAAATAAAGATTATAGTCCTAAATCTGATGAAGAAATCGTTAAAGCAAATGCGCTAAAAGATTATATTGATAAAATTAAAAAGCTTAATGGTGAATATTTTGAATATTCTCCTATTGCTGGATTTAATGAAGACTTAAAATATTATCTTGATATTATTAAGAAATATGATGAAAATAATCCTAATGAAGTTCTTGAAGAAAAACTTAAAGATGAAAATTATAGAAATGCCTTTAATTGGATTAATTTAAATGCTCGTAAAACTATTAATAAAGAACTTAAAGATAAAATTGATTGGGCATTTAAACAATTTAAAGACAATGCTGATAGACAAAGTGAAATTGCTACTATTCTTGATAGTCATCCTGAATATAAAGATAAATTAGGAATTATTGATGGTAGAAAGTTTACTAAAGAACAAAAGCAAATTATTAAAGATGCTGCTCTTAAAAAATATGGTTATGATTATGAGTCTTCTTTAAGTAATGAAACTCTTATAAAAGAAATTCCAGCTAATCTTCCTATATTAAGTTCAAGATTTTATACTGAAATTAGAAGTAATGATGAAGGAAAACGTAGTCCTGAAAGAATTGAAACTATTAGTAAGATAAATGATATTTTACAACACGCTGTTGATAGAAACGGAGAAATAAGTACTAAATTATTATTTAATCTTCCTAAAGAACGTATAGAAGAATTAGCTAATTTATATGATGTTCTTCGAGATATTAGAAAAAATAGACCTGACTATGATTCTCTTGCCGAAAGATTTAAAGATAGAGTAAATTTTAGAGTAAATAGAAAAGCCTTTAATAGAGAACTTTCATATGCTTTACTTAATCTTAAAGGCACTGCTAATTATGATTTATGGGAACGTATATTTTGTGCTATTGGTAAGAATGGAGAAGTTATTATTAAAAATAAGAAAATTGTTCCTAATAGCGATTTATTTGGATATTATGAGCCTAAAAGTCAAGACTATATAGATCATAATAAAACTATTGCTAAAAAGATTATATCTGATAATGTAGATTATATTACTACTGAATATTATGAAAGAAGTAGAAATGAAGCTATAGCTAATAATAATTTTGAAGAATGGTTTGAAGAAAATCATGTATTTAATCCTTATACTCGAAAATATGAGCCTCTTCGTATTTGGACTACTTTAGATGTTAAAAATAATCTTGATAAATATGATCCAAAATATTATGATGCTATTGGTTCTAATAGAACAAGATATGTAAAAGAAGAATATAAGAATAAAAATTATAAATCTTATAGTGTTAATTATAATGGTTCTGAAAAATATAATAATAAAGTAAATCTTTCTTCTAAAGAAGTAGCTATGATTGAATTACTTCAGTCTACTTTAAATGAATATGCTACCACTAATCCTATGAAAAGATTTATTGATAGAGGGTATCTTCCCCGTAGAAGGAAAGATGATATAACTACTCAGAGTCTTGCTAAAGATCTTATTGGTTTAACTGGATATACTATTAATACTCCATCTGAAAGAAGATATGAAGATGATGTTGATTATGTTCACGATAGAGAAGTAGATTTTCCTATGCTTCAATTATTAAAAGCTAAAGGCTATAAAAAACGTATTATTCCTCGTACTAAATTATCTACTGAAAATCAAGAAAGTTATAATGAATATCTTGCAGATATTAAAAAACAAAATAAAGAAATTGATGAAAATAATGAAAAATTAGATAATGCTATATTAGATGATAATTGGAAAGAAGTATTCCAAGAGTATATTACTAAAGCTATTGATTATAATGCTCGTCAAAGAGCTAAATATTATATTTATTTATTATTAGATGAGCTTAAATCTAATGATGCTTATAAGACTTCTTATTTTAATGGTAAACTAAAAAGAGATAATGCTAATTCTACTGATATTGAAACTAAATATCAAACTGAAAAACAAACTCGCACTATTGAATTAATTAATAATTTTTATAATCGTGTTGTTCTTGGTGAATTTAAAAAAGGCAGTAAATTAGATAGATATGCTAATTTAATGCAAAATATTACTTCTGCGAAGTATATGATATTTAATGTTACAGGAGGTATAGGTAACGTATTGACAGGATGGACTAATATTGCTGGAGAAGTATTTGTGAAAGAATTTTTTGATAATAGTACTTGGAATAAAGCTCAAGCAAGATATTTTGGAGCTTTACCTGCTATTATTGCTAATTTATATTCTCCCAAAGCATTAAATCTTACTGATGGAATTATTAAATTATTAAGAGTTGTAGATATTGATAATATGCTTGAACTTAAAGGTGTTGAAAGTGCTACTGATAGAATTAGAAAAATTCGTGATAGTCTTTATGGATTACAAAGCTCTGGCGAACATTATATGCAAAATACTGTAATGCTTGCTATGCTTGAAAGTCACAGAGTTATTAAAGATAATAATGGAAATTGGTATATTGGTAGTTTTGCTAATTTTACTCGTGATTTAGAAATTCAAACTATGTGCGATCTTGTTAAAGACGATCCTGAATTGCTTGCTTCTTATAGATTATTTATTGATAATATTCGTTCTGATGCTAATGAAGCAAAAAGTTATGCTGAATTTAGTAAAGATATAAACGCTGAATTTATTAAAGCTCATTGCAGCAAAGCTTTTGCTAATGAATATATAAAAAATCGTGATGCTAATCTTAAATCTGCTAAAAAAGAATTTGAAAGGTTTGATACTCTTGCAAGTCAATTTGAATTAGTTGATGGTGTAGCAAGAATTAAACCTGATAGTGTTATTACTAAAGATATGTTTGGTAGATTTAGAGATAAAGTTATTAATGTTAATAATAAAATTCACGGTATTTATGATAAAATTGGTGCTGCAAAAATAGAAGCTGAATGGTATGGAGGATTGTTAATGCAATATAAGAAACATTTATATCCTGGTATTCTTAAACGCTGGAGAGTTAGAGGCTATTATAATGAAATGCGTGAAAGTATTGAAAGAGGCTCTTATATCGATCTTATTAGTTTTCTTGCTCATGAATTTAAAGATGATATTAAAAACGCTAAAGCTAAAGGAGGCACTACTACTGATATAGTTCTTCATAGTATTCAAAATATATTTAAATCTTTTATTGATACTTTTATTAATTTTAGATTTAATTATAAAATGCTTCCTGATTGGCAACAGCATAATCTTCGTAGAATTTTAGGAGATAGTATTGCTATTGCTTCTGCAATATTAATGGCTATTGTTCTTCATTTAGCTACTGATGACGACGATGAAGAAGTTATTAATAGTACGTGGTATAATTTAATATTATATCAAGCTGATAGATGGGCTACTGAAAGTAGAGCTTATACTCCTTGGGGGTTTGTTGCTGAAGCCAAAACTCTTTATAGCAGTCCAATTGCTGCATTATCTGGTCCTAAAGATTTATTTAAAGCTATGAGTCTTATTATTGACGCTATGATTGATCCTGAATTTGATCCAGTTTATGATAGAGGTATTTATAAAGGACAAAATAAATTTACTGTTTTACTTGAAAGAAATATTCCTTTATTACGTGTTATTAGAAGACTTCAAAATCTTGATAAAAATAATCAATTTTATCGTTTAAGCGATAATAATCTTCCTATGGATATTGCTACTAATGTTGCTAATTGGATTGAAGATTAGTGGAACTTAATTGTTAAAAAAAAGAGAGTTAATACAGTTTTTAATACTGTTATTAACTCTCTTTTTGTTTATAGTAATGTTTATTTATGCTTGGACAATACTGAATAAATAGTCTGTATTTACGAATAAACAGTATTTATAAGCTATTATATCAATTATATATTAAAAGTAAATAGTTTATATATCTTTATAAAATAGTTTGCCAAATCAAATGATTCTCAATTATTTTCTATAATATTATATTTCGTACTATTAATAATTTTATAATAAATATTAGAGAAAGTAAAAGCATCCTTTCTTGATCCTTCCTTTACGGGGGAAAAGTAAAAGCTGGTACTATCATTAATGACAATACCAGCTTTAATTATGTATAATTATTTATTAATAATATTAT